>Ga0316208_1003719_pt1 | contig 10720 bp, 12 predicted proteins | sample 3monopyrite_MG_FD_204944 | JGI IMG/M metagenome (GOLD analysis project Ga0316208, IMG submission 204944) | Microbial mat bacterial communities from mineral coupon in-situ incubated in ocean water Damariscotta River, Maine, United States -... | ecosystem: Environmental > Aquatic > Marine >...
AAGAAGGCGAAATAGATTATGTAAACTATATCACAATCTTAAACAGTGCCATTCGCATAAAGCAGAATCACTTACAATTTATCAATCAGAATAACCAACAAGCCATTGAGTTACAATATCAATTGGGTAACCTATAATCTAAAAAGAAAATCAGAAATGAAGAATTTAGCAAAAATAAGCGCAGTGTTACTAACCTTTTTGATAGTAAGCTGTAACGACAAACCCAATTCAGAATTGGGCCAGAATGAAGAAAGTAATAACACCGAGAAAATGGAATCTGCTGGTGGATCAGAAGAACTAGAAGAAGAAAATGAAGAGGAAGGGGTTGTTACAATTTCCAATGAACAGGCCGAAACCATCGGTCTGGAAACCAATCCTTTGGAAGAACGAAATCTTGGGAACAATATTAAAGTTACAGGCATTCTTGATCTCTTTCCAGAGGATAGGGCCAACATCAGTCCGTTTGTTGGTGGAAATGTGAGTTCCATAAAAGTAATACCTGGAGATAACGTAAGAAAAGGCCAGGTGTTGGCCTATATAGAACACCCGGATATCATTGCGATGCAACAGGAATATCAGGAAAAAAACGATGAACTTGTTTTCCTTAAACAGGATTTCGAGCGAAAGCAGACCCTTTACGACAAAGGGGTTTCCTCTGGCAAGGAATTCCAAATGGCACAATCAAAATTTCGTTCAACCACTTCCAGTGTCAACGGCCTAAAGTCCAAACTGCGCTTGTTGGGACTGAACCCTTCCAAAGTGGCCGAAGGGGAGATCTATCCTGCCATCCCCATTATCACACCTATTAGTGGCTATGTGGGCCAAGTGATGGTAAGCCTGGGCGATTATGTGGCACCACAATCCAAAATGTTCGCAATAAGCGATAATTCAAAAATCTATGTCAATTTCAAAGTATATGAAAAAGACATCAAGCAGATTAAAAAAGGCCAGCAGATCTATTTCTCAACCGCTTCAATGTCTGATGAAATCTTAAAGGCTACCGTACGATCCATAGGTCAGACGTTTGAAAGCGATCCCAAGGCCATTGAGGTACTCGCAGATATTCAAAATGAAGATAAAGAATTACTTCCGGGAATGTATGTGGAAGGTAGAATAGTACAGGGAGAGAAAATGGTCAAGGCTGTACCAGAAGGAGCTATAGTTAAAAATGGCGAACGGTCGTTCATTTTTATTTTAGATGAAGACGAATCAGAACAGGAAGAGAATAAATTAAGATTTAAAATGATCCCAGTAAGTACAGGCTTAAATGATTTGGAGTTTGTAGAAATCAATATTGCCGAACAACTTTCGGAAAATGTTAAAATCGTGACCAATGGGGCTTATATGCTCTCGTCAGAAATGATAAAAAGTGAATTGGGTGATGATGATTAGATGAGTCAAAGTATAGAGTTTATGCCGGGTTTGTCCGTTGCCTCATATCGACTTTGTAATCGTTGGTGAGCCTGGTTTAAATTTTCAATTAATTAAAACTTAAACAAAATGAAGGAATTAAAAGCGTTCGTAAAACCGAACAGGATACAAAAAGTAATTGAAGCCCTAAGCGACAGTGGCTTTAAAAGTATGACCTTATCTCAGGCTGAAGGTACGGGGGCATTTAAAGCCAAAGGAGCAAGACCCTCTCTCGATTTTCACGTTACCGATAGCCCTGTAGTAAAACTGGAACTCGTCTGCCAAAACGAAGAAGCACAATCGGCTATTGATATTATTATTGAAAACGGTAAAACACCAGAAAAGGGAGACGGAATAATTTATGTTACCAGTATTGATGATGCGTTTAAAATAAAAACAGGAGAATCCCTGAAACGCTATAACCTTTAAAACGATTAGGAAAAATGGATGATGTCGTAAAAAAGCTAGAGATTAAAGGGGTTAACCCCACAGCGATGCGATTGTTGATTTATAAATATCTAGCAGGAACTAATATGGCTGTTAGTTTAGGCGAAATCGAAAGCAATTTTAAGAGTTCAGAACGGAGTACACTATTTCGTACCATAAAAAAGTTTGAAGAAAAACAATCTAGTACACGGTATTGACGATGGCACCGGAGTGATAAAGTACGCTTTATGTCTTGAAAGTTGTAAGTGCGAATTGGGCAACGACCTTCACTTACATTTTCATTGTGAAAATTGCAATAAGACGATTTGTTTGACGGACCATAAAATTCCTAAAATAAACCTGTCTGAAAGGTTTCTTATAAAAAGTGTCAATTTAGTCGTAAAAGGTACTTGTGAAAAGTGCCGAATTGAATAGCCCGTTTAAAATGGTGCTCAGTGAGCAGAAATTAATAAGACATTATTATGATAACATTAGAACAAAAAAGCAAAACGCTCTATTTGGCAATACAAGGCAAAATAAGTAAAGCAGAATGTCAGAAGTTTTGCGATGCCTTGATGAGACAGATAGAGTCGTTGACAGATGTACGTTGCTATGTTGAGATGATAAACTGGGAAGATTGTGAACAAGAAATATTCAGTCAGGATGTTTATTTAAATCTTCAGAACGAGCATCATCTAAAGAAAGTAGCAATAGTAGGCAATCCTAAACAACAGGAACAATTTACTCGATTTTTACTGCCATTTACAAAGGCGTATATTAAATATTTTGATTGCGGGGGTTCTATTTCGGCAAAAGAGTGGGTTGATACTTAAGTAATTATAAATTCAGTTTAACAATTAAAGCAAAAATTATGAAACAAATTAAAAACGTAGGTATTCTAATGATTTTGATGGCTTCGATGATAAGCTTTCAAAGCTATGCACAAAACACGGACAAAATTTTGAAAGACTCTATAAAGAGACAAGAGATTATGATGGCCATTAGTGAAAACCCCTCTATGAGAAAGGAGATGATGAAAATGATGATGGAAAAAGATTCAACGATGATGAAAGGGATGAAAGAAAAAATGATGATGGGAATGGAAAAAGACTCTATAAAGTCAAAAAAGTTGAAGGAAAAAATGGCCACAATGAAAAAAAACAAGGATATGGAGTGTGACTGTAAGTGTAAAGATGAAGAAGGGATGTGCCAATGCCAAATGAAGAATGATGATGATAATGATAAAAATAAGGACAAAAACAAAGATGGTAACCAGTGATACTAACATAAATATGTAGTGTTCATTTTTTGATTTTTTTTAAATCCCTGTCACACAAATATTCAATAGGAAATTATGGAAGATAATAAAATAGATAGAAGGAACTTCATCAAGATGGGCAGCATAGGTGCCACTGTTGTAATTACCTGGCCGCTATTAAGTTCTTGTAACGGTTTTGCTTCTCAAAATGACAATGTTGACCCCAATTTTCAAACAGATGTTGATATTGAATTGACCGCAAAAGAGGCGAACGTACAATTGTTGCCGGGGAACAAGACTAAAGTATGGATGTTCGACGGAAACTTGATAAGTGGGGATAAAATCGCACTGCAAAAATTGGGGAATGGCTATTTAGGGCCTGTGATACGTGTAATGAAAGGGCAGAAAATAAGAATCCGCTTTAAGAATCAACTGCCCGAGGAAAGTATCGTGCATTGGCACGGAATGCACGTCCCTGAAAAGGATGATGGCCATCCTAAAGATGTAATAGGAAACGGTGATACCTATGTGTATGAATTTGAAATAATGAACCGTGCCGGTACTTATTGGTTCCACCCCCACCCCCACGGGCGTACGGGGCCACAGGTTTATAACGGTCTTGCAGGACTTTTTATAGTGACGGACGATGAGGAACAACAATTGAAGCTTCCATCTGGTGAATATGATGCTCCCATTGTAATTCAAGACCGTCAGTTTGATAGCAATAATCAACTGGTATATCTAAGACGTGGACGTATGGACAGGATGAACGGCTTTTTGGGCAATCGTATTCTGATCAATGGAAATCCAGATAGGGAACTTTCTTTTAAAAGTGGATGTGTTTATCGACTGCGTTTTCTCAATGGTTCCAATTCGCGCTTTTATAAGTTGGCGTGGGAAGACGGCACTCCCCTTGTTATTATAGGTAAGGATGGGAGTTTACTGGATAGCCCTAAATCTAAACCCTATATAATGCTAGGTGTTGCGGAAAGAATCGATGTATGGCTCGATTTAAGGAACAAACCTCAAGGCTCCCAAATGATTATGGAAAGTTTGTCGTTCTCTCCCGGGATGATGGGGATGATGGGCAGGGGTCAAAACAACCTTCCACTAGGCAGTGAGTATGAAATATTGAAAATTTCCATCGATAAAGCAGGAAGCAACAACTTCCAGCTCCCACAAAAACTGGCAGTATTCAATAAACTTGATCCTGCCACTGCCGTTAATAGAAACAATCCAAGAACGTTCAGCTTCTTTATGAGGCGAATGCAATGGACAATCAACGGACGAACTTGGGAAATGACGGGAGTTACCGAAGAAGAAACGGTAAAATTAGATACAACTGAAATTTGGGAAATCGTAAATAGTGGTGGTGGAATGATGGGCAATGGCAATATGATGGGAGAAAGAGGTCGAATGCGAGACCGTGGAGAAATGGAAAGCGACAGAGGAATGATGGAAGGGGGAATGCAAATGCCGCACCCTTTTCATATTCATCATTTACAATTTAATATTCTTGAAAGGGACGTTTCTAAAGTGGACAGCAGGATTTGGAATTCGGTTAAGGATGGATTTATAGATGAGGGTTGGCAAGACACGGTTCTGTTAATGCCAGGTATGAGTGTTAAATTAATAATGCGCTTTGAAGACTTTAAAGGGCTCTTTTTATACCACTGCCATAATCTGGAACACGAAGATATGGGAATGATGCGCAACTTTAAAGTTGAATAAGCATAGTGAACCACTGCCTTTTATAAAATAAAGTTTTGAAGCGTCTTGCAATGAAAAAGTTAGAAAAAACATTGTTGTCTAAAGGGGTAAGGCCTACTGAAATAAGGTTAAAAATTTACAAATACCTTAAGAGTAAGACTTATGCCCCAACCTTAAGTGAAATACAAAAAGTCTTTGCCAATAAAAGTATTGGAAATAAAACCGCAAACAGAACTACCTTTTATCGCAACCTAAAGATTTTTGAGGATAAAGGACTTATTCATCAGATAAATGATGGGGTCGGAGTGGCAAAATATGCGATTTCTGATGAAAATGCAAAAGGTGAATACGGTTCAGATTTACATCTGCACTTTCATTGTACCGAATGTAAGAAAACAATCTGTTTGCCAAATAAAATACCGGAAGAAAGTTTACCAGATGATTATAAAATAAACGATGTCAACCTGGTATTAAAAGGGATATGTGTGAAATGTAAGGAAAAATAACAGGTGGGAGTTCCAGAACTTTGAGCCCTTGTACCCGATGGTCAGGTTCAAGGTTCTTCAACCTTATTTAACCAAAAAAATACAATTATGGAAAAATATGATATAACAATTATTGGTTCCGGTCCGGGTGGCTATGTGTGTGCCATACGTGCGGCACAACTGGGCTTTAAAGTGGCCATAATCGAAAGGTACAGTACCCTTGGCGGCACTTGCCTTAACGTGGGTTGTATCCCTTCAAAAGCTTGGCTGGAAGCATCGGAACATTACTACAAGCTCAAACACCAATTCGAGGATTTCGGCATTAATGTCAAGGAGGCGAATGTAGATATTGCAAAAATGAACCAAAGGGTTCAAAACGTCGTGGGGGAAATCATCAACGGGGTAGCCTACCTGATGAAAAAGAACAAGGTTACCGTTTATGAAGGCCACGGAAGCATCAAGGATAAGAACACCATTGAAATTAAGGGCGAGGACAAAACACAAACCATAGAAACCGATAAAATGGTCATCGCTACCGGGTCAAAACCTGCATCCTTGCCAAACATAGAAATAGATAAAAAAAGGATTATTTCCTCTACGGAAGCCCTTGCCCTTAAAGAAATCCCCAAACACTTGATGGTCGTTGGAGGTGGTGTTATTGGGGTCGAAATAGGTTCGGTTTTCGCCAGGTTGGGTTCAAAGGTTTCCATCGTAGAGTATTTTGATGGGCTTATCTATACAATGGACAAATCCGTAGGGCATCAATTGTACAGGTCTCTAAGAAAACAAGATATCGAGTTCTATCTGGAACACAAGGTCACAAAGGCTGTAGCAGCAGATGATAAAGTAACCCTTACGGCACAGAACAGGAAAGACGACAAGGAAATGCAGTTGGAAGGAGACTATTGCCTGATGGCCATTGGGAGAAAACCTTTTACATCAGGTCTTGGCCTTGAAAACGTGGGAGTGGAAACCAACGAAAAAGGACAAGTAAAAGTTGATGATAACCTGGAAACCAATGTAAAAGGGGTCTATGCCATTGGAGATGTAGTCCGTGGGGCGATGCTCGCCCATAAGGCTAGTGAAGAAGGTGTTTTTGTGGCCGAACGTATAGCAGGACAAAAGCCGCACATCAATTATTCCCTCATACCAAACATTGTCTATACACAGCCCGAAGTAGCCGGTGTGGGACTTACCGAAGAGGAACTTAAAGAAGCAGGAAGAGCGATAAAAACGGGCTCGTTTCCCTTTAAAGCCAATGCACGGGCCAAGATAAGTATGGACACTGACGGCTTTATTAAAGTGATTGCAGACAAGGAAACCGATGAGATTTTGGGCGTTCATATGATAGGTCCGCGCATAGCAGATAGTTATACGGAAGCTGTCGTGGCGATGGAATTCAGGGCAGCGGCAGAAGATATTGCACGGATGTCCCACGGACACCCCACATTTTCAGAAACCTTTAAGGAAGCCTGCTTGGCCGCTACCGAAGACAGGGCGTTGCATATATAAAATTATAAAAAAACGAAGATGAAGAAAATTCAAAAGCTAACCCAAGAAATCAACGAATTGACAGTAAGGATTGAACAGGAATATCCCGAACTATATAGGTATTTGGACGAAAACCCAGTAACCATATCACACAAGGAGCAAGATGAACTGACTGTAAGTTCCTTTTCGGAATATTTGGAAAGCCTGAAATCTTTATTGGAAAGATATATAGAATCACATAATAAATGAATTACTGATGGAGGAATTAAAAAAAAGGTTCAATAAGCTCCTGACCAATAAGTTCGGAGTACATCCAAGTGAGTTGAAACCTGAAGCCAATTTTAGGAAAGATCTTGGGGCGGATATTTTGGATATGGTCGAATTGATATTAGAGTTTGAAAATGAATTCAATATTTCCATTTCAGATGATGAAGCAGAAAAAATAACTACCCTAGGCGAAGCTGAGGCATATATAAGAGATAAAATTGAAAATAGTTCATCTTAACAAAAGTGGGGCGAATTTGAATATTTCAAACAGCAAATAAAAAAGCTTTAAATTAAATAACCCAGTAGTACATAAGAATGAAGAAAAGTACTTTTATAATAAGTAAAATGGACTGTCCCTCGGAAGAGCAGATGATCCGGATGAAATTGGAGACTTACACTCAAGTTAAATATTTGGATTTTGATATACCCAACAGAAAGTTGGAAGTGTACCATATAGACGCAATCGGAGAAATACGTTCATCAATCGCAGAATTAAAGTTCAATGAAACACTTCAGGGAACCGAAGAAGCCGAACCTCCTGTAATGGAAGACCAATCCAAACAAAAAAAGATTCTTTGGTGGGTCTTGTACATCAATTTTGGGTTTTTCGTTATCGAAATGACCACCGGTTGGATTTCTTCCTCGATGGGCCTTATTGCGGATTCACTGGATATGCTGGCCGATTCCATTGTGTACGCGTTGAGCCTTTTTGCCGTAGGCGGTGCTATTGCACGAAAAAAGAAGGTGGCGAAATTCAGTGGCTATTTTCAGATGGCCTTGGCCCTGCTGGGATTTTCAGAAGTGATTAGAAGGTTTTTGAGCAGTAGTGAAACCCCTTTGTTCCAGTGGATGATCATCGTTTCCATTTTTGCCCTTATCGGCAACCTCGTTTCCCTATGGTTGATAAACAAGGCCAAAAGCAAGGAAGCGCATATGCAGGCAAGTGCCATTTTCACGTCAAACGATATAATCGTAAACGGCGGGGTAATACTGGCAGGGGTGCTGGTTTATTTTTTAGACAGTAAATGGCCCGATTTGGTCATTGGCGGTGTTGTGTTTGCCTTTGTGATGCGGGGGGCCATTAGAATTTTAAAATTGTCGAAATAATTTGAATGTACAACATCAAAAAGTATCGAATGGCAATAAACCAATGATGAAGAAAAGAACTATAATCCTGCTGATTTTACTATTGTTGGCCATAGACCAGACAATAAAAATATATGTGAAGACTAATTTTTATTATGGAGAGGAATATTATGTGTTTGGCCAGGATTGGTTTCGGTTACATTTTTTGGAAAACTCCGGGATGGCCTGGGGATTCAAGTTTGGCGATGGTTATCTGGCCAAAGTTGTTTTAATTTTATTCCGGTTGGCAGCAATCATATGGGGAACCTTTTATATCAATAAGATGATTAAGAAGGGATATGCCAAGTTTTTTTTAATCAGTGCAGCATTTATATACGCAGGTGCGCTGGGCAATTTGATTGATGGAGCTTTCTACGGGATGATTTTTGAAAAAAGTGACCCGGCACTTCAAAATATTGCGGAAATATTCCCGCCGGGCGGTGGTTATTCAGGTTTTTTAAACGGTAATGTGGTCGATATGTGGTTCTTTCCGATTATAGACACCAGGCTTCCGGAATGGTTGCCATTTTGGGGCGGGGAACATTTTACGTTTTTCGACCCTGTATTCAATACAGCGGATGTTTGGATCAGTACGGGAGTTCTTTTACTCCTGGTTTTTCATAAAAAACATCACAAGACAAAAAAACTCGAATAATAAACATTTGAATATACGAATGTTAACAGAACAATTTTAAACAACGATTAATAATGAACGTATTCAAATCAGTTTGAGGCTATTTCATTGGATTCGGGCAAATAATAATAGAGAAATATGAAAAAGAAAAAATTAAACTTAAGGGATCTCAAGGTCGATGATAGCGGCAAAAAGGAAGGTTCTATGAATAACAAAGTTTCATCACAGCTAAGCATTAGGGAATATATGCCTTCCATATTCAGTTTTGTAATGTTGATAGCAGGCATCCTTTTTGACTATTTTGAAACATTTCCCCAATTTTCGGGCTGGATCCGCATCATCTGGTACGTGGTTGCGTATATACCAGTTGGATTTCCTGTAATAAAAGAGGGTTGGGAAAGTATTAAACAGGGGGATTTCTTTACAGAATTTTTTTTGATGTCCATTGCAACTTTGGGCGCCTTTGCCATTGGCGAATATCCCGAAGGCGTTGCTGTAATGCTTTTTTATGCCGTAGGCGAACTTTTCCAAAACGCAGCGGTAAAAAGGGCAAAGGGCAACATAAAAGCTCTATTGGATGTAAGACCCAATACGGCTTTGGTCTATCGAAACGGCGATTATGTTTCGGTTGACCCTGAAACTGTGGAAATTGGGGAAAAAGTTCAAATCCGGGTAGGGGAAAAAATTCCTTTGGATGGAGTGCTACTTTCTCAAAAGGCATCGGTAAACACTGCTGCCATTACGGGAGAAAGCAAGCCCGATGCAATTTTAAAGGGTGACAAGGTATTTGCAGGAAGCATCAACCTAGAAGGTGTTATCGAGATTCAGTCAACAAAAGAATTCAAGGACAGTTCTATAGCCCGTATCCTGGATATGGTGCAGAATGCTACAGCACGTAAATCAAAAACGGAACTCTTCATCAGGAAATTCGCCCGCATTTACACCCCTATCGTGGTTTTTTTGGCAATTTGCTTAACGGTGCTGCCCTGTTTTATTGTTGAAGACTATGTATTTAGCGACTGGTTGTACAGGGCATTGATATTCTTGGTCATTTCCTGTCCCTGTGCATTGGTCATTTCTATTCCTTTGGGGTATTTCGGCGGTTTGGGGGCCGCATCCAGAAACGGGATTCTCTTTAAGGGCGCATCGTTTTTGGATGGGATGACTCAGGTAAATACCGTGGTTATGGATAAAACCGGGACCGTGACCCACGGGGTTTTTAAAATTAAACAAATTGTAAGTTCTGCTCTTGCGGATAAAGAATTTATGAAATACCTGATTGCGATGGAAGAGCAATCCACACACCCCATTGCCCGTGCGGTTATGCAGTACGAATTACCAATAAAAAAATTCAGCGCCACGAAAGTAACGGAAATAGCAGGCAAAGGCCTCAAGGGTACCGTTAACGGGAAAATGGTCTTGGCAGGAAATAAGGCTTTGATGACAGCCAATGAAATAGAAGTTCCTGCGGAAACCGATACAATTGTAGAATCAATCGTTATGGTCGCTATTGACGGCAATTTTGCCGGCTATATAACCATTGCGGATGAACTGAAAGAAGATGCCCACGAAGCAATAAAGCAGATTCGGGAATCGGGTATTTCCAAAATCATTATGCTTTCGGGAGATAAGGATTCCATAACCCAACAAGTGGCAAAAGAAATGGGTGTGGATTGGGCAAAAGGCGGACTGCTTCCTGAAGATAAGTTAAACGAAGTAGAGGCCTTAAAAAAACAGGCTGGCACTAAAGTAGCCTTTATTGGTGATGGTATCAACGATGCCCCCGTATTGGCAGCGAGCGATGTTGGCATCGCTATGGGTGGCTTGGGCAGCGATGTGGCCATTGAAACGGCAGATGTTATCATCCAGACCGACCAACCTTCAAAAATTGCAAGAGCAATAAAAATCGGTCGT
>Ga0316208_1003721_pt1 | contig 10715 bp, 8 predicted proteins | sample 3monopyrite_MG_FD_204944 | JGI IMG/M metagenome (GOLD analysis project Ga0316208, IMG submission 204944) | Microbial mat bacterial communities from mineral coupon in-situ incubated in ocean water Damariscotta River, Maine, United States -... | ecosystem: Environmental > Aquatic > Marine > Coastal...
CATTTCTTCCTCCATAGAAATGCCTTCCCGCCGCACCTACCGCTCCCGTTCCTACCGCCTGACCCAATTGACTTAGAATTCCCGATTCCTCACTTTTCACATCATTTTCAGCGCCCGGTTTCTCGGTAGAAGGGTCCGTAGTGGACTTATCATTTGGAGAGGCGTCTAATTTTTTTTGCGGTATAGGATTCCCAGATTCGTCAAGGTGTTGAATTTCGGGAGTTTCCCCTCTCGCCCGAATTGCTTTTGTTTGCGCGTCACTTTCTGCAACTTTTGTAGGTTTTTCTTCTAAATCTCCTACCGGGTCGAAAGGAGGCGCTGTTTTTCGAATCGAATTAAGAGCAAGACGATGATTTGCCGCTTTTCTCGAGTAATAATCCAATGCTGCTTGATGTTCATTCATTGCAATATTTGCATCTTTGAGGTTTTTATTTACGTCTGCATCTTCGCGATTTATTCGCATCTGATTGTAGCTGGGAGGAGGATCTTTTTGAAGATTTTTTTCCCCCCTTCTGAGAAACCCATCGCGTGTACTGGGATCGAAAAAACGTTGATTGGCAGCATTATTCGATGGGGCGGCAATGTTTGGAATTCGATTCGTATCTCGAGGGCCGAGCGTATCCATTTCCATTTTTCCCATTTTTTGGGGGACATAATTTGCAAATCCGTATCCGATTTTCATCTTATTTCTTTAAAAAATAGTAAAAAAGAGAAAATAGGAAATGAAAAAAATCGTTAACAATTAACCAAAATGGAAAAAAAATGCCTTTTTTATTAAAAACCGATCACTTTAGAAAATAAAATTTTTGTAGCGGCCGGTTTTGCATTCCAAAGAGGAATTTTATTTGCAGGAATTCCCGGAATCCATTGATCGTAAGGCAATATCGTAAGCGCGGGAGTAAGCGGAGGAGCCCCAGGAGGAGGAATAATGTCTCCAGACATGAGTAAAAAACTGTTACTCATTAATTTATAGTTCCATAGTGGTTCGATGTCTGTTTTTCCCGTCGGGAGAAGCGGAGTCGCGATTAGAGGATTCGGAGAAAGAAGGTACGGGATTTTTACTCTTCCATATTCATACATCCATTGATAACTATTTTCGATATATCCAGAATAGCCGTCCACGGTGGCCGCGGTTACATTATCTCCCCATTCGTCAACAAAATCGAACGACATTTGCGATAAATTATACATGGGGTTAAATTCGATGGTGGTGGGAATAAAGCGGTTTTTCATAATTTCATCTCGTCCTTTTATTCGGTTCCCGTTAAAAATGGAACTTATTTCGATTCCCACGATTTGCGTGGCGCCAGAATCTCCATTCGTAATAGAAGAACGTTGTTGTTTGGAAGTCAATTCTTCCGAAATTTGAAATATGTATCGAGAAGGACTAAGATTGCAAGGCATGTAAGCGCATACGAATTGTTTTAATCTGCAAAATATGGCATCAAAATAAGGTCCCCGCGGCCCCAGGGACACAAATGGGGCTTGTAAAAATTGTTCCAAAAATTGCACTTTGAATGTGGTTTTGGGGTCATTCAGCGCGTAATCGAAATCGTCTTCGTATGAATCATTAATTTGAGAATGTTTTCCAAACCCAAAAAGATGAGCCCCTCTTTCGATCCACCCCACATCGGTAGACGAGTTTATAATGTTACTTTTCCCAGCCGCACGTGTGAGATTTCCATACGGGGTGAAGATATTAAAAAAATACAAAGGACCTTCGGGCGCGTTCGTATATCCGGCCTCATAATTCGATCTGAAACACAATTGTCCGGCACCGACTACCGATACGCGAATCGGAGGATCCGTATCTCGTACGAGTGGGGAAGGATATGTGTCATAAATAACATTATCTGGGTCGTAATGGTAAGATGGAGATTGTGCCGCGGGGTTATCGAAAGTATTGAATTGATAACGAGGGTAAGTCTTATTAAATTGAATCGATATACTGTAGGCCAATTCGTCTTGAATTTTTTTTGCAATTTGCGCAAGGGGAACATTTTCATTCGCGTTTTCTCCCACCATCATTGCTGGTAAGTCGATATAATGAACCATATATTGAAATCCATAAGTTCCTCCAAAAGGATTTTGAACAATTCCTGCAACGACAAAGCCAATTACGCCGTTCAAAAAATTAGTAGTCCACAATTCGTTCGAATCCGAAAACCCCGTCGATACGATTTTTTGAACTCCTCCAAATCCTCCACTTATGGGAATAGTGGCCCCTTCTTCGTTTCCCTTAATTTTGTTATCGAGTTTCGAATTTCCTCCCAAGTGTGCTTGAAGAGAAGAAGAATTGGAAGGCAATCTGATGTGTGCATTCGGATCGGAATATGGACCCCAATCTGTTTTTTTTCTTTTATGATTAAAAATACCATATTGTCCATCATGATTGGCCATTTTTTTGAACTTTGAAAAACAAAAAATGAAACAAGTAGCTTTTATTTTATTAATGAGCAATATTTGCAACAAAATAATGCACCACTTCGGAAAATAACATTTCAGATTGAGGATTTCCATACGCTTTGGTAATAGGTAAAATTGTATTGACGAGTGGAGAAGCGGAGGGATCTATGTTAAATAACAAGATATTCATCGCTTCGGAGCTTCGATAATGTTTTGCTTCCAAAAACCAATCTTGTTTTGCTACTTCTCTTCCCTCTCTCAAAGCATTAAACATATTCGCAAGACAGGTCGAAGAAGATAAAATTTTGCCAGTTTTTGCATTCCCAATTTGTAAAGTAAGATAATTGGGTTCGGTTCCAAAACGAACCGACCATACCGTATCTTCGCGAAGCGCATTGTGCGCACGAAAAACACCAATCGAATCTTTAGTCAACGTTAACGAAGCGACTTCATTTCCTTTTTTTGGCATTTCTGCATTTCGAAAAGATTGTAACCTTCGATCTTTTGAAATCTCTGGACAAAATATATCGATTTGAGGAATCGGAATAAGAATCGGGGCAGAATCGCTCAAATGCGTAATTTTTCCACTTCGTTTTTCGGAAGAAGGAATATTTTGTGCAACCCACTGTGGCACGTATTCTCCACTTTCTACACTTTCCAAGATTCCAAAACCGTGCACAAAATGGGCCTCTGCCAAAGAATTACATTGTTCCATTCTCCAGGTAATATTTCCTTCGGGGGAATCTTCATTTTTTGCGACTATTTTAATTCCCAAGGATGGAGAATATCGAACGGACCAAGTCATCGCTTTTCCATAATACAATGGGAGAGTAATGGGGACGGTATTATTCGAAACCAAACGTACGTCGTTATTGAATGCCCATTCCCAATCGTCGCAATAAGATCCATTTGTCGGGATTGGAAACGATTTCGTCTCATCTCCATCGAAAGATATGAAAGTATGATATGGCTTATGATATAAAACGAATGGACCGTCCCATTTACTCCCCTCTTCGTCGTAAGTAGAAAAACGAAATTCGCTACTCGTGCCAGAATGCGTATACATGCTTTGGCTCCATGTCAAAGTGCGATAGGTAAAATTTCTTCCAGAAACATTTGCATTTAAAAGGGTTTTAAAATTTACAGGATCTGCCACGGTCCCCGTCGGAGAATCGAATCCGAAAAAAGTATTCGGATCGTTATTAATATCGAAATACATCGGAACCGTTCGTTCTCCATATTTCGAATCAATCATAATAATAGATTGCGAAGGGGGAATTTCTACGGAGGCGGCCATCCTATATTTTTTTAAATTGAAAAACAAAATAACACGTTACGAATAAAAGAAAAAGAAAAGTCTCTTTTTTTATTTAAAAAAAATATTTTTTTCTTAACAATATGCACCAGTGGCCACAATTCCAAATCCAAAAATATTGAGGTCTTGCGTTCCCGATTTATTTTGTACAACGATTGAAAGAATATCATTCGTATTCAACGTCATTAGGCACGAAAATGCAACCGTTTCTGCTCCATCAGCCTGCGAAATTTGTCTGAAATATTTTGGAGAAGGTAACAACGGGGAATTATTTCGATGGACTTCGAAGCGAATCTTTTGCTTATCTCCTGATTGGAGCCTAGATGTTATTGAAAAATCGCACTTATAACACGCTCCGTTGCTTCCCAAATAAGTCAACTCTCCCGGCATCGCGCTTCCGAATAATGCTCCCGAACTCATGGTCAATGTGGTCGGAGGATTGACGGGGTAGTCTTCATCGGCGTTAGCGATAATGATCTGATACCCTGGATCTACGATATTTGCAGAGAGCTCCACCGCCACCGTGGGGACATTTTCGGTCGCAATAGTAACGGGGTTCGAGCCTATGAAAAAAATTTGTTAATATTAATTTATTCATACTTTTTCTTACACTTTGATCGCCATTACATTCATATATTCAAAAGCGGCGCCGACAGTGTTATTAAAATTAGTAGCTCTAAATTGAATAGCATCATTCATATTTAAAGTTAAAACAATCTGCGATGATACAGATGTAACATAATTCCCGCTGCAGATTATTTCATAAGTGGATGGAAATGGACTCGCTCCATTTATCAATAACGAAAAATGAAGAGTAGCGGTGGATGAAACTTCTAATTTTAATCCAAATGTAAAATGAAGAACATGGGGGGTGCTATTTGGTCCTATATATCTTAAAATAGATGCACCGGGCGACTCAAAAGTGCCTCCAAGATCCGTAAAAGTGGTGGGAACATTTACAAGAGATGGTACGCCGATCCCGGAAAATGAAACAACATGCCCCGCCGCTCCACCAGTATTATATTCGAGTTGTCCTAATGCGCCCGCACCTCCTCCACCTCCACTGGCATTTATAGAAACGGGGTTGACTCCAGTAAATGTCACATTCGTGCCCGCCACATATTGGGGCGCATCGGTATTGATTTCAAATAAAAGAGGATTAATTTCGGTAAAATTAATCCCCTGTCCGGGCAAATATTCAATAGATGCGGGAATTCCTCCTCCCCCAGTGGCAGTAATAGTAACGGGATTCAAACCTGTAAACATGATACCGGGGCCGGCTTCATACTTTGGGGGATGAGGGAGCAAGTGCACTAGATAGTTTTGCGTCGAATTCGAATTGATGTAAAATAAGAAAGGAGCATTCGAATCATTGGGAGCTCTGACCACAGTATGAGTAACTCCGAGGCCTCCGCCGTTGACTTGTCCTCCCGGATAAGATGGGAATCCGTTCGATGCGGGGTAAGGTGCGGGAGGAATAAAATTAATATTTTGCTGAACTCCAATCGCTCCATCGAGAGGTCGAACAAAAAGGATAGAAAATTTCTTAGGAGTATTCATGTTCAAGGGGATGGGGAGCTCGATGTTCAAATCCGTCGCAAGGGGATCGGTGAAGGAAATGGTTTGAAAAGAAGCGTCCATATTATATTTTGTATCAATTTGTGTCCCGCTGGTGACCGAGTAGTTGGCGGATTCGTATCCAATTCCACTGAATGAATGTATTAATTTTGCAACGGCGCTCTCTTGTTGGAAAGTCATGATTGTTTTTTTTCTTCAAATGAAACAGAAAAATTAAGAATAAAGGAAACGTAAAATGATAAAAGAAAAAAATATTTTTTTATTCAAATTCGACGGAAGGAGTCATCGTTGGCGGGGGCGGGATTTCCACGGTAAAAGGGATCGTAAATTCTACAAAATCTTTATAATCCTTCTCCGAAGTACAATTATAGCACAAAAAATGCGCTACCTGACGTTTTGGGTCGTGAAAAATGCGATTCGTTTGATTGCGCGACTTGCAAGAAAAACAAGGATACGGATTTAGCGCATCACTTTCGTACGGAATATGAAAAGTTTCCTTTTTTTCTTTCGTTTTCGAACTCATAATTACTTTTAGCGTTTTTACGTCTATTTTTAATTTTTCTTTTTCGGTTTCAAAATCGAAAATAACAAAAGAAACGATGGCGGGCTCTATGACAGATGTCACGGGATATCGCGGAGATTCTAGAAGCGTCGGCGCGAGCAATACGAGAAATGCGATTGCCGAACAAATCGGAAGTCTCGTTACGGACAAATTGCCCCTTTTGAACGGTCCTGGCGCAAAAATTGAAGACAGTTTGTATTATAATATCACAAATTCTACGGTGACTGCGGTGGAATTGCAAGAAAGTTTCCAAAAGGATCGAATTTCGTTCAATAATCCAAATTTTGGAGGCTCTCCGACCGCTTATATTCCATCCGTTCTTTTTGCCAATACCGCATTTGTGCAAATGACTCTCAAAGATGTTAAATGGGGGTCAAATGATCTGGCGACAGAACATTTTCACATGCCAAGAGGATGGGGGTTTGCGGCCATTAATAGCATAATTGTATATATGGGAGCCTCTTCAATTGCACAGATTCAATTGAGCGGAGAATCGAATTATCTCATCATGATGGCCACTTGTGAGACGGAAAACAAACGATCACACATGTTGGACGCGGCCGGACGATATTTAAATAGCCAAGATAGTGCCTCTATTATGGCGGACTATTCCAAAGAAAAATCCATATTTCGCAGACGCAATACTGAGCTTCCGAATCAATCGATTTATTCTAGCGAAATTCTTTCGGGAAATGCAGGGAATCTTGCTGCTTCGACGGACGCATCCGAACTTCGAAATGCACTTGTTCCTATACGATTACCATGGTCTTCCATGATTGCTCTCGAAAAACGCATATCGATGGATACTAAACTTTTTACTCAACCGATTCAATTGACGTTGAATCTCAAACAAGAGGTCGAACTCATGAATGCCCCGGTATCGATTACCAATCAATTACGTTCTTTTTCTTCTCTATCGCTCCAATTGTGGCAAGAAGAGTTGAGCGATAAATCCTTTTCTATTCGACAGGAATTACTTCGTTCTCCCGCATATAATGTGGGGTACCCTTTTCAATATGCGCAAAGCGTAGATTTCTCCATTCCCAAAACTAGTACTAGAAGTACTTTTGATGGAATGCAAGACGTTCGAATGAATATTACTTCTCTCATTAATAGCGATTTGACCACTATGCTATTTTACGTCCGAAATCAAACTTCAAGCTCCTCTGGAAACAATTATATTCCTTTGGGGGCGACCGGAGATGCACAATTTACTACTCGCGATTTTAGTAATGGAACGTGGACTTATGGAGAAGAACTTCTTTACCCCGAATTGAAATTGAATGGGCAGCGAATGTTTGCATTCGATGGAAATACTTACAATGCCGCTTCTCTTGCCAAACAAATGGATCACACTACTTGTAAAGTCGAGCGTCCAGTAATCTACATTCCTCCAAATAACACGAATAGTCAACAATTTTTTGGTTCTGTAGATTCGGAAGGGACAATTAATGCGTGGGGGAAAACTCCAGATTATCTCTACACTAATATTTACGAACTTAATTTTGGAAAAATTCGATCAATCGTTGCCGAAGCACATATGCAAAACACTGGAAGGTTTACCAATCAAACCTTTCAACTTGCATTTTCCATCAACAAAAATAAGGGATCGAATTTTACCACTCCTCCCGAAGCATTAGAGAATTATCGATTGTATATGACCTATCTATACAACGCGGTCTTCTTGATTGGTGGAGATGGAGGAACTACAAAATTAATTACCAATTAACGATCTGTTCGTTTATTAACTCTCTTGTTTTTTTTTTTCGAAATTCCTCCACTAGAGTTCAATAAAATTCCATTTTTTCCAGAACAAATTAAATTATATTTTGATCGATTGCTTTTTTTTTCTTCTTTGCGGTGGCAACGGACCAGATGCTTAATATGTTTTAAGACTTCTTCTTTACTTGGTGCATTTTTCCTTTTTCTGGAGATTCTTTTCTTTTCTTCCGCTTTTGCATCTTCTTCTTCGCCATCTTTACCTTCTTTTAATCCTTCATCTTCGTCTTCGTCATCGTCTTCTTCACTATCTTCTTTTTCGTCTTCTCCTTTATTTGCATGATATATTTTTCTATTTCTATTCCACCTTTCTATCGCTTTTATCGATAAACTCGCAGTTGGGGGCCTGTCCATTTTTCCATTTCCAGAATTATAATATGAACACGAGCGGCTCTCACGTGGCATTGCGCCATTCAAATTATGGTTCAATACCGATGAAAAATTCATCTTCCTCTTCTGACGAGAAAATTAAATCTAAACGTAAACGAGACGAAGAAGACGACATTTCAAAAGAAAGAAAAAAATACAAATCCTCAAAAAAAAAAAATGTTACGGATACCATTCCGCGATTGTCTCCTTCTCCCGCTTATTTGGCAAACATATTAATGCAATCGAAATTAAAACTACAAGGAAAAAAGAAGCAAAACGGTATAACATTTGCACTCATCGGGTCTTCTGGAGCCGGCAAATCTACCCTCCTCGACGTAATTTTTTTAAACGATATTTACGGAAAACGTGCAGATAAAAATTATATCAAAGTCGTTTTTACGGAATCTCCTCATTGCGATGCATTTCAAGATCTGGGAACGGACGTTTGCATCGATGGTTGCGGAGTCGATCTCGATCTAATCAATTGGTTCTATCAAATGAATCTAAAATACGATAGGATATACGATTTTGTTATTATATTGGATGATTGTATTCATTTGAGATATCAAAAACAAATAGAAAAAATGTTTTTGGTCATGCGAAATACAAATATCTCGTCTGTAGTATCTTTACAGTACTGTAATCTCATTCCAAAATCCATCCGAACTTCCGTTTATTTTATTTTCTGCATGCACCTCAACACTACCGAAGCGGTGGCAATGATGATCGATTCTTTCATCTCCATGTATATTCCTGGAAAAACACGTAATGCTAAAATGGAATATTATGTAAAATGGACCGAAAACCATCAATTTTTTATGATTGATAATTTATCACATCAATGTTGGAAAGTAGACAAAAATTTTATGTGTGAAGAAATGATGAAACAGCCCATGTGTGACGATCCTCTCGCATTTTCGGAAGAAAAAAAAAAGGATAAAGATGAAGAATACGATTCTTTCGAGTTTAACGAATCCGTGTAATTTTTTTTTATTTTTTTGTTCGAAAATAAAAACATACTTATATTAAAGAACAGTTTTTACCGACAAACGTGGTCCCGCAATCGTGCGAGGAATTCCCTCATCTTCCACCTTCATCTTCCAAACTCCCACTAATCTTAATTTTACTGCAGCCTCCGGATTACCCTTTCGCCTCAGTGCTCTCAATTGTTTTTCCAATTCTTCATAAACCTCCTCGTTGCACTTCCACCATCGCTTAGCTCCCCTTTGCACGTATTTTTCTTCTCGATCCTTCTCGCTCACGCACAATTTCATATATTCCTCGCCATCGTTGGTGACGAATTGTCGCTCTCCATTGACGGTGTGGATCTCGATGACCGTAACTTCCATGCTTTGAATAAATTCGAATAAGGGCAAAGAATGACACATCGAAGTAGCATTTTTAATTGAAGCATATAAGTTCGATAGCGTAAAACTTTCGCTCTTCATGCCTCCAGCATATCTTTCTTTGTCCATCCTCATGCGATCTCTAATCGACAATTGAAGAAAAGCCTTATCCTTATCCGACGAACTCGAATTATCTTTTCCCGAAGCACCACTTCCATTCGATTTGTTCTTTTTTCTCGAAGGTTCCTTTATCTCGACGTCGTTAGTTGTATTCGATTTTCTTTTCGAAGCGGGCTTTCGAGCAGCGGGCTCCTTTCCTTTTCTTCCGGGAGTTTGAGGCACCATTTGAGGAGAGTCTTTTTCTGTCGATTTCGGACTATTTTTCTCATCTTCATCATCGGTCAATACCTCAAAGTCGAATTGAGTTTCCTCCAAGGTCAAAATATCAGAGCCTTCCATCATTTTTTTATTATAGATTCGTACAAAAGAAATCGAAACCACGACCAACCTTTTCCTCTTCCTTTTTTTTTGCGTTCCGCCCGAATCAAAAAAAAAAAACAAAATCCGAAAAAAATTTTTTTAAACCAATCGAACGCTCACACGTGTCAACGACTCATTCGAAAAAATAACAAATACTTTATATGGATAAAAAATAATGGAGAAAAATGTCGTCAGTTAAATGGTAAAAAAAGAATGAAACGTATTCTGATGGGTACGGGTTCGATTCCGCCTTTCGTCACATTTCATTTGTAATATAATATTTATAATATTCTAATCTCATTTTGTACCTATAATAAAATGGGAAAAGAATAATTTTTTTTTCTGAAATTCTTTTTTTTTATTCACATGCTTTTCCACAATAACATTCGTTGCTTTCTACAAAATTCTGGATCCATTCGACTGGGATATCGTCGGGGAGAATCAAAACATCAGAATAGTCCCATTCGCTATAAGGGTTTAAATAATCTCTCAAGCTGTCGCAATCGAACCAATATAGTAAAATCCACTCGCCCAGCCTTATCTTTTCAAAATTGCTAATATCTTCAACAAAGGGCTCCACTTTCATCGAATCCGTCATTTTTTCTCCAAGAAAATAAAAAAACTACCAACTATCGCTATCGTCTAAAATAAAAAAAACAAAATCCGAAAAAAAATTTTAAACCAATCGAACATTCACACGTGTCAACGGCTCATTCGAAAAAATAACAAATACTTTATATGGATAAAAAATAATGGAGAAAAATGTCGTCAGTTAAATGGTAAAAAAGAATGAAACGTATTCTGATGGGTACGGGTTCGATTCCACCTTTCGTCATATTTCATTTGTAATATAATATTTATAATATTCTAATCTCATTTT
>Ga0316208_1003722_pt1 | contig 10715 bp, 4 predicted proteins | sample 3monopyrite_MG_FD_204944 | JGI IMG/M metagenome (GOLD analysis project Ga0316208, IMG submission 204944) | Microbial mat bacterial communities from mineral coupon in-situ incubated in ocean water Damariscotta River, Maine, United States -... | ecosystem: Environmental > Aquatic > Marine > Coastal...
TTCCGTAAAGCGAGTGTTGTGTGGCGAGGTGACTCGCGCGGCAAGCTCTCGTCGCGAATCGTTTGAGGATTCCAGAATCCCGTTCGGAATGACGCTTTCGACTTTTTCGGCGAACGGCCATTTCGCCGAGATCGGCTGGTCCGCCTTCAAGCTGACTGTGACAAGTTCCGAATTTGATTTGCCGCCGGGGATCGTGCTGCTCTTTGGAACTTTCTGCGGTCCTCGTTTCAGCATCGCGGCGATGCTGAAGAGATCTTCCTGCAGGAAATCGTGGTAAGGAGCGTCGTGGCAACGGGCACATTTCATTTCGAGAGCCAGGAAGCCTTGCCCGATAATGTGAGCTTTGGCGGCGAACGGTGCATCGTTCCCTGATGCCGTCTCGAATCCGGCCGGGCCACCAAATTTGGCGCTGCCTTCCATCGAAATCAACTCGGTCGCAAACCGATCGAATGGTTTGTTGTCGAGGAATGATTCGAAGATCCACCAGCGAAACGGGCCGGTGTTATTCAGCGTGGGATTGATGATGTTCGGATTCTCGGCGAGCACGTCCTGCCAGTAGCCAACCCAGTGATCAGCCCAACCGGGGTGCTCCAGCATGCGGTCGATGAATCTGGCCCGCCGGTCTGACGACTGATCGGCCATGAACTCGGCAACAATTTCTGGCGACGGCGGAGTTCCGATGACGTGCAGAGAAACTCGCCTGATGAAAGTCCAGTCGTCGCACAGCGGCGCGGGCGAGACTCCTTCTTTCTGGAGTCGAGACAGAATGAAACGATCGATGTCGTTGCCGATCGCCGCCGCGGGTTTAACTTCCGGGAGCTGAACTTCCGGCTGAGCAGCGGCAACCTGTTCAGCGAGCTCGTGACGCTGATGCCAGTAGTACCGTTCTTCGCCGCTGACCTCTTGGCGACGCTGCTGATCCATCCAGACGTAATCGTCTCGACGTTTCCGCTCGTACGCTTCCCAGCCTCGATTCGTCATGGGAACGTCGAGCTTCGTGCTGAGCACTTTGAACGAGTCGGCAACGAGTCCCGAGTCGTCGCCACTCGACACCGCAACTTTGCTCGCAGCTGATTTCTCAATCGAGTGAACCTTCGCGAAGCTGACGCTGGTTTCGCCAAATTCGATACGTCGTCCCTGGCCGCCAGCGTGGATTTCGAATCGGAACTCGTGCTCTTTTCCGTCGAGATCGACTTCTGCCATCTTCTCGTTCGCACCGGGATAAAGCGGTCGCGAGCCGGGGGCGAGTTTGCTCTGCAATTCGTACATGCCGCCATGAGCGTTCGGGCGGTGACCTCGCTTTGGCGTTTCGACGACGAGCTTGCCGTCGATGAATAAGCGACCGAATCTCAGAGTTCTGATCAGGAACCGATACTTTCCTTGTGGGAGTGTCATCAGACTCGACGCTCGAAGAACCAGCGGGTTGCCTCGGTCAACTCGCACACCTTTCGCTGAATACCGCTGAGGCGTCCCGAAGAAAGCGAAGGCCGGTTCCTTCCAGGATTCCGTAGCCTCTGGAAATGTCGCCGGCCACGATGGTGAATCTGGAATTCCTTCGATGACCTCGACGAGAACGTCGTCTCGCGGCGGCGCCGACTGAGGCATCGGCGGCGGAGACGGTTTCGGAAAGTACGGAACCCGAACCATCAAACGCTCGGGCTTAAGAGCCGTGCGGTAGATGGCGACTTCATCGAGAAAGCCGTCGAACGAACTGCTCGCTCCCATGCCCATTGAAGAGCCGATCCAGAGCTGGTCGTTGTCGACGACGGGTGGGTTATCGGTTGCGCCGCCCAGATCCCAGACGCCGGGAACGGAGCGGCCATCAACATACCCGACGAGGCTGTCTGCCTTCCCGAATTCATAAGTCACGGCGACGTGGTGCCAGCCTTTGTCGACAGCGAAACCTTCCTTCGACGTCCAGCGATGCCAGTCGCCGGCTGACTTCTCAGTCTTTCGTGTTCGAAACAGAAAGCTGAGCACCGCGTCCGGACCTTGCCCCTGCAGCCTCAACGAGTAGTTATGGTTCTCCCGTGAGAAACCTTTCTCGTACGTGCGACCTTTTCCGGCAATGTACATGTACCGAGCACCGCCGAACGGGTCCGGCTTGACCCAGGCTTCGATCGTGATCGCGTCGCCCTTGTCAAAGTCGAGCGGACTGTTTTCGCCGGGGTCGGTCACCTTGACCACTCCCGCCTTCGACGTAATCTCGATGCCTTTGTTTTCAACGGCGAACAACGGCGACGTCGACCGCCTCGGTCCCGCCTGCCCGAACTTCACTTCTCCAGAGAAGGCGGTCGCTGTTTTCAAAACGGCGGCGTCTCCGGCGAGAGCCGGTGTGCCAGGATCCTTCCCGTCGAAACTCCACCACAGGATCGGAGCGTCTTCTTTCACAAGTCGCGACCAACCGGACTCCTGAGCCTCCGCCAGGGACGCGGAAAGCGAAACGGTCAAGATGCCGGCGAGAAGCCAGACCAAACGCAGTGGCTTGTTCATCGTGAGAAACCCAAAGGCAGGTTGGTTAGGAACGACCGGGATGGCCGCCGAGTGGAGAGCCGGTCAGTCTACCAGAGTGGCTTTCGCGGGGGAACGTTCCGACTCGGTGGAGACTGCCTGGCATGCGCGCTATCCTCACCGCGCCTTGACGAATGAGTGTGCCACTGGCTTTGCCAGTGATTCAAAAGTGCTTGCACTGGCAGAGCCAGTGGCCCCCAGACGCTCGTTAGCCAGAACTTTCGAGAAACAACCGGAGAATCCAAAGATGAATCGTCATTCTGCGTTGCCGTGTCTGCTGCTGATGCTGGTCGGTTCGACTCTGCAGGCGGCCGAGCGGAACATCGTTTTCTTCATCACCGACGACGAAAGCCCAACGCTCGGTTGCTATGGCGACAAAGCGGCGGTCACTCCAAACATCGACGCGGTCGCTGCCGACGGAACGATCTTTCTGAACGCCTTCGCGACGACGGCCAGTTGTAGCGCCAGTCGTTCGGTCGTGATGTCCGGTCTGCACAATCATCGAAACGGTCAGTACGGACACGCTCACGCATTCCACAAGTTTGCGTCGTGGCACAACGTCGTGAGCCTGGCCTTGCCGCGAGTGATCGCGAACTCAGGTTACCGGACCGCTCAAATCGGCAAGTACCACGTCGCTCCGGAAGAGGTCTTCCGCTACGAAACCTACCTCAAAGGCGACGGCCGCAACGCGGTAAAAATGGCAGACGCCTGCCAGGACTTTATCAATGATGAAGAAGACGATCGTCCGTTCTTCATCTACTTCGGAACGAGCGACCCTCATCGCGGCGGTGGCAAAGACCTGACTTCGAAGCTGGACCTGAAGGCCGACCTGTTCGGCAACAAGCCAAACGACGGCTCGCACCCCGGCGTCAAAGAGGTGATCTACGACCCGGCTGACGTGATCATCCCTCCGTTCATGACCGACACGCCCGAGACTCGCGAAGAACTCGCTCAGTACTACCAGTCGTGCGCCCGCATCGACCAGGGAGTAGGACGGCTCGTCGAGATCCTCAAAGAAGCCGGTGTCTACGATAAGACTCTAATCGTCTTCACCTCTGACCACGGCATGGCATTCTCTGGTGGAAAGACGACCGTTTACGAAGCCGGCCTCAACGTTCCGTTCGTCGTGCGAAATCCGTACGAGAAGAATCGCGGAGTTCGCTCGAACGCCTTGATCAGCCACATCGATATCACGCCGTCGCTGCTCGATTTCGCGGGCGGCCTGGACAAGAAAACGAACGCTCCGAAGGACATGATCGACGCTGACAAATACTGGAAAGATCGCGGCGAGAATGTCAAAGAAAACCGCGGACCACGGGGCGGCCTGAAGGGTTACCAGGGCAAGTCATGGCTCAATGTCCTGGGCAACGCAGACGGCGAACACTGGGATTCGATCTTCGCCTCGCACACCTTCCACGAAATTCAGATGTACTACCCAATGCGAGTCGTGCGGGACAAGAAGTTCAAACTCATCTGGAACATCGCTCACCCGCTGCCGTACCCGTTTGCGTCTGACCTGTGGGCGGCGTCGAGCTGGCAGGCTCAATTCAAAAAAGGCATGGACGCACCATACGGTCGCAAGACGGTCGGTCAGTACATCCACCGTGCGGAGTTCGAGTTGTTCGACATGCAGAAAGATCCTGAAGAAGGACACAACCTCGCCCTCTCAACCGAGTACGCAGACATCCTCGAAGAGTACAAAGCGAAGCTGAAGGCTTATCAAAAGAAGATGCAGGATCCCTGGATCATGAAATGGGACTACGAGTAAGCCCTTTCACGAGACGTAGGGTCTGACAAGCGAAGCGCAGGCATACCACCAGCATGACTTACGATGGTTTAAGCCACGGATGGGCACGGATTCACACGGATGATTGGGATGCCCCCAAAAGCCATCCGTGCGTATCCGTGTAATCCGTGGCTCTTTTCAAGATTCCGAAAAAAACAGCTCTACCATGAGGCATAGTCGCTCCCATGAGATTTCAACAGCCCGCTTTTCGATTCGCAGTCTGCCTGGCATGGCTGATGCCCCTCGCCGTGACTCTTGCCGAGTCTGCAAACGCAGCCGACTCTGAAACGAAACGCCCGAACATCCTCTTCGCCTTTGCCGACGACTGGGGACGCTACGCCAGCGCTTACGCGAAGATTGAGCCGGGCGGTCCGAGCGACATTGTCAGCACGCCGAACTTCGACCGCATCGCGAGCGAGGGCGTGCTGTTTCGCAATGCGTTTGTGAATGCTCCGTCGTGTACTCCGTGCCGAAGCTCGCTGCTGTCCGGTCAGTATTTCTGGAGAACCGGCCGAGCGGCGATTCTTCAGGGAGCGGTCTGGGACGGTTCCACGCCGTCGTACCCGCTGCTGCTCGACGAGGCCGGTTACCACATCGGGCACACCTACAAAGTCTGGAGCCCCGGCACGCCAGCCAACGCTCCCTACGGTGCTGCGAAGTTTGCGTACAACAAGCGAGGATCAAAGTTCAACAGCTTTTCGCAACGAGTCAGCGGCGCCGACGACATCGAGCTGGCAAAGAACTCGCTGCTCGACGAAGTCCGAGGAAACTTCCGCGACTTCCTGGCAGCCCGCAAGGACGACGAGCCGCTTTGCTACTGGTTCGGCCCAACCAACTGTCACCGCAAGTGGACGCAAGGCTCCGGCAAAGATTTGTGGGGCCTGAACCCGGACGACCTGAAGGGGAAGATGCCGTCTTTCCTTCCCGACGTTCATGTCGTCCGTGAAGACTTTGCCGACTACCTCGGCGAAGCGATGGCTTTCGACGCGGCTCTGGGAGTCCTCATCGAAGAACTCGATCGAATCGGCGAGCTCGACAACACGCTCATCGCTGTCAGCGGCGACCACGGAATTCCCGGTTTCCCCAACGGCAAATGCAACCTCTACGACTTCGGAGCCGCCGTGCCGCTGGCAATCCGCTGGCCGGGTAAAGCTCCCGCCGGCCGCGTCGTCGATGACTTCGTCTGTCTGCCCGACCTTGCCCCCACGTTTCTGGAAGTCGCTGGCGAAAAACCACTCGACGTCATGACTGGACGAAGCCTTGTCAGCGTCCTGGCTTCCGACAAAAGCGGCCAGGTCGACAAGTCACGTGACTCAGTGATCGTCGGCCGGGAGCGTCACGTCGCCGCCGCTCGAACCGGCAACCTTCCCTATCCTCAGCGAGCCATTCGAACGAAAGACTTTCTCTACATCCGAAACTTCAAACCAGACCGCTGGCCGATGGGAATCGGCCCCGGCTACGGAGCCCCGGCAGCTCCCATGCCGAGCGTCGACGCTCTGACCAACAACACGTTCGCCGCGTTCGGAGACCTCGACGCCAGCCCGACCAAAGCCTGGATCGCCACTCACCCAAAATCAGAAGACGGCCGCTTCTTCAACACCGCCTTCGGTCGCCGCCCCGAGGAAGAACTCTTCGACCTGAGAACCGACGCCGACCAGACGAAGAACGTCGTCCAGGAAGAAGCCTACCAGTCCGTCCGCAAAGAACTGTCCACTCGCCTGATGAAAGTCCTGAAAGAAACCGGCGACCCCCGAGTCACCGGCGACGGCACCACCTTCGACAAACCACCCTTCTCCGGAGAATGGAAACGTCCCCAGCGAAAGCCGCCTGCAAAAGCCAGGAAGTAGCTGCCTCTATGGCTATGACGGAGGCAGAACTCAGGCCCCGGCAACCGCCACCGCCTCCGGAAACGTGAGGATTTGAATCTTCGCGGTGCCGCCGGCGTATTCGCCGTCTTTGAGGGGGCGGCCGTTGGCGTTGGCGGAGTCGGACATCGTGAAGGCGATGCGGTCGGCGTCGGGGTGAAGGGCGATGCTGCGGCCGTTGGTTAGCTTGTTGCCAACGTAGAACGGTTTTTCGTCGCCAGGATTCCAGAAGAAGAGTTTGCCTTTGCCTGGAAAAGCACTCGCCGTGCCGACGACGAAGCCGTCGGGGTGGAACCAGGCGTCGTAGATGAAGCCGTCCTGGGTGTCTCCGGGAACGAGTTCGTGCAGTTGCTTACCGGATTCCCAGTCGAAGAACTGTAAGACCGGACTTCCTTTGGCAAAGCCTCCGCTCGGTTCTTTCATGCCTCCGGCGATGAGTTGCGAGCCGTCCGGGCTGAAGGCGAGTTGTCTGACTCCGCCGCAATCCTGCATGTGGTTGAGCTGGTAAAAACCGGTGGCTTCGAACTCTCGTTTCTGTTTGCCGGTTTCTATTTCGAATTCTCGAATCGTGCCGTGGAAATCGCCGGTGACGAATGAGGTGCCGGCCGGATGGAATGCCAGGCTGAAGACTTCGTTCGGCAGTTGTTCGGTTTCGCGAATCAGTGTCCCGTCGGTTGTCGACAGAATCCTGATGACCGAGTCGTTGCCGCCGATGGCGACCTGTGTTCCGTCGGGCGAGACGGCGATTGCTCGGATCCAGCCTGCAAGGGCGTCGGGAACGGTCCAGAGTGGATCGGTCGAGGTCTCAGACGAGTAATCCCAGCAGCTGACTCGTCCCCACGAGTCGCCGGTTAAGCACCGGTTGTTCTCACCGGTGAACGCGAGGCACTGCAGCCAGCCGTTGTGGCCGGTGAGCGGGGCCAGCAGTTTGTATGCGTCGCCCTGGGTACCCGCCTGCGCGGGCATGACGAATTTATTGACGCCCCAGCGTTGGACCGTCGCGTCGTAGCTGGTGCCGATCAGAAACTTCCCGCACGGAGAGAATCGAGACTGCCAGAGCTGACGCTCGTACTCAAGCGTTTCAGACTGCTGAGGCTCGTACCGTTTGAGAAGTTCTTCGACCGTCATCGTGCGGCGCCTCTGCGTGGATTAAGTGAGTCCGGTCAGCGGTCCGTCGTCACAGTAGCCGGGGTTGCCAAACGTCTTGAGTTCGTGCCCGAAACTGTGCGCCAGTGAAAGCAGCAGGCGGTTGTGCGGTACGTTCTTGAATTTCAATGCCTGTCCGGTTTTGAAGTCCGAACCACCGCCCATCAGCACAAACGGAATATCGTTGAGCGTATGCGAGTTGCCTTTGCCCAGCTCGTTGCCCCAGACAATTTGTGTGTTGTCGAGCAGGCTGCCTGGTCCGCCAGGTTCGGGAGTTTCGCTCAGACGCTTGACCAGGTACGCCAACTGCTCGGCGTACCAGGTGTTGATCTTCGTCAGCTTTTCCTGAGCGTCTTTGTTGTCGTCGCCTTCGTGCGACAACGAGTGCTGACCTTCCTCGATCCCCAGCCAACGCATCTTTGCCTGGCCGACGGAATTGGTGTACTGCAGCGTGGCGACTCGTGAAAAGTCTGAGACGAAGCTGTTGACCATCAGGTCGATCTGCATTTTGCTGATCTGCGGAATGTTGTCATTGTCTTCCCGGATGCCCTGTTCGATGTCAGGGACGGCGTGCCCGGTTTCAGTCTCCGGCTCCGTTTTGAGCTGTTGTTCCATCTCGCGAACGAACGTCGCCTGCTCGTCGAGAAGGTGGCGGTCTTCGGCACTGACAACGCTTCGCAGTTTCTTCAGGTCGGCCTGCACGTCATCGAGGATGCTGGTGAGAGATTCGCGGTCCTGCACCTGGCCATAGAGCTTGGCAAACATCTCGTACGGATTGTCGATGGGGGCGACCGGCTTGTTGGCTCCGGCGTAGCTCATGCGAGTCCACGTGTCGGCTCGGTCAGGAACCATCACGCCGAATTCCAGCGAACCGAAACGCGTTTTTGTTTCGGGGTTTGCCTGAAAGACGTTCTTCAGTTCCTGGTCGAGCGAGATGCCGGTCGACCATCCGGCGGGAGTGTGCGATCCGCCCTGAATGTTGCCGGGGAAAAGTTCGATGCCGGTCAGCAGGCAGGCCATGCCTCGCATGTGGCTGTCACCGTCGCCCTTCACTTTGTCGCAGACGCCGTTCAGAACGAGCATCTGATCCCGGTACGGTTCGAGCGGTTTGAGGATCGGCTTGATGTCAAAGTCCGGGCCTTGCCGGTCGGGCCAGAATTGCTTTTGGATCGTGCCGTTCGGGCTGAACATCACGACGAAGCGTTTTTTGCGCGACGAGCTTCCCGCGAAGCCGAGGCTTGGAAGGTTCGTCAGAAACGGCAGCGCGGCGGCGTTCAGACCAAGAGTTTTCAGGAACCGTCGACGTGAAGTCGAGCGTGGCATGGCGGGGCTTCCGTGCGGGTGGCGAGGGCGGGGTATTTCGAAAGTTACTCGGCAGCAGTCTCTGAAGGTGGGACGTTCACTGTGGGATGGTCAAACGCGGCGACCGTGGCGATTTGTGCCAGGAGTGCGTTGACGTTGAAATCGCTGCGGACAAACGAGTCTCGCAGCTTCTCTTTCTGATCGGAACCGTAAGCCTGGATCGGTTGCTTGACAATGTGTTGAAAAAGCTGCTCGACGAATGCGAGGTGAACTTCGTCGTTGTTGGCCAGGAATTCTCCGAGTTGTTTCGCTCCTGAAAACTTTGCCAGATTGCCGGATTGTTGCAGGTACGAACCGGAAGGGTCGACGTCTTTGTTGTGCTCTTTTTTGCGGAAGCGGCCGGCGGCGTCAAAGTTTTCCAGAGCGAACCCCAGCGGATTGATCATCTCATGACAGGATCGGCAGGCGACAGGGCTTGTCTGCAGAGCCACTCGTTCGCGCGTCGTCAGATCAGGGTGCAGATCCGGCGGAATCGGTGTGATCGCTTCGGTCGGCGGTTTCAGCGATCGGCCAAGGATGCTTCGCGAGATAAACACTCCGCGATGAATCGGTGAACTGAGTTTGTGATACGCAAAGCCGCTCATCAGGAACGGGTGAGACAGGATGCCGGATCGAGCGTCCGGTTCGAACGCGACTTTCTGAAACATCTTGCCTGATGAAGCTGCCTCGGCGGCGAGTTGAACGCTGTAAAAGTCAGCCAGCCGCCTGTTGAGGAAAGTCTCATTGCTGAGCAGCAGTTGTCGAAAGTCCGGCTGCTCCTGAGAGACAAATTCGTCGATTGTCAATTCGAGTGACGTCCGAAGGTCTGATAACAATGCTCGATCAAAACCGACGAACTGTTCAGGATCCTTCGACACGTCGGTTAGATGGTCGAGCTTCAGCCAGTAGTGAAAGAACTCTCGCAGTTTCGTTTTTGTGCGAGGGTCGTTCGCCATGCGGGCCGCAGCACGAGCGACTTTAACGCGGCTGTCGAGCGAGTTTCCTTTGGCGCCGTTCCACAGCTGATTGTCCGGCGGGCAGTCCCACAGTCCGAACGAAAGTCGGGACGCGACGTCGAACGTGTCGTTCTCGCCGCCGATCTCGCGGTAAAGAAATCTCGGCGACTTGAGCGCCAGCATGACGATGCGGCGGACGGCCGTTTCCTCGTCGTCGGTCTTCTCAAACTGGCTGTCGATATAGAGACGTTCTTGCTCTTCAGAAAGTGGCCGTCGCAGAGCCCGCTCGACCAGCCGGTCGCAGAACGATCGCAACTTTTGTGAACGGTCGTCTTTGCCAGGTCGGCTGCCGGAGAGCCGATCGAGATCGTCGAACACCTTAGCCGCGACTTCGATGGCCGCTGAGGTCGTGGCGGCGTCCCACTCTTTCGAAACCGCACTGCCTCGAACGTAACCCTCGCTGCGATCGTCGGGCGGGAACGGAGTCTCGACGGTCAGAACTTCTGGGTATCGCGATGGCGTAAGAAACCGCTCGGGGATGGGCTCTTCAGTTTTGTGCGGAGCTTTCCAGCGCAAACGAATTTCGGCGGACTTGCCGTTGAACTTCGAAAAGTCCAGCCGCAGCGGATAGGGACGCCCGCCGATCATAAACATGGTCCTGCGATGCTCGGCATCGTTGCCGGATCGAACTTTGCCATCGATGAACGGGATCCGCGAATGGTTCAGCCAGAACTGGAAGCCGTTGTCTGTTCTGATGACGAATTCGTATTCGCCGGTTTCCGGTGCGATGACTGATCCCTGCCAGCGAATTGAAAACTCTGTCTTCTTTGTGAATTTGCTGTCGGTCGGGACGTCCTCGCCGAAATCGAAGTCGATGATCGGGTCGACTCGTTTGAAGTCGAGTTTTTTATCTCTCTGATAACGGCCGGATGCGAAGCATTCAGCCTCAAGACCTCGTTTATCGTCGATCGTGCGGCCGCCGCGAAACAGACCGATCAAGTCGGCAACCGAGTTGCGGTATTGGGTGTTTGTCAGGCGAGCCAGTTTGACTCGCGGTGGTCGAATTCGAGCCTGGGCGACGGGCGAGTAGAAGGCGTCGTAGATGTAGGC
>Ga0316208_1003724_pt1 | contig 10711 bp, 8 predicted proteins | sample 3monopyrite_MG_FD_204944 | JGI IMG/M metagenome (GOLD analysis project Ga0316208, IMG submission 204944) | Microbial mat bacterial communities from mineral coupon in-situ incubated in ocean water Damariscotta River, Maine, United States -... | ecosystem: Environmental > Aquatic > Marine > Coastal...
GAAGACTGGATGCGGCTTTGTTGACGCTATCTCGAATGATCGGTTTTGACATTTCGGGCACAGCTCACCCGTAGCGCTTGTGACTGATTGGAGCCTTTCAGTTAGCTCTGCGTTCTCCCGCATCAGCTCCGAAATCTGGATTCGTGCCTCGGACAACTGAATGCTGAGATCGGCGAGTAGATTGTTGATTTCTGCGTTCTTCAGCTTCTTCGCGGTCTCAATCAGCCGCGTGGAGACAGCTATCGCGCCCGTAATCGTCGGCAGCAATTCGTTCATGTGATCTTCGCCCGCTGCGCGCAGATCGCCGGGTGGTGATACGTCATTCCGCCAAACTGGAAATCACGGACTGTCCCCGTTGTCCCGGAAGTGTCCCCGGTGCCCTCAGCGCGTTTTCAGGAAATCTCGCAACGACTCGTAAGCATTGAAGAAATGCTAAGAATGAATGGTGCCCGGGACTGGAGTCGAACCAGCACGTCCTTGCGAACACTGGATTCTGAGTCCAGCGCGTCTACCAATTCCGCCACCCGGGCAACGCGCCGCAGGGTACGGTGACTGTCCGAATCAGTCAAACTCAAAATGATCGAGGTGAAGTTTGGCTAAGGGCGGGGGGCGCGGCGGAAAACGCGGCGTCGGTGGACGAAAGTCCGGCAAGAGCGGGGGGAAACCGACCGGCGGCAAGCGCAGGACCGGTCGCGCCGGGCGCCGCGAGCGAGCCGGGGAATCTCCGAATCGAGTCGCCGCAAAGGGCAGAGCGGGTCGTGGCAAACGGCCAGAACGCCGGGATGGCGAAGGTCGCGTCGTCGAAGTCGCGCCGCCCACTTCGAGGGGGCAGTGGCTCTCGGTCGAAGACGGTGAAGGCGTGGTTTGGCGCGTGGAATGTCTCGGTGAGCCCGTTTCAGTTGGAGCACGAATCCTCTTCGTTCCGATCGGGGAGGGACGCGAGAGTCCGCCGACCGGGGAATTGGCGCGGGTGCTCGACGCTGAGCGGGAGACCTGGGTAGCGCGGTTCGTGAGGTCGAAGGGCAGTCAGGAATGTACTCTGATCCCCTTCGCCGGGGCCGAGGTTCCGGAGCTCTTTCTGTCCGGGCGCGATGCGAAGGGGGCCGAGCACGGCGACCGCGTTCTTGTGGCGCCGCTGGGTGGATCGGGGCTGCGTTCTGGCGGCAGCAGTCGTACTCGTCGGCACCGCGGCGGCGCGCAGCAGCGGCGCGGATTGCCGGTCAGGGTCGTCGAAGTCTTTGGGCCTGCCGGTGATCCGACACCCGATCACAAAGCGCTGGTCTGGAAGCATCGCCTGCCGACGGCCTTCTCCCGAAGGACGCGACTCGAAGCGGAGGAGATCGACGCAGCGGTCGGCGCGGCGGAACGCGCGCGGCGAACGGATCTGCGACATCTGCCCTTCATCACGATCGACCCTGCGAGTGCGAAGGATCACGATGACGCGGTGTTCGCCGAGGAGCGGCCGGCGTCGCCCGATTTGTTTGCGGTTTCCGACGACGGGGACGCACTCGGAGCGGGGACTTCGCGCGAGCCGAAGCCGACGTGGCATCGACGGCTCTGGGTAGCGATCGCCGACGTCAGCCACTTCGTTCTTGAGGACGGCTTCCTCGATTCCGAGGCCCGGCGCCGCGGCAACAGCTTCTACTTTCCCGACCGATCGATCCCGATGTTGCCCGAACGGCTTTCGAGCGATCTCTGCTCGTTGCGACCGGACGTCGACCGGCTCGCGATGGTTGTTGAGCTCCGGATCGGCGCCGAGGGAACGGTCGTCGACGCGCTCTTTCATGAAGCGCTGATTCGAAGCCATGCACGACTCGCCTATGAAGATGCGGCGGCGTGGCTTGAGAAGGCCCAGTCGAAGGACGAGAGGTACCCAAAGGAAATGCCGATTTGGGGTGCCTCGCTTCTGTGTCTCGATTCGATCGCGATCGCGCTGACCCGCGCGCGGGAAGAGGCGGGCGCCTTGACCCTCGAGCTGCCCGAGATCGGCATCGTCGTGGACGAGGCGGGCGTTCCTCAAGATGCCCAGGTGCGCACACGCAATCGCGCCCACATCTTGATCGAGGAGGCCATGCTCGCGGCGAACCGCGCCGTCGCGAAGGCGCTCGATCTCGCGGATCGGCCGACGCTGCATCGCTCTCATCCGCCGCCGGCGCCACAAAAGCTGCAGGACCTGACGATGCTCCTTGAGCGCCACGGAGTCGCTGTGAAGGGGAGTCTCGAGACGCCGGGTGTGCTCGCTCGTGCGCTCGGGACCGTCCGCGGACTAGCGTCGCAGGAAAGACTCCATCTCGCGGCGCTTCGCTCGATGAGCCAGGCGCGCTATCAGGTGAAATCGGAAGGGCATTATGCGCTTCGCTTTGACCACTACTTGCATTTTACTTCACCGATTCGACGTTATGCGGACCTTGAGGTTCATCGCGTACTGCGGAGGCTGATTCGCGGGGAGGCTGAGGCGCGGGATCCGAAGGGCGAGAACGCGGAGCGTGCAGAGCGCGTCGCGGCATGGCTCTCCGGTCGAGAGCGGGTTGCGCAGGAAGCGGAGCGCGATGCCAATGCCCTGGCCGCGTGTTCGCTCATGCGGGGACGTGAATCGGCCCGCTTCGAAGCGGCCGTGACCGGGGTGAGTGATTTCGGCGTATTCGTGCGTCTCGCATCGCCTGCTCCCGCGGTGGAGGGGCTCGTCCCCGTGCGCACGATGCGCGGGAGATGGGACCTCGATCCAGAAGGCGAGGCACTTGTTCAGCAGGGCAGTCAGGCGCGTCTTGCGATCGGTGATGCGTTACGGGTTCAGCTGACGGAAGTTGACCCCGATCGCGCTCGGCTGACATTCGCGATGCTCGGGCCGAAGCGTCCGACGCCCGCGAGGGATAAACGACGTTAGGCGTCGGGCTCGAGCTCGGCGTGGGCCTCTGAGAGTGATTCCCACTCCTCGTAGGCGGCCGCGATGACGGCATCGAGCTCCGCTTCTTCGGCTTGCACCGTCTGGATCTTCTCCGGGTCACCGTAGACCTCGGGGTCGGCGAGTCTTGCGGTGACCGCTTCCTTACGCTCTTCGTCTTCAGCGATCTGCGCTTCGAGTCGGCCGATCTTTCGCGCGAGGCGCTCGCGCTCCTTGCGACGCTCCCGCTCTTCCATGCGGGCGACCTTGTCGGCTTTGGGTGCGCCAGGCCCCTGAGGAATTGCGCTCGGCGACGCACGCCGTGAGCTGGAGGGCACTCCGTCGTCGGACTTCGCTGCGAGGCGCGTCTTTCGCTCGACATAGTCGTCGTAGTTGCCGAGGTGGTTCTCGAGGTTGCCGTGCTCCACTTCGACGACGCGCGTCGCGATCGCGTTAATGAATGAACGATCGTGTGAAACGAAAAGCACGGTTCCTTCGAAGTCGCTGAAGGCATCTTCAAGAACTTCGCAGGCTTCGATGTCGAGGTGGTTGGTCGGCTCGTCCAGGATCAATAGGTTCGCTGGGCGCAGCAGGAGCTTGGCGAGGGCGACCCGCGCTTTCTCACCACCGGACAAGATTGAAATTTTCTTCTCAACGTCGTCCCCGGTAAAGAGCAGGGCGCCGAGCAGTCCGCGAAGGCGAGGAATTTCCTCCGTGCGCGCATCGGCAGCAACTTCTTCGTAGATCGATCGCGAGGGATCGAGGGATTCGAGTTGATGCTGGGCGAAGAAGGCCGAGGAGACGTTATGTCCGAGTGTGCGGTCTCCTGATTGAAAATCATCGACACCGGCGGCGATCCGTAGCAGCGTGGACTTCCCTGCGCCGTTCGGCCCCGCGAGCGCGACCTTCTCCCCGCGCTGAATATGGAAGTCGACGCCTTCGTAGACCGGATCGTCGCCGTAGCGTTTGTGGATCGCATCAAGGGTGAGTACGCGGTCACCAGACCGCGGAGGGGCGGGCAGCTTGAGTCGAATGGCGCGCTTGCGGTCGGGTTCGATCTCGATGCGTTCAATCTTGTCGAGGGCCTTGATTCGACTCTGGGCCTGACGGGCCTTTGTCGCCTTGTAGCGGAAGCGCTCGATGAAGCGTTCCTGCTCGGCGATCGAACGGTCTTGATTGGCTTTGCGGGCGAGGAGTTCTTCTCGGCGCTGGGCGCGCTGTTCCAGGTATCGGTCGTAACCGCCTTCGTAGAGAGTGAATCCGCCGAGGCCATCCAACTCGATGATCCGATTGGTCTGCCGGCGGAGGAAGGTCCGGTCGTGGGAGACGACGAGGACAGCACCGGCGAATCGTTCGAGGGTGCTCTCGAAGAATTGAATCGAGGGGAGGTCGAGATGGTTCGTCGGCTCGTCCAGAAGCAGGATCTCGGGCTGGCCCAGGAGCAACTTGGCCAGCTCGACACGCATGAGCCAGCCGCCGCTGAATGTGGAGAGCGGGCGGTCGATGTGTTCCTGGTCGAACCCCAGTCCCGAAAGGATTTCCGCGACCCGGGCATGGCGCTCGAATCCGCCGCCCCGTTCGAATCGCAGGCCGATCTCGTCGTAGCGTTTGGTTAGGCTCGCAGGGAGGGGCTTGCCGGCGTTGCCGAGGGCGGCCATTTCTTCTTCGAGGTCGCGTAGCTGTTGTTCGAGCCCGTCGAGTTCCGCGAGCGCGGTCTGTGCTTCTTCGCGAACGCTATGCGGCGCGCGCGGGTCGATTTCCTGTCGAAGCAGGCCGAGCTGAGTGCCCCGTGCGCGATGCAGCTCGCCGCCGTCATAGGGTTCGTCGTCGGTCAGCGTATGAAGGAGCGTCGTCTTGCCCGCGCCATTCGGCCCGACGATCCCAATCCGATCGCCCGCACGAATGACCGCCGTGCCATCGCCAAAGAGCAGGCGATTGCCGATTCGCTTTTCGAGTGCGTCGAGGCGAAGCAGCAGGGTCGTGTCTCCTGGGCATGAACGTGAATCGGGCAGGGGTCGATCGCGCGGAATCATCGCGGGGGACTCGAAGCGCGGCAAGGCCACGCTGAGCTCGTCGCAGAAGATGCTCGACAGGTGCAAGGGTGCGCATGGCGGGGAGGAGTTGCGTCGTGCATGCTTGCGCTGCGATGCGCCTTTCCCGTCGAGCCCGATACGCACTCTGCGCGATCTTTGATCTGGCCTACAACGGCGCGGGTGAGCCTGTCCGCGTGAAGCAGATCGGAACGCGCCAAGGCATCCCCTATCGATTTCTCGAGCAGATCTTTCAGGACCTTCGGCGGGGGGAACTCGTTTCGGGCAAGCGAGGTCCTGGCGGGGGGTACGTGCTGACGCGTCCGCCGGAAGAGATTACCCTTCGCGACGTCGTCGAAGCCGTCGAGGGGCCGCTCGTGGCCGCGAGCCAGGCGGACGCGGAAGCCTGGATGAGCTCGGACCATCGTCCGGACTTTCTGTGGGCGGATCTCTCCGAGCAAATGGCGTCGACGCTGGGCAGCGTCGCCGTCTCCGATCTCTGTAGGGAAGCGGCGAAGCGATCCATTCGACGCGAGTTTCCCGACGGCCTCGACTATCAGATCTGATCCGGATCCTGTTGCGCCGCGAGGGCGCGAAGGGAGAAGGCCGGGTTGGATTCGCGCCATTCCCGCGGGTGCATTAGACTCGGCGCTGGTCGAACCCCCCAATAGTCGAAACTGAATGCCCGCATTGCGCCGGGCTGGGATGGGGACCGTGTCGGATCGCGTCGAACTGGATCCCGAGCTCGGGAGTTACCGCCTGCCGAGTGACATTCTGAATGAGCTCTGCCGGCACGCGCTCGACGTGGCGCCCGAAGAGTGTTGTGGACTCTTGTTGCGCGGGGAGGACGAGTCGGCGCTGCGTGTGGTGCGGGTCACGAATGTGATGACGAAGATGCACGTCGCCGACCCCGAAGCATTTCCGCGCGATGCACGTCATGCGTATTACATGTCCGAGGTGGAGTACTTGAAAGCGATCGAAGAGGCGACGGCGCGCGACGAAGAGGTGGCCGCCGTCTATCACTCCCATTTTGGCCAGGGCTGTTACCTCTCGCCCGACGACGTGGCGTTCGCAACGCATCCGCTTTTCCCCTTCCCGGAAGCGAGCCAGATCGTTGTTTCTCTGTTGGGCGGCAAGGTTCAGGACGTCGGTGTTTTCGAGCCCCGTGAAGACGGGTTCCAGGGAAGACGCGTGGAGGCGACGCCGTGATTCGCGTGGGGACGATTGCGTGCCTATTGATGATCGTGATCGCGGTGTTCGGCTGCTCAGTGCCGACCCGCCTCCCGATCGAGAGCCTGCCAGAACAACCCATCGCCTTTCTCCATTGGCCCGAAAAAGACGGTCAGCGGCGTTCCGAACTCTTTGAGAAGATGGGCGAGGCGCCTCCGATTCCGCCGAATGAGGATCCCGAGCGCCTGGAAGAGATGCAGGTGCGTGCCTATCTGCGGGGCGACGAAATCCTGCAGCTCAAGGCGAAGCTTGAGGAGTACCCGGGGCGGCTGATGCTGCTCTGGCCGAGGACACTCGAAATTGAGCGGATCGAGTCAGCGCCGGTCGACTCGATGCCCCTTGCTTGGTCTCCGGATCGATCGCGTCTACTGATCTCATCCGCCCACCGTGGGGGCAAGGAGCAGCTCTACGAGTACCACGTGGCGAGCAAGGATCTCGTTCCGGTGACCCACGGGCCGAATGAACATCCGCGCGGTCACTACGACGCCGAGGGCAATCTTTACGTTCAGGCCGTGACTCGCGTGCGTGCCAAGGGCGCCTCGGCGAACACCGTTCATCGCGTTGAGAAGGGGGGCGCCGTCGGTAAGGGGCTGGCAGAAGGGGTTCCTCCTGGCGTTGTTCGCGTGCTACCCGACGCCGGGCGCGTCGTCTACGAGCAAGTTGTGCCGAGGCCGCGCCGGAACGGTCCGACCGTTTATGAGTCGTACGTCGCCGTGCAGGACCTTGGGCGAGGTGGCGGCGAGAAGCTGCTGATCAAGGGGCGAGAGCCGGCGCTGACCCCGGACGGCCAATGGATCGTATTTGCATCGATGTCGAACGCGGGCTATCGACTGCGGCGCATGCGGCCCGATGGCACTTCCAGAGTGCCGATCGGCCCGGGGGGCACGGAAGAGCGAATGCCAGCCGTTTCCCCCGATGGCCAGTTCGTGGCCTTCGTGCAGCTCGAATACGGCCGACGCCGCCTCGCGGTCAGGCGATACGACGGGAAGGACGAACGCGTTCTCCTCGCCGAGGGCTGGTCCGAGTTTCCGGTCTGGTAACCGAATGTCCGTTGTCGATCCGGCGCAACCTGAGTGTTGGCGCGGATCGCGGACTCGCGGCGCAGAACAAACATCAGAATTTTAGTCACGTAGGTCGTCAGGTGCAGCGAAGTGCACCGGTCGACGAAAGGAATTGCACCTCGATGAGTCAGCAAGATCTCGTTCCCGTACATGGCGGTCTCGACGCACCGGTCGATCGAATCGTTTCCCTCAAGGATCAAGCCGCTTTCCTCTCGGAGGCGGGCGGACTGCCCTCGATCCGCGTGACCGATGCGGACCTCTCGACGGTCCACCGAATCGCCGACGGCGCGCTCTCGCCGCTCACCGGCCCGATGAAACAGGAAGCTTTCAATCTTTCCCTCGACGAGAAGGTGATCGTTTCGAACGGTGCACGTTATGCGTGGACGATCCCGATCTCGCTCCCGGTGACGGACGCCGAAGCGGGTGCCCTGAGCGCTGGCGGCGCTTGCGCGGTCAAGACGGAAGCGGGCGACATCGTCGCGATCATCGATGACCTCGAAGTCTTCGATTGGGACAAGCCCAAGTACCTCCAGAGCGTGTACGGAACCGAGCGCGTCGATCATCCCGGTGGCCGAATCGTCGACAACGACGACCGCGGCAAGCTGATCGGCGGCGAGCTCCGCGCACTTCCGCAGCGCGGCGCGAAGGACTACGCCGAGTTCATGCTCTCCCCGCTCATGACCCGCGCCTTCATTCGCGGCAAGAAGTGGGAGCGGGCTCTCGCGTTCCAGACGCGCAACCCGTTGCATCGCGCGCACGAATACGCGCTCGTCTACGGCGTCGAGCAGCTGACCGCTGCGGGCCATTTCGCCGGCGCCGTGCTCAATCCGCTGATGGGTGAGCTCAAGGGCGACGACGTTCCCGCCGCGACGCGTATGCTCTGCTACAAGCGACTGCATAGCGAGCGACTGCTCGGCGAAGGCGACAAGGACCAGGCGATCTGGGACAAGGCCGGCTACGACATCTCCGACGTGTTCGACCTGATCGGTCTCGACATCAAGATGTTCTACGGCGGTCCCTCGGAAGCCATCATGCACGGCATCTATCGCCAGAACTACGGCTTCTCGGATATCGTCATCGGTCGCAAGCACGCCGACGCGCCCTTTGAAGATGGCGAAGCCATCTGGGGCGACTTCGACGCGCACGAGATCTTCGACAACCTGCCCGGCGACCTGCAGATCCAGGCCTGCAAGGTCGGATTCGCAGCGTTCTACGAGAGCATGGGCCGCGTCGACCTCACCGAACGCCACAAGGACGAGAAGCCTTTCTCGATCTCGGGAACGAAGGTTCGCTCGATGCTTCAGGCTGGTGAGCGACCGGACCCGCGCATCATGCGGCCGGAAACCTCGGACGTGCTGATCGAGGCGTACAAGAGCTAGGCGGTTGCGCCGAGCGCTGGCTGCGTGTCGTCATATGCAGCCTGAAAATTGAAGGGGCGACCTCTCGGGGTCGCCCCTTTTCATTTTTCGCGGACTTCGCGTTCATAAGATCGACGCCGGGTAGGTCGATCGGGAGTTGCGATCTCGACGAGGCTCGCGAGAATTCGAGCATGCGAAACCTTCGATCGATTTTGAAGTTGGCCTACCCCGTATTGTGGATCACGCTCGTCTCACTCGGCTGTGCCACGGCGGATCCCGATCGCATTCGCTCGACGCAGTCCGATGAAACGGGTTGGGTCGAAGTCCGAACGGCGACAGGGTTCAACTGGAGCGAAGCCGTCGCGCTCATGCCCGAGGCGGTGGACCGAATCGATCGTGTTCTGCGCAACCGAGCGGTCTATCGACAGGACGGTTTTGGTTTCGGTCACCTCATGCTCGGATCGGGCGCACTCTATCCCTATCATGCGCACGCTTCTCCCGAGGCTTATCACGTGCTGTCCGGCGTCGCGGAGTGGAGCGTGGACGGCGAAACCCGCCGAGTCGGCCCGGGCACGACGATCTATCACGCCCCGTACGCGGATCATCGCTGGACGACGGTTTCGAAAGAGCCGCTTCGAGTCGTTTGGGCGCAGTGGGTTCCGGACGGCGATCGCTCGGGGATGCTGTCGGATGCCGTTCGCCGGCGGGGCGCCTCCTCGACGGGGGCGTTCTTGGCCGGCGAAACACGTTCGATCTCGATCTTGCCTACCCGGCTTTCGGCGCCAGTTGGAGAAGCGGGGCCGGGGAGCGTTTTCGATGAGATGAAGAAGGCGCGGACGCGGGCGCGCAGCCGCGAAGCTTCTCGTCCGCCCATTCGGGCCTTCGTCGATGCGGTGGGCGTGCCCTGGAATACGGAGTTGCCGGGGCTGCGATGGCGCGCCGTCTTTGGGACACCGGACCTTGAATGGGGCCACGTCGAAGTGCGTGGACCCGGGACGCGGAAGATTCCGGCCAGTGCCGTGCCCTGGTTGCTGCATGTGCTCTCCGGGGACGCACGGATCGAGGCGGGGGACGATGACGCGGTCGTGGCGCGAGCGGGGACCAGCGTCGTGATCCAGCCCGGAGAACTCGTCGATGTCCGGTTCGAGGAAGCGCGCCAGGGTGGTTGGGACGAGGTTGCGCCGCTTCGCGCGTTTTGGGTGCGCTGGACGCCGGAGGGGGATCTCGGGTATTGGGCGCGGGACTATTTCTTGGTGGAGCCGATGCCTGAGCCGCCGGCGGGGGCGACGTTGCCGAAGGACGTGCCGTTCTTTGAGTGATCGCCGCTGGGAGTCCGTGGGGAAGCGCTGGGCAATTTGTTGCCGGTTGGTTGCGCTTTCTAGAGGATAACGATAGTTTTATTTCCGAAATCGATCGTTACTGTATCGATTTTCGCCCACCCGATGGGCCGATGGTCGCCTCGCTCAATTGAGTCAGCGCGAGTTCCATTGATCGGCGGCTACGCATCGCGTGGCCCAATCCCGAACCCACACATCTGATTTGGATCGACCTGAACCGGCCGAGCGCCCGCTCGCCTGTGGGTCGAGCCTGCTTACCCGGAGGCTCCTATGCCCGCAAAGAAGAAGTCCGCGAAGAAGAAGGCCGCTCGAAAGACGACGCGAAAGTCCACGGCCAAGAAGAAGACTGCCCGCAAGAAGAAGGCCGCAGGAAGCAATGCGATTGATTCCGCGCTTGCCGGTCTCGAGCGTGAGATTCCGCGACTGCTCAAGCAGCTTCGTGGAAATCTTCGCGATCTCGAGAAGCAGGCAGAGCAGGCTCGACGCGATGGAGAGAAGCGCTGGCGCGACGCTGAGCGGCAGTTCCGCAAGGATGCGGACGAGCTTCGCAAGAAGCTTGAAAGCGTCGTCTCGGGTACGTCGAGCAAGCGCAAGGCTGCTGGCAAGCCGAAGAAGCGAACGGCGAAGAAGAAGGCGGCCAAGAAGGCGCGCAAGAAGGCCGCTCGGAAGCGCGCCTGATTGCATGGCGCCGCTCTCGGCGTGTAGATGAACCGGTCGGGGGCATCGTTAGGCGATGCTCCCGACGGTTGTTATTCCCCAGATGATCAACCGCAATGGATCGAGGTGTGCCCGATGGATCAGCTTTCCGGACTCG
>Ga0316208_1003725_pt1 | contig 10711 bp, 8 predicted proteins | sample 3monopyrite_MG_FD_204944 | JGI IMG/M metagenome (GOLD analysis project Ga0316208, IMG submission 204944) | Microbial mat bacterial communities from mineral coupon in-situ incubated in ocean water Damariscotta River, Maine, United States -... | ecosystem: Environmental > Aquatic > Marine > Coastal...
CATCTCGGCGGCGAATCGTTGTGTGACTTCCTGCCCGAGGCGACGTGGTCGGTGCTCAGCGAGTTGAGCGATCTGGTGTCGGAAGGTCGGCAGTACCTGGAGCGGATGAAGGATCCGCGCGGGCTGTTCAGCGTCGACGCGATCATGGCGAAGCTGACGCTGAAGCCGACGATCGAGGTGGCTCCGATCGCCGCCGACGGTTTCGACAAGTCGTGTCATCTGCAGATTGAGTCGATCGAGCGTTTCACCGGTCCTCGAGCTGAAGTTCTTAACGAACTGGCAGAAGTCGTCGGTCGGCAGGAACGCGTTCTGATCGCCTGTCACAACGAGGGCGAGCAGAACCGTCTGACTGAGCTGCTGAATGAGGGCGTGCCGGAGCTGGCCGAGCGAGTGGCGTTGTGCATCGGTCGCGTCGGCCGCGGATTTCGGCTGGTGCCGCAAGGCGTCGTGGTGCTCAGCGATCACGAGCTGTTCAACAGGACCGACGTCCGACGTATCGCGAAGAAGAAGTCGAAGTTCGAAAGCCGGGCGATCGACAGCTTTATCGAGCTGAACGAAGGCGACCTCGTCGTCCACCTGACGCATGGCATCGGCAAGTACCACGGCATGAAGGTGATGGAAAATGTCGACCAGCTCGAAGAGCATCTTGAACTCGAATTCCGGCACGGCGTGCGCGTTTATGTGCCGGTCTCGCTGATTCATCTCGTGCAGAAATATGTCGGCGGTGCGAAGACGGCTCCGCAGCTGTCTCTTGTCGGCAGCTCGTCGTGGGCGAAGAAGAAAGAAAAAGTTTCAGACGCGATCATCGATCTGGCTTCGGACATGATCCGGCTGCAGGCCGCGCGAGCGTCCAGGCCGGGTGTCGCCTGCCCGCCGGATTCGCATTGGCAGAAAGAGTTCGAAGCGGCATTTCCTTACACCCCGACGCCAGACCAGACGACGGCGGTCATCGAGTGCAAACAGGACTTCGAACGCGAACGACCGATGGACCGCCTGATTTGCGGCGACGTTGGCTATGGTAAAACCGAAGTCGCGATGCGTGCGGCGTTCAAGATGATCGACTCCGGTCGGCAGGTCGCGATTCTGGTCCCAACGACCGTCCTTGCTGAGCAGCACTATCGAACGCTCTGTGAACGTATGGCCGAGTTTCCGATTGCGATCCGATCGTTGTCTCGATTCAAAACGAAGGGGCAGCAAAAGAAAGTCGTCGAGGAGCTGAAAGCCGGAACGGTCGACCTTGTCGTGGGAACTCATCGTCTGGTTTCGCAGGACGTCGGGTTTAAGGATCTCGGCCTGGTCATCATCGACGAGGAGCAGCGGTTCGGCGTCGATGTCAAAGAAGCGCTCAAGCATCTTCGACTGGAAATCGACGTGCTGACCCTTAGCGCGACACCGATTCCACGAACGCTGCATCTGTCGCTGTTGGGGATTCGGGATATCTCCAACCTGACGACGCCTCCGCAGGAACGCGTTGCGGTGACGACTCGAATTTGCCGGTTCGATGCCGACCTGATTCGGCAGTCGATCGTCCGCGAGCTGAATCGCAACGGGCAGGTCTTCTTCGTCCACAACCGCGTTTACAACATTCATGACATCGCCGCACGGCTGGAGCAGATCGTTCCAGAAGCGCGGTACGACGTCGCTCACGGACAGATGACACCTCATGAATTGGAAGCGGCCATGCTGCGGTTCGTCAGCGGCGAGACCGACGTTCTGGTCTGCACGACGATCGTCGAAAGTGGCGTCGACATTCCCAATGCGAACACGATGTTCATTCACCAGGCCGACAATTACGGACTCGCGGATCTGCACCAGCTGCGAGGCCGAGTCGGTCGTTACAAGCATCGCGCGTACTGTTACCTGCTGCTCGAAGAGGGCAAGACGCTGACCAGTACGGCTGCCAAACGAATGAAGGCGATCGAGGAATTCAGCGAGCTGGGTGCCGGTTTCAAAATCGCGATGCGCGACCTGGAAATCCGCGGCGCCGGCAACATTCTGGGGACGGAACAAAGCGGCCACATCGCGACGGTTGGGTACGAGCTTTACTGTCAGCTCCTGGAAGACGCCGTGCGGACGTTGAAGAAAGAGCCGCTGCGGCGACAAAAGCACGTCACGCTCGAACTCCCCGGTTCGATGTACTTTCCCTCGTCGTACGTCCCGCCCGGCAAGGCGAAGATCGAGATTTACCGACGGCTGGCTTCGCTGGACTCTGTCGAGAAACTCCGCGACTTCGAAGCCGAGCTGCGAGACCGGTTCGGTCCCATTCCGACCGAAGCTGTCCTGTTGGTCGCTCATCAGGAAGTTCAGATCCTGGCCAGGCTCTGGCACATCGTCCGGATCAATCTGGAAGATGGGTTCATTACGATGACTTACGAAGAGCGACGGTACATGAATCTGCTGAAGAATCGTGTCGGGCAACGGTTCCGCATCGTCGACGAGAAACAGGCCTGCTACCTGATGAAGAACCCGGATGTTCCGCCGGCTCGGCTGCTGAAGACGCTGAAAAAGATGTTGCAGCCGTTTTCTGACTGACGGTATAACCCGCGTCCCTTCTACTTGATCACTCCCGTCGGGCTGTGCTGCGCTCTCAGAATCCCACCTGATCCGCCCGGCAAAACTGGTCTCGACCTGTTCTGAATGGATGCAGAACCATGTCTTTCCGCATGGCTGTCGCGCTTTGCCTCTCGCTTCTCATCGGCTGCCAGAAGCCGAAGATGCCGAATTTCATCTCGAAACTGACGAAAACCACGTCGGAATCGGAAGAAAAAGTCCCGCCTCGAACCACGCTCGTCAGCGATGCTCCCAGCAGCATTCCGATGGGCGATACGGATTACGAAGGTTCAAGCATTCAACTGACCGATTACTCAGGCGATACCGCTCCGGTTGAATTGTTCGGAGCAACGGTTGTTGCCACGGTCAATTCGTTGCCGATCTTCGCTGACGATGTTCTGCAGCCGCACAACTTAAATCTGGAGAAGGCTGCGGCTGAGTTGACGCCGGCTGAATTGAACCGGCTCCGAGCCAAACTCATTCAGCAGGAACTGCCTCAGCACCTCGAGAAAGCGCTGCTGATTTCGGCGCTTCGCGATGATATTGAAGAAGAGCAGTACGAACAGCTTTCCACACAGGTCAACGGTCTGTTCGAACGGGAAGTCGACAAATTGAAGGAGCGTTACAACGTCGAAACGAAGATCGAGCTGGAACGAATCCTTGCGGAACAGGGAACGTCTCTGGAGAGCCTGAACAACGCCTTTGCCTCGCGAGAACTCTCGATGTTCTACATCGGCCGAAAGTCGAAGGACGCGACTCGTCTGAGCCGTCAGGAACTGATGGATTGGTACGAGCAGAACAAAGCTCAGTACGCGATTGAAGCCGCCGTCAAATGGCAGCAGATTCGCATCAACAAATCTTCTGATGGTGGCCGCGAGGCCGGCTTTGCTCAGATGAAGGAGGCAATTGACGCGCTGCGAGACGGCACGGAATTCGGCGCTGTCGCGAAACAGTTTTCGGACGGACCCAAACGGGACACTGGCGGGATCTGGGACTGGACCAAGCAGGGCAGCCTGGCGGATGAAAAAGTCGAACGAGCATTGTTCGAAATTCCCGCCGGCAAGATCAGCCAGCCTCTTGAATCCGATTCGGCGTTCGTTCTGGTCAAAGTCGTCGAACGCCGCGACGCTGGCTATGTGCCGTTCGAAGATGTCCAGAACAAGATCAACAACAAACTGCAGTCAGAAGCTCGCCGCGATGCCGCGCAAAACGTGATCAAAGAGCTGAATAACACGGCGACGATCTGGACGATCTTCGATAAGAAGCCGGGATCGGCTGCTCCGTCAGCTCCCACGACATTCTGACTTGCAGGCTGAGCAGAATTCCTCAGGTGGCCGCATGAGGGCACAAAAGTCGCAAAAATATGCGTTTCACAGCTCTGAGTGACGCGCCGCTTAAAGACTTCCGGCGACGGTTTCGTTGCTCAGTTTTTGCGGCCTTCTGCGAATTCTTGCGGCAACACACCTGCCGACAGAAATCTTTTCACACTGAGTCCTTGAGTAAGGCGATCGGGCTGGCATTGGCCGGAAAGTAATCACGTCATGCGAACGATGCGTTTCCTTCACTCGATCTCGTTCTCGATCGGCCTGACGTTGCTGCTGGGCGGAGCGGTTGTGCTGCTGACTGAAAAGATCGTGATCTACCCAGACGAACGCTCCCTTCCGCTTCTTCAACTGAACAAGGTGGAAGAGGCAGGCTTCAACGCTCTGCACAAAATCCCGGGCCTGCATGCTCGTCAGGGATTCACGCCTTCGGACACAGTCGGCGGGGGAATGTTGGCAGCTGGCTCGGTGATCAGCCTGCTGGCCGGCGGCGCGATGTGGCGACGCTCGGTGTAACGGGGCTGCTGGCTTACCGTTGTTTCGCAAGCTGGCCAGCGATCGCTTTCAGACGCATGGCGTCGGCCAATTCCGCTTCGATGGCGACGTTCGATTCTTCAAGAACTGCCTGTAGAAACATGGCGAAGCCCGGCCGAGTATCCAGCGCTGGTCCCGAGTCATCGGTCGCCGCGTAAGTCCCGGCGGGCGTCCGTTTCAATGCCGAGGCGTCGCGAAAATTGACGGAGACGAGTTGCCCGTCGACCTTCTCGTGACCGGCAGCGGTCTCAGAATAGATATCGCCCGATTCGGCGATGACGATTCGCTGCCGCTCGACAGGAAACTGGATCGCCGGGACGATCGGCAACAGTCCGGCACCGGTGTGAATTCCCAACCGGCCATCTTTTCTGAAACCGAGCATGCCGGATCGTACGAATTCGTGTTGACCGTTTCGTTCGACCTGGAGCCAACCCGGACCGTTGATCATCAGGTCGAGCGGATTGCCAGTTCGCCTCATCTGGCCGGGTCGCAGATCGAGCCGAGTCAGCCAATGAACAGCCGCTGATTGAGTTTGCTTCGGTGAAGACTCATCGCCAACGGTTTGAATTTCTGATTCGGCGGCCGGCTTGTCTGTGACACCCGAATCGTCGGTCGGGACAGAGGTTGAGACATTCAACAGGATGATCTGCGTTCGCTTGAATCCGATCGTCTTCTGATTGGCCTGACTTTCCGCGTAGACACGATCCGCTTCTTCGCGAAGTTGCTTCACGATCGCAGATTCCTCGGCAGCACTGACGAGCATTACCTGTGAGTCTGTTGCCGATGGGAGATTCGCCGGAATCGGTCGGGCGTCACCCGCTGCCAATTCGGGGAAAAGACCTGGCGGCTCGGCTTTTTCCGCAGCAGATATTTCAGGAAACGAAAGTCCCAACGATTCCGACGCGACCGAGCCCAGCTGTTGTCGGAGTCGGAGGATCTCTGCCGCCTGATTTGGTGGCAGACCTTTCAGCTCCGCGTTCCAGATGGCGGCGGCGTCCGTAGAGAGCGTTTCGGTCGGGGCCAGGCTTTCCTCGGCGTGAGCTTCTTCCACTGTTTCGGAAGTTTGAGCACCGGTCACGGCAGCGGTTTCCGTGATCACTTCCGGGAAGTACGCGACGTCCGGCCCAACAGCTGTCTCGGCGGGTTCCGTCGGTTCGCTACTAAATGGACTGAATGCAGGATGCCCTGAAGTCGGAGCAGACTCGAACGGTGCCCCTGTTTGCAGAGTCGCGACCGGCCCTGAGTCCTGCCCGGAAGCCAATTGCCAGCCGTCAGAATTAAAGGGCGAGACGGTCGACCGATCGACAATCTCTTCATCCACTTCGCGGCCCATCGGCAGCATCTGACCCAGCCAGACGCCAATCAGCAAGGTCGTCAAAAGGCAGCAACCAACAACGGGTAATCGAGATTTCATGTCCGCCTCCGTGCAGACTTTGCAGTTCTCGCACTACGAACAGAATTGCTCGCAGCGAATGTTCGAGTCGTTGCTAATTTGAGGCAGTTTTCTTTGCCTCAGCGACAACCCGTGTCAGAACATACATTCTGGGGACTGGTTGGTTAACCGCAAAGATCCGATCTTCGAGCTTTTTCGCGTCAGCGGCGTGACCGGCGACTCGTTCTGACAAGCCTTCGAGGCCAAGTTCCATCTCAGCGACTTCCTTGCGAGCTTCAACAGTTTGAGCGGCGTGTTTGGCTCGAGCGTACCTCTGGAAGCGTCGCCACTCGTTTCGCAGATTCCGAACCGGGCCGCTGTTTCGACTTCGATTCAGGTGAGCAACTTCCAAGGCCTGCTGGTACTGAGGTGTCTTGTCGTTGGCCTGAAGATCGAGTTTCTTCAGCGGTGCCTTTGGGACGTAGCTTTCCTTTGCTGGTTCGTCAGCGAAGGTCCACGCGGCAGAAGTGAAAAGGAACAGGACCAGCGAGAATCGCAGCAGGTTGCGAAGTGCCATGTTGAAGCTCCGGATTGTTTGGTCGGACTGGCGGTAGCTCGAATGACGAAATCAGGATCGTCCATCAACGGGACGATCCGAGCAGATCATCCTTCCTCTTTCTTGTCGCTGGTCTTCTTCTTCACCTCGACTTCTTCTGGTTCTTCGTCGCGCTTGATGATGATCGGGTTCTGGTCGTCGATCTGCACCTTCGGGAAGTTCTTGCGAATGGCAGCCAGGCCTTCTTCGGCGATCTGGTTTCCGGTCATGTCGACAGACTTGAGCTTCTTGAGCGACCGGTCAGCTCCCAGGGTCAGTGCGCCCTTGTCGGTGATTCGGCCATAGCTGATGTCGAGGTAACTGATCTTGTCGAGCAGTCCCCATTCGTGGAGATAGTCGCACGACGCGTTGACCGGATCGATCAGCGTCAGCTTGCGGAACAACCGAAGTTCCGGAGCATGCAGCAGCACTTTGGACAGCTTCAGCGTCAGCTCGTCCAGAGTCAGGCCGTAGACCCAGCCGCGATACCACTCGATCTCGCAGGCAGGCTTCGTCTGAAACGGGCGGCCCGGGATATCGCGCATCATCATGAAGTCGGCCAGCGGCCCGATCCATTCCCGACCGTGCTCGTTCAGAATCCGGCGTTCCTGGAGTTCGAGTTCGAATCGCTTTTCGCGATTGAGCTTCTGATTCTCCAGAGCGATCTGCACTTCGATCAGGTCAGCTCGCGCGTCGCCATCGTTCTCGCGGAGCCAGGCAACGTACGCTTCGTGGCGTTTGAGATCTTCCGGCTTCTCGAAAATCTTCTTCTCTAGCTTTTCGCTCATCGTCGTCCTTTCGCCGGGAAGCAGAGACCAGCTGCGCGGGGCTCGATCGCGGCAGGTCTATTATCAAGATGCTTCCGGGCTGGTCGTCCAGATCGTGGGGTCGGGATTTTCCCCGGACCCCGGAAAGGCCGCACATTCTAGCGGCAAAAAACGACCTGTGAACAACGCGCGGACCTTTACCGCCTCAGAATCCGATCTCTGAAGCAGTCTGGCCGCGTCGAAATGTCGCCGGAGACGAGCGATTTACTCGTCTGAACCCTTTGCGGCTTCTTCGACAGGAGCGCCCATGACGTGGTATCCGCAGTCAACATGGACGTTCTCGCCGGTGATTCCGCTGGCCAGATCGCTCAGCAGAAACATGGCCGATTTGCCAACTTCTTCGCGATCGACGGGCCGTCTCAGCGGAGACATCGCCGTGTAAAGGTCGTCCATTTTGCTCTGATCGCTGACGGCGCTGGCGGCCAGAGTCTTGATCGGCCCGGCACTGACCGCGTTGACTCGGATGTTGCTTTCCGAACCCAATTCGTGAGCCAGATACTTGACCGACGTCTCCAGAGCCGACTTGCACAGCCCCATAATGTTGTAGCCGGGGATGACCGCCTCGCCGCCCAGATACGTCAGTGTCAGGATGCTTCCGCCGTTGGGCATCAGCTCTTTGGCACGCGAAGCCAGCGAAATCAGGCTGTAGCACGAGATTTCCATCGACAGTTTGAAACCGTCGCGGCTGCAGGCGTAAACCGGGCCTTTGATATCTTCAATCGGGGCGTAAGCGATCGAATGAACGACGAAGTCCAGTTCTCCGAACGCCTCTTTCGCCAACGCGAAGGCTTTGTCGAGGTCTGCATCGTCGGTGACATCACAGGACGTGACCACTTTGGCACCCAACGGATCGACCAGTTTCCGGAGTTTGCGTTCGGCTTTCGGCCGTTCCGGATCTCGGTCAGGCAGATGAGTGAATCCCATTTCCGCCCCTTCGGCCGCCAACTGCTGCGTAATTGCCCAGGCGATGGACCGGTCGTTCGCAATCCCGAAAACCATGCCCTTTTTGCCAGTAAACAGTCCCATGACTCGTTCCTTGCCGTTTTCGATGTGTTTATTTCTGCGCGAATTCCGCCGCCTGACGAATCGCAATTTATGCCGGATTCAGCGTTCGCGGAGCGTACCGAGACCCTGCCAGAGCTTCAACTGGCGCCGGCCAGGCCGCTAACACGTCATTCCCGCGCAGGCGGGAAACCAGATCTTGTAGGCTGGAACAAGCTCCGCGCGGTTCCGGCAATTCGAACGCGTTTTGGTCATTCCAAGCACGAGTCATTCCCGCGCAGGCGGGAACCCAGCAAGCATTGGCTCGTACTTCTTGCAAAAAACTGGGTGCCCGCCTGCGCGGGCATGACGGGACAGTCCGTTGCCTACTTCTTTTTGTAGTCAGGCTGTGGCGGAGGGACGAAGTCCGCGGGTTCGACGCTCACGCGGACTCCGGCGTTGGGGATCTCGCGTTTCAGGACCCAGCGAACCGATTGAGCGAGCATTCTCCGATACGAGTCGAGCTTCCAGTTCTCGTGAAAGTGCAGGCCGCTGAAGCCGAACGATCGTCCACCGTCGGGACGTTTCCAGGCCCAGCCGACGGTGTGATCTTCTTCCTCGATTCGCACCTTGATCAGCGGCGTGATTTGTTCGACCGGCTGAGCCCATTTCAGTTTGAAGTAGAACTCTTCGTGAACCTCGACCGGGCTGACGCCTCGCAGAATCGGATGGCTCGGCGTCGCGAGCTGCGTTTTCACATCGACCACTTTATAGCGCCGATCCGGCCCGCCGTGGCAACCGCCAAACAGCTCGACCCACGCCGGAATGAACTGCGCATCGCGAGTGCCCATGCCCCAGTGCAGACAAATCAGTCCGCCACCGCGTTTCGCCAAAGCCTGAAACGCCGCCAACCGTTTGGCATCGCCCTGCAGCCACTTCGCGCCTTCGGAAACAAACACGACCGCCGCATTCGCCCCGTCGAGCAGCTCCGGACCTTCCGGCCAGTCCCCGTCCGCCGACACAGCAATCGTCTGCAGCCGATCCATCGGTGCGAGCATCTTCGAAAACAAACTCGTCGCCGCCCGATACTCATGAGTTCCCGGCGGATGCCCATCCGGCGCCTGCCCGATCAGAAGGATGCGTTGCGTCTTGTCCGCAGCGAAGGATGAGCTGACTTGGCAGACATAAGTCAGACAGCAGATGGTTAGTGCAAGGCGCTTCATAATGGTCTCAATCTTGTAGCAACATGGATCAGCCTGCGTGACGATCTTCAAAAGACTTTCTGAATTGATCGATCGAGTAACTGATCTTCACGCCCGCAATCAGGACCGTACCGGCGACCAGAAAATCGCAACCGACAATTGCTGCGTTCTGCGAGGCGGCGAAGAAAAAGAAAAGAAACCCAAAAGTGAGCAATAGCCTGCCTGGTAGCAAAAGCTGTTTGATGCCTGTTTCCATTTGAATGCTTTCACAAAACGAGTCTGGTTGACTGGAAATCCACTTTTACAAACCGCAGGCTGAACGGACTCGATCGAGGACTTCGCGGGCGACGGTTCGGGCTCGGGCGGCGCCGTCCTGGAGGATGTCTTCCAAGGTGTCCGGGTCTTGTTCGAGTTGTTCTCGGCGTTCGCGGGCTTCGGCGAAATGTTCGGTGGCGGCTTCGTTGACTAGTTTCTTCGCTTCGCCGTAACCCATGCCGCCGGCTCGGTAGCGTTCGGCGAGTACCGCCTGCTGGTCCTCGGTGGCGAACAGTTTGTAGAGGTCGAACACTGCGCAGGTTTCGGGAGTCTTGGGATCCTCGACGCCGCTGGAATCCGTCTTGACCGAGTTGATTTTCTTTTTGATCCGCTTCGGCGTGTCGAACAGCTCGATCGTATTGTTGTAGCTTTTCGACATTTTCTCGCCGTCCGTGCCGGGAACTTTGGCGGCGGATTCGACGACCTTGGCGTTCGGAAGTTTGAGGGCCTCCAGTCCGTAAATGTTGTTGAAGCGGGAAGCGATGTCTCGAGTGACCTCGATGTGCTGAACCTGGTCCAGCCCGACGGGTACGGTGTCGCTGTCGTAGAGCAGAATGTCCGCAGCCATCAGAACCGGGTAGGTAAACAGACCGGCGTCAGCGGCGATGCCTTTCGCCTTTTTGTCCTTGTAGGCGTGGCACTTTTCGAGCAGATGCATCTGCGTGACTGTCATCAGCAGCCAGGTGAGCTCGGTGACTTCCGGCACGTCCGACTGCCGAAACAGCGTCGCCTGCTCGGGCTTCAAACCGAGAGCCAGCAGGTCGAGAGCGGCATCCCGGACAAAGCCTTTCAGGACTTCCGGCTCGCGGACGGTCGTCAGCGCGTGGTAGTCGGCGATGAAATAGAACGCCTGTTCGTTATTCTGCAGATCGATGTACTGCCGGATCGCTCCGAAATAGTTGCCCCAGTGAAATCGACCGGTCGGCTGAATGCCGGATAAAACTTTCATCGCAAATCTGTCCTGAGGAACTGCTGAATTCTGGCTGAAAGAAAGTTCTTAACCACAGAGACAC
>Ga0316208_1003726_pt1 | contig 10706 bp, 5 predicted proteins | sample 3monopyrite_MG_FD_204944 | JGI IMG/M metagenome (GOLD analysis project Ga0316208, IMG submission 204944) | Microbial mat bacterial communities from mineral coupon in-situ incubated in ocean water Damariscotta River, Maine, United States -... | ecosystem: Environmental > Aquatic > Marine > Coastal...
CTGCTGAGCCGGTTCAATCCGTGACCACTGCAACGACTTACTCACTTAACTGCTTGCACTGCAATCCCAACCGGAAAGCGGAGCAATTCTATTGCCACCCCTGGGGCTGTCAAGGAACGCTCAGACCGAGTCCAGCGACGTAACTTCTGACGCGGTTTGAAGATCAGCGTACGCGATAGACCGACTTTCCGACTCAACTGATAGCTGCGATTCCTCATGAAACACCTGCCCGACTTTAACTCGTTCCAGAAGCTCGCCGCTGACGTGGACCTTGTCCCGGTTTATCGACAGCTCACCAGCGACACGCTCACGCCGGTCCAGGCTTACTCAAAGCTCAAAGGCGACAGCGCCTTTCTGTTTGAGAGTGTCGTCGGCGGCGAGAAGGTCGGACGGTTCAGTTTTCTCGGTGACAACCCGTTCATGAAGATCGAAGCGTTCGGCACAAAGGTCGTCGTCACCGAAGGCGGAGATACTCGAGAGTACGTCGCCGATGACCCGCTGAAAGAACTGGAAGTACTCCTGGAGCGGTACCGCTCGGTTCACCTGGCTGAACTTCCTCGCTTCTGTGGCGGGGCCGTTGGCTACGCTGGCTACGACGTCATTCGGTATTCCGAAAACCTGCCCAACGCTCCCGAAGATGATCGCCACGTCCCGGATATGTCGTTCGCATTTTTTGACCGGATGGTCGTTTTTGACCATATCCGCAAAACGATTCTGATCGTCTGCCACGCGAATGCGAACTCCGACGATCTCCAGGCCGAGTACGATCGAGCAGCCGCTCGCGTCGACGAACTCTGCCAGCAACTCCAGGAAACGACGTCGGACATCCAGCCCGCCGATGTTTCGATTGGCGGAGATCCAACGCTAAGTTTCGAATCAAACTTCGAGCAAAAAGAGTTTGAACAGGCCGTCGAAAACTGCAAGGAATACATCAGAGCTGGCGACATTTTTCAGGTCGTCATCAGTCAGCGATTGAAGCTGGAAACAACCTCAAACCCATTGAGCATTTACCGCGCGTTGCGAGTCGTCAATCCCAGCCCGTTCATGTTCCTGTTGAAGACTTCGGGAATGCATCTCGTTGGCGCATCGCCGGAGATCATGGTTCGAGCAGAAGATGGCGAAATCACCATTCGCCCACTCGCCGGCACACGAAAACGTGGTGCAACGCCGGTCGAAGATCAGGCACTCGCCGACGAACTTCTGGCCGACGAAAAAGAACGAGCGGAACACGTCATGCTCGTCGACCTGGCCCGCAACGATGTTGGCCGCGTCGCCAAGTACGGATCGGTGACGCTCAACGATGTGATGGTCGTCGAGCGGTACAGCCACGTCATGCACATCACGTCGAACGTTTACGGCCAACTCCGCGACGGACTTTCGGCTCTCGATTCTTTGCGCGCCGGGCTGCCTGCCGGCACGGTTTCCGGCGCTCCGAAAGTGCGAGCCATGGAAATCATCGACGAACAGGAACGGCATCGCCGAGGCCCGTACGCCGGCGCCGTCGGGTACATCGATTTCACCGGAAATATGGATACGTGCATCGCGCTCAGGACGCTCGTCATGCAGGATCAAACTGTCTACGTCCAGGCCGGCGCCGGCATCGTGGCAGACAGCGTTCCCGAGTCCGAATATCACGAAACACTCAACAAAGCCAAAGGCTTGTTACGAGCCATCGAACTCGCCGAACAGCAGTTCTGAAAGTGAACAATCCGTAGGGTATGTCAAGCGCAGCGCAGGCATACCACACCACAAAAAATGCTCGACGATTGGCACGCCGGCGCTTCGCTTGACATGCCCTACACAGACTGAAAAACACCGCCAGATATGCATGACCTTGCACCGCAACTTGACGCGTTGATCTTCGACTACGGAAATACCCTGATTGAGTTCGGGCCGAGTCAGGTCGACTCGTGCGACCGTGCTTTGAGCACCGCCCTGACGACGATGTTTGGGCCGCACGATTTTGAACGGCTACAGGAAATTCAGCATCGCGAACGTCGATCGCCCTACGAAGGTGACTTCAAGGAGAACGACCTCGCTGGCACAACGCGAAGCCTGATTCAAGCGATGTTTGAGACGGTCGCCAGTGATGATCAGATTGCGGAACTGCTGGAAGTTCGGTTCAACGTGATGGTCTCGTCGATCGCAGTTGATCCCGCCGTGCACGACCTGCTTGATCGGCTCAGCAAACGATTTCGACTCGGTCTGATTTCGAATTATCCATGCAGCCGATCGATCAATCACAGTCTCGCTCAACACGGTCTGGATCGCTGGTTTGAAACGGTCGTTGTGTCCGCAGACGTGGGGCACGTCAAGCCGCATCCGAAGCTGTTCGACCTTGCCGTTTCATCCATGAATGTTCGGCCGGAGGCAACGCTTTACATCGGCGACAACTGGCTCGGAGACATTCAGGGAGCGAAGCGTTTCGGAATGAAAGCCGCGTGGATTCGGCAGTACATTCCGTACGAAGACTTCCCCGAAAACCCTGGCGATCACCAGCCGGATCTCGTCGTCGAACATCTTTCAGAACTCGCCGGTCTGGCACACCCCATTGAGGAGCAGAACTGATGGCAAAACACGCCCCCGGATTCCTGGCAATCGTCAACGACGCCCGCTCACGCGTTGCCGAATGCACCGTCGCTGACGTCAAAGGCTGGCAGGCCACCAAGGAGTCATTTCGACTGGTCGACGTACGCGAAGAAAGCGAGTGGAACCGCGGCCATCTTCCCGGAGCCGAGCACCTGGGCAAAGGGATCATCGAACGCGACGTCGAAGAGAAAATTCCGGACCAATCCGAAAAGATCGTGCTGTACTGCGGAGGCGGTTACCGATCCGCTCTGGCCGCCGACAATCTGCAGAAAATGGGCTACACAAACGTCATTTCGATGGACGGCGGCTTCCGCGACTGGAAGGAAGCTGGCCTCGAGATCGTGCAGCCGTAATTCGGTTTGACTTTTTGCCACAGAGTTCACAGAGGGCACAGAGAAAAAGAGGGGCAGTCGCTGAGACTCGCTCACCGAGATCCGTAGTGAGATTTGACAGAATTCCGTTGCAGCCACCTGGAAATTTCACTGCCGATGATGCCCGGCCCTTCAAACTGGCAGTTCATAGTCAGCCGTCTCTGAGTTCTCTGTGCCCTCTGTGGCTTAATCTTTATCTGCACGCACGTCGCAGAATGCCTTCTGCAAACGCGACATCCGTCTCCCAACGCTACCTTTTGGCTTGGTGATTCAGCAATTTGGCAATTCTTCAATCGGTTACATGAAATCTTTCAAGACCGGTGTTGACCCGATTTTCTGGATTCGGATATCACTCGCCCCGACCTTGGCTCTGCCGCCTGGGAATGACGCCGTTCTGTGCGTCGTTGAGTAACGAAATCACTTCTCAAACTACTCGTCACCCTGGCAGGTCGCAGCGTCTCCTACCTTTAAAAACTCCACACATCACACCTTTCCTCGTGCGGTCCAAAACTTTCGGACTCTCATACATCCCGTTTTGAGTGTCCATCACACAAAGTTTTGTCGCACTTATCCTGCCAGTTCAGTTCGTTGTTACAGGTACTCAACCTGCTTTCAAAAAGCTGTTCCGACCAGGCACCCCTCATCCAAGTCATTTCTCGCCGATCGGTCCCAGGAGGATCTTACCTTGCGTAAGCTTACCGGACTCTTCATTGCCGCCGCCGTCACAGGCACTGTTTGGTGGCAGTTACCAAATCTTACTGGCAGGTCACTGACCGCTCAGACTGGACGTTCGGTTTCCAGTTCAACGAGTGCCTATGACGCAACGGCGCGTCGCCTGATGCAACAGGCACAAAGCGAAGCTCGTCGAGGCAACGTTGCCTCAGCGAAGCGGTTTGCATTGCAAGCCAGTCGCTTTCCAGTCAAGTGGGCGGCGAATGAGCTGAGTCCGACTCAGTTGCTCTCGCAGCTTCAGCGAGGACGGTCTGCTCCGCCGCAGCAGCTGAACCCGGCGAGCCTCGCTGGTCGCCAGCCTGCGACTCCGGCTCGGCCGAGACCATCCAACGAACTCGTCACACGAGCAGCCGGCACGACGACGCCATCGTCGCCACCGACGATTGCTCAGACGGGCTTTAACGATTTGAAGCCGCGGTCATCAGCCGCTGGTACGTCTGGTGAAGCCAGCCCGCTTCACCAGCGAGTCGATCAGTACATGGCTCGAGCACGTGCCGCGTTGCAGAAAGGAGATCGCGACGGAGCGATCCGCCAGGCCACAGTCGCTCGCCTGCTTGCTGACGATGTCAAATTTCAGCCGGACGAAGAGACACCGGATCAGTTCCTGAACCGAATTCGGCCAGCAGCCAATCCTGCCGGTGCCATTGCCTCGGGCAGCAACGATGCGACTGGACCTGCATTCCTTGATTCGACTCCTCAAAATTCTGCGTCACTTGCACAGCCAGCACGCACGGTTGGTTCGAACGCGTTCGCAGACCCGTTTGCAGAGCAGGAAGAGGAAGCTCAAGTACCAGCGATTCGGTCGAGTGCTGCAACGCTTCGATCACGTGCGGATCGACAGCCGGTTCTGCAATCAGCCGGTGACAAGAAACAGTATGCCGACAGCCTGCTGAACGCGGCCAAGGAAGATCTGCAGGCCAACCGCCTCGAGTCTGCTTACGAAAAGGCATTGCTCGCCAGTCAGGTTGATACTGTCTGGAATCTGTTTGACGAAACTCCGGAGCAGGTGCTTTCTACGATCCGCCGTCTCCAGCAGCAGTCTCCGCAGACGGCGGAGACACTGGTTCAATCTGGAAACAGTGGTCAGCCACAGACGCCGGCCAATCCATTCTCGAATCCGACCGCGTTCGCCTCAGAGCCGACTGCCTCGACGCAGCCGACCAATCGAGTCATGGAAATTGCCGACCGAGCTGCGGAAGCTCCTTCCGAAACACCGACGACGAATATTTCTGACGAACAACTCGCGAAACGGCTCGTTGCGGAGAGCCGTCAGCTGATGCGGGACGGGCGTTTTGACGACGCACGCGCTGCGGCCATTCAAGCCAAGAACCTGAAGACGTCATTCGATTTGTTCTCCGATCAGCCAGACATGGTGCTTCGCGACATCGATCGACTGTCCGGAACGGTGACGTTGACGGAATCGAATCAGCCCAAACAATCGGGGCCTGCGGCTCTACCTGAAATTAATCCATTCCAGGCACCAGCCGGGCCAAACACAGCCGGTCTGGCCGCTCAGAACGACAAACGTGCGAAAGCTCAGAAGCTGTTGAACACAGCACGTTCGTTGATGAGGCAAAGTGATTTCGCCGGAGCGAAGGAACTGGTTAACCAGGCTAACGAGTTGCACGCGGCGTATTCGCTCTTCGACGAACGTCCCGACGTCGTCATGGCCGATATCGAACGTCTGCAGAAGCAGTTCTCGCCAACGAACCAGCCGGCATCACGGCAACCTTCGAATCCTTTTGCTGAACCTGCAGCGTTGATTTCAAGCAACAACAACGGTCCGGCTTCGAAGGCCACAACGGAAGCACCGAGGTTCCTGCCAGAGTCATCACCATTCCCGGCGACAACTCCGAAGCAGACTCAATCAACTTCAAAACCAGCGGCCAACCCGTTTGAAGAATCAACACAGCTTCTGTCAGGCACGAGCAACGGGCAGCCACAGGTGACTCAAGCCGCTGGCTCCACTGCCCAGCCGACGTCGAACGCAGCAAGAAGTCAGCAGGCCGCAGTTCTTCTGGGCCGAGCTCGACAGATGGTCAAAGCTGGGCGACTTGATGAAGCCCAGACATTGGCTCAGCAGGCAGAAGACCTCGATGTTATTTACGAATTGTTCGCCGATCGTCCGGAAGACGTTTACGCGGCGATCGATCGAGTGTCGTCGACGGGCAACGGCCAGCCTGAGGCTCTTCCCATCGTTCAGAGTTCGAACGCCGTACGTTCGCCCTTCCCGTCAGTGGCTCGGCCAACTGCACCGGCAACAACTCCTGCGACCACGCCGACGACACGGCCTGTAGCGTCACCGTTTGTTGCCGACTTGAATCCGGCCCCTGCCGCAGCCCCTGCCGCAGCCCCTGCCGCAGCAGCTCGTCCGAACCCAGCCGTTGTACTTGCGAAAAGTAAACGTGAGGAAGCGTTGGTCTTGTTGAAGCAGGCGAGGTCTGACCTTTCTGTGGGTAACTATGCCGATGCCACCGTCAAAGCTAAGCAGGTTCGCAACATGGAGCTGACGTTCGGAGCGTTCGATGATCGTCCCGAACTTCTACTGGCAGACATCGCCGAAACTCGAGCATTGCAGACCGTCAACATTGCGTCGAACTCGAACATCCAACAGACGGGTCGCACTCAAAACATTGGCTCGACGACAGAACCAGTCGCCGCTCCACCCACTGAATTCAACGAGTACAACCCGCAACAACTCGCTGGCAACAATGCTCAGCCTGCGTCCAGCCCGGCGATGCCGGACTTCGGCAACGCTCAACAACTCACCAGTCAGCCAGCGGAAACGTACGGATCGAGCAGTACTGACTTCAGCCCGACCGTTGGGTCATTCGCTGGGGACAGCGACCCTTATGACAACATCACGACGATCCATCCATCAGGTGTCTCAGCAGAGAACCTCTACAACGAGGGTCGAAACCAGCTCCGGCAGGGCAACCGCAACGGTGCTTACCAGGCATTCCTCGAAGCGTGGCAGTCTGGTCAGAAGCTCGACCCTTACAAATCGCAACAGCTTCAGGACTACCTGCGGGAACTCGCTCCACGCCGTCAGCAGACCATTCAGCTGACCGGTGCTGAATCCAGCCGCGTACCTGGTTCGCCATCGTTCAACACCACACGACCAATCGACGTTGCCGCTCAGCGGGAACAGTTGAAGTTCGATCGACTGCGAACAGAAATTCAGAATGCCGTTCTGCGAGCCGACACGCTGAAAGAGAAGCGTCCCGACGAGAGTGTCGAAATTCTCGACAGAATGATGGCCGAACTGGAGAACTCCGGATTCGATGCTGAGCAGGTGGCCCCAATGGTTCGCCAGCTTCGCCGCAGTCGATCGTCGATTGACAGCTACATGGCTCAACGAGCTCCGATCATCGACCTGCAAAGGCGCAATGAGGAAATCAAGTCGCAAATCGCGGCGGAGCAAGGAGCGAAGTACCGTATTGAACAGGATTTCGCGACACTCGTTGATGACTACAACAGATTCTACAAGCAGAGGCGTTTCGCTGAAGCTCAAGTCAAGGCCCGGCAGGCGAAGGAACTCGATCCAACCAACCCGGTTGCTGTCAACATGGAACTGAAGGCAATGTTCGCCCGCAGAAACCAAAGCAACGATAAACTCAGGGCAGAAAAAGAACGAGGCTTCTGGGAACAGTTGGATGACGTTGAACAGGCCGCAATCGTCCGCGTTGGAGACGACAATCCAATGATCTTTGGTGAAGACTGGGGCAAGATTTCAAAACGTCGACTCGACAAATACGGCAATGACATGCGGAGCCGGACTGATGAAGAGAAGCAGATCGAAGAGAGCCTGAGCAACAAAATTTCGCTCCACTTCGAAGACACTCCGCTTATCGAAGTCATTCGCTACGTTCGAACGGCGACTGGAACGAACGTCGCGATCGACCTGCCAGCGATCGAGGAAGAAGGGGTCACAACGAACACTCTGGTGACCATCGACGTTGACAACATCATGGTGCAGAGTGCTCTGAATCTGATCCTTGAACCGCTGAACCTTGGGTACAGCATCGAAAACGAAGTTCTGAAGATCACGAGCAAACTTCAGCAGCAGGGCAAGATGGTGGCAGCCGCCTACCCGGTGGCTGACCTGGTTGTTCGGATGCGAAGTCAGAATCGCGAGCCTTCCAACGTCTTTACCAACAACCTGTTCAACGCCGACGCTCAGATGTCCGTTTCATCAGTCGGCGGACCACAGAACTCCGGAATGTTCCAGGTTGGCTCAGGACAGTCGCAGTCACCATTCATGATGGGCGGTGGGTCTGGCATGAACGCTCAGCTCAGCGGCTCGGGACAGGAGCAGTTTGAATTCAACACGCTGGTCGACCTGCTGACGTCGGTTGTTGAACCGGACTCGTGGCAGGAAGTCGGCGGACTGGGAACGATCCGGTCGAATGAAACGACACTGTCACTGGTCATTCGCCAGACGCAACAGGTTCATCGTGAAATCTCCGACCTGCTCGACCAGCTTCGACGTCTGCAGGACCTGCAGGTCACGATTGAAGTTCGACTGGTCAACGTCAGTGACAACTTCTTCGAGAGAATCGGAGTCGACTTCGACTTTGATATTCAGGACTCCGTTGGCGGGCCGAACTTTGACGGTGGTGCCACGGCCGGTGCTCAACAGGGGGGTGGCGGTGGCCAGGCGGGCCAGGCAGGTGGTGGGCCAGGCGTGCCTCTTCCCGCCTTTGGTACAGTCATCGGTGGCGGACAGGCAGGTCAGGCAGGTCAAGCGGGGCAGGGAGGCCAGGCAGCTCAAGCGGGCCAGGCCGGAGCTGTTTCGCAGTTCTTTACTCCTGCTCCCAGACGCGAATTCACAGACCGAGACAGTTATCCGGCAGACGGCACCATCGTCGGCCTGGCGGCACCAGGACGGTTTACGAATGACCTGGACGTTGCCTTCCAGCAGGGTTCCTTCGACATCGGTGTCCCCGACTTCGGGAACTTCCAGCCAAACGCGGGTCTGCAGGTTGGTCTTGCCATCCTGAGTGACATCGAAACGTTCTTCTTCATCCAGGCAGCACAGGGTGACGAACGATCCAACCTGCTGTTCGCTCCGAAGGTCACACTCTTCAATGGTGACACGGCGACGATCTTTGACCAGACAGTTCGACCATTCGTGCTGAGTCTGACACCAACCGTTGGAGCGTTCTCTGTTGGCTTTACGCCTCAGATCGGGTTCATCCCGGACGGTATTACACTGACGGTGACTGCGGTCATCTCTGCCGATCGTCGATTTGTACGACTGGCTCTGGCACCATTCTTTAACAACCTGATTGACCTGCAGACGTTTTCCTTCCTCGGCGGCCAGCAGGGCGGTCAGCAGGGCGGTCAGCAGGGTCAGGGTGGCCAGCAGGGTGGCCAGGGTGGCGGTCAAGTCGGCGGTCAGGGTGGCGGTCAAGTCGGTGGCAGCCTCGGTGGAATTGGGGGTGGACCGCGAGGTCCAATGTCCTCACCGAGAGCCCTGGGCCGCTTCGGGATGCCACTTCGCGACATGGGCCAGGTGCAAGCCAGCGGTGCCTTTGGAATGGGGGGTATCGGTCAGGGCGGCATCGGTGGCCAGGGCGGTCAGGGGGGCGGCCAGCAGGGCGGCCAGCAAGGCCAACGAGGCCAGCAGGGCGGCAATACCACCGCCACCGTTCAGCAACCGATCATTGCAACGATCTCGGTTCAGACTTCAGTCAGCGTTCCAGACGGCGGCACCGTGCTGCTCGGCGGAATCAAACGACTGCGGGAAGGACGCAACATGGCGGGTGTGCCAATCCTCAACAAAATTCCGTACATCAGCCGACTGTTTAAGAACTCGGGTGTCGGTCGCGAAACTTCCAGCATCATGCTGATGGTGACTCCGCGAATCGTCATCCACGAAGAAGAACAGGAACTGCTCGGAATTCCTCTGGATTAACGCTGCAGAAAACACTTTTCGGGGTGCCGGGCCGTCGCGAATTGCGGGAATTCGCGGCGGCCTCGGACTTGCGCCGGCGATGTTGAGAGTTCGATGTTCGATGTTCGATGTTCGATGTTCGATGTTCGATGTTCGATGTTCGATGTTCGATGTTCGACCTACTGCCCGCCGCCGTCGGGAATCGGCCAGTTCAGTCCCGCCGTGAAACCGCCATCGACGCGAACGACCTGCCCGGTCATGAAGGCTGCGGCGTCTGACGCCAGAAAAACCGCTGCTCCCACCAGGTCGTCGACCTCGCCCAGACGACCGAGCGGAGTGTTCGTCTCGCCCCATTCTCGCATCGTCGGATTGGACCAGAGCTTCTGAGTCAGGTCGGTCAGGATGAAGCCGGGTGCGATTGTGTTGACGCGGACCCCGCGCGAGCCGACTTCAACAGCCAATCCTCGAGTCATCATCACGACTCCGCCTTTGCTCATCGCGTAAGGCAGAACGTTCTTCAACGGAGCGTACGTATTCAGCGAGTCTATATTAATGATGCTTCCGCAGCCCTGCTCCATCATGTGCCGCCCGACTCGTTGAGCAACAAAGAAGGCTCCCTTCAGATTGATGTCGACGACGTAGTCGAATTGTTCTTCCGTGAAGTCCATCGCTGGTTGACGAATATTGACGCCGGCAACGTTCAGCAGAACGTCGATGCGACCGAACTTCGCGTGAACCCCGTCCACCATCTGCAGAGTCGCGTCGACGTTGGCAACGTCGCAGACAACCGTTTCTACCTTGCGCCCGTCTGTGGACATCTCGTCGGCCGCTGCGGAGAGCGTCGTCTCATCGCGGCCCGTGATAACGACCTGAGCACCGGCCTGATGAAAACCCGCGGCGAGTGCTCGCCCGATACCGCGGCTTCCGCCTGAGACTAAAACCACTTTGTCCTGAACCGAAAACCTGGATTCGCTCATGGGGCGACCTTTCAGATTGCCAAATCGATCGTCAGATTCGTGGACACCGCCACTCGGAACCCACACTCGGGCACCATCGTAGGCAGAATCATCGCAAAAGTGACTCCATCAGCGCGAACACGGTCGGTCACGATGTCA
>Ga0316208_1003727_pt1 | contig 10705 bp, 5 predicted proteins | sample 3monopyrite_MG_FD_204944 | JGI IMG/M metagenome (GOLD analysis project Ga0316208, IMG submission 204944) | Microbial mat bacterial communities from mineral coupon in-situ incubated in ocean water Damariscotta River, Maine, United States -... | ecosystem: Environmental > Aquatic > Marine > Coastal...
TATCGAAAAAGAGCTAAAAACCTTAGATAAAAAACAAGCTGAACTACGCACTTTCGACGAACAATTAAAACACTACGCCGAAAAACGCATCACCCTCGACTTAGACGACGGTGTAAAAGCCAACTACGGTAAATTCGGCAACCTACTAGCGGACGTAAAAGCTATTCATGGAAAATTGGTGAAGTAATGTCGAAAAGTCTCAATCGCCTAATTTATAGTTTATCGAGCTTAATGCTTGGAGTAAGTTTATGAAAAGTGATCCAAGTTTGAATTATGTCAAGAATAAATTTAGAGGCATTGTCGCGGTATACAAATCCAAGAAATTTATAAAGGATAAAACTCTGACAGACAGCGCAGTCTTTAGGCAAAGCATTAAATTATTGCTGCTTGAAAGTAGATCTATGTTTTCTGAAGGGAGGTTTAGTGAGGTAATATCTTGGGTAAATGCCAGCATAAAATCTCAACTTCCTGAGTTATCTCATCAGAAAATAGGTTATGAAGAACTTAGGTTTGCTAAATCAGAATCCAAGAAAATATCAATTTCAACAGAAATACTTTGGATTGTTAGTCGATTATCATCAGAAGCCCCTAAGCTAAATAAGTTCTTATCTTACAAGGCCAATATTGAAACCAAAGTATTACGAGGTAATTACCTTCAAGCATTGGATTCATTGGATCGCTTAGAAAGAGAGCTTGGCGCATCTCTATGGTCAATAAAGTTGAAGATTTCATTATTGCAGACTACTAGAGGGCTGGAGGCTCAGAAACAATACACCAATGAAGTTAGGAATGTCTGGACAGGTGGAATTCTTAGTTACATTTCGCTATTTGCAAGCGTTAGGAATGAGGAAAGGACTACGATTGCAAAGTTTAAAGATGATCTGGAGAGTAAATTTTCAAACCCTAACATTGATGCAGAACTTGTTCCTCATTTGAGATATCACCTGTTGACAGAGTTACCTAAAGATGAAGAAAGTGCATCAAATTTGTTGCTTATGGAACAAATGGGAACCATTTATGATCTCTATGAGGTGTTGATTGCAATACTATTAAATAATTTACATGCGAACAGGTTAACTTTAAACAATTCCACCTTAAGAGAAACCATAAAAAAGCTTGAAAATATTCAAGATCTGAGATTAAGCAAGATTTCAGAGATTAAAAGTATTCAAATATGCGGTTCAAAGCTACGTGAACGAGATTACTCAATTTCAGATTATTTGCTTGATACAAGCAACAACTCAAAACTAGAGGTATACAAATCTTTCAGGTCAGGTGACGACTCGTTTTTAGATGTATGGAACCACATTTATATAGGTATCTGGCTCGGTTTATTAGGGAAAAGCACAAATTCGCTTAGTTGTGAGCCGCATAGACTTTCAACTTTGTTAGGTAGTGCATTATCTGAAGGAAATTTGCTTAATGACGTTAAGTCATTGGTAAAATTATCTGTAAACTATCATGCGCTATCTGTTTTTAAAGGGGTCAAAGAGTTTTTACTTTTGGTTGTTAAGCAAACTTCTAACAATGACGACGAATGGAGTCCACACAACGTAGGGTTGCATAATGAATTTTTAGGTGTAGAGGATTTTCCACTCAATACGCATATTAAGTTTTGTAGCAGGGTCTCCGATTCATTGACCATAGACCTTTGGGAAGGAAGGAACTCGACGAAACACTTGGATGACCTAACTTTTTCGTTGATGAGTGGATTAAAGCACCTCGAACGTAATGAGTATGAGATGTGTTTAAATGCGTTACCTATGCAAATATCTTTGAAAATACCATTCCCGTATAGACTCATTTTTACGCAAATGAAACTATCTGCTCTATCTTATGAAAGACGCAAAACCGATGTGATCCATTTAATTAATGAAACTGTTCCTGAAAGCGGTGACATCATTGATATTGTCGCATTTGATAGGGAGTTAGTAGACTATGAGTACAATGATTTCGTATGTGAAAAAAATATTCTTGCAGCGCCGATTGCTCTGTTTATCGCGTGGCTTAAAACTGAAGATAGCAAACTTCTATCCTATCTAAGAATTGCCACAAAACAAGCAATAAAGAAACTCAAAATAGATAAGCCTTCAGCTATGATTACCAAACCTGAGGAGTATACCAATTCACAATTAGTTTTCTTTCTTAACTTCATATGCGTTCCACAAGTAATTGATAATATAAGGGCACTCAAAGGGACAAAAGCTGTATTGAATGAAAGGCAAGATATTTGTCGCCTTCTAAATGAATTAGACCCGACAAACTCAGATGACTATCTTCAAGAAATAACCAGTATTGATGACGACTTATTGATGGAAGAAGGGAAAAGAGTCGTTGACCGCACTCGAATTTATGTTGATATGGATGCCCATAGCCGTTGGATGCTAAAAGAATTAAAAGAAGATTATGAACGCTACAAAGACTTACTAGACATAAATATTACAGGTGAACAAAACTATAGTGAGATTGTTGATGATTTCTTAAAATCTGACGGCGCGACTAAAACGACTTTTCAACCCGATAATGAAGCCGATGCTGTACTATTAAGCCTAATAGTTAAAGCAAGTAATGATTTTCTAACAAATTCTAAATATGGGCTAGATTATTACTTAAGCAAACGGATCAGGCACCAATCATTTATCGGATTGATTAGAAGTCATTTAGAGTTTTCTAACCTTATTACTACAAGGGTGACCGAAGGAGAGGACTTTGAATACAACCATTATTGGGTTAATAAATTCCAATCTCTGAATCAAGAAGAAAAAGACCAATTCAATACTTTGTTATCGACTTTTGCTGAAGAATTTGACGATTTATTAATTCATGTAAGAGACAACATTTTTCAGCTAAACACTGAAGACTGTCCCACAGGTCTTATTAAGATAGATTTTAACATCCACGTGATGTCATTGCTGAAGCACTTTATTATTGAAACAAACGCTTCCTTTGAAGAGTTTGTTTATTATTCAAATATATTCATGTGGGCATTTTTACAGCCCTCGCTTGAGAAGACAAAGGCGTATATTCAATCTGAACTCAAACCAACGATAATGCATAGTGCGGATATTTTAAAGGCTCATGCAAGAAAGCTAACAGGTTCAGATCCTGCTTTTGATGACTTCGAATTGCAGTTAACTGACAAAACAGCAGCCGTGCAAAGGTCACTCGAAGACGTTATGTCGTGGTTTACACCTTTAACGGGAGTGTCAGCAGAAAGAGTGGTAATTAGTGTTCATAAAGCTCTAAACCTATCAACAAAAGCTGCATTAGATATGTTGAGACCGTTCGAACCTAAGTTAAATACCAAAATATTAAATATTCATGATTTAAAACTGCAACAGCAGGGACTTACTTTCTTAAATGACACCATATTTATTCTTTTTGACAATATTAAAACTCACTCAGGCTTAAAAAACCCAGAAATTGAGCTTCTTATTGAAGTAAACAAAGAGGATAACGTAATAACGGTTAAGTGTGATAACAATACTAGGCAGGCGGATAGAGCTAGGCTTAAGCAAGAAATAGATAAAATTAAGACTTTAATCGAAAACGGTAAAATAGGAGATAGAGCAAAGCTTGAGGGCCGTAGTGGATTTATAAAGTTGGCTGCTAGCATCGACAAAGCTGCTAAGGGACGCCTTTATTTTGATTTACTTAGTTCTGGACAGTTCAGCCTTACGATCACAAATGACTTAGCTATTAAAGTAGTACCTTTGGAAGAAGTGAGGGTTGACAATGTTTAGAGTTTTAATTGTTGAAGATGAAGAGCCTAAATATGTACATATCAAGAAACATATTGAACACATCTTACCAATAGTTGAAGTACGTCACGCCAAATCTGTAACTAGTGCTGTTGACAGGTTAGAAGACAATATACCTGACTTATTAGTGTTGGATATGTCTTTACCAACATTTGATATCTCCGAAGAGGAAAGTGGCGGTAGACCACAAGGGTTTGGTGGAATAGAAGTGTTGCGAGAAATGCAAATCGAAAAGTGGTTGTGTCCAACAATTGTAATTACAGGTTACTCCGCGTTCCAACGTGATGGAGTTCAAAGGGTAAGTTTGGACGAACTGTCTACTGAACTGATGAAGGAGTTCTCAGAATTCTTAAAAGGCGTTTTGCATTTTAACTCTTCTTTCAGTGAGTGGCAGGTAGAACTTGAAAAAATAATATCTAGCACGGGAGCTTGAATAATTATGAAAATACTAATAGTGGACGATGAAGCTTCGAGATATTCGGTTCTTATAAAGAGCCTTGTTGATATGGGCATAGACCGCTCAAATATTTGTATTAGTGTCTCTAGTTCTGATGCTAGAGATAAGTTGGAACAGGCAAAGTTTAATTTGTTAATTCTTGATTTGTTAATTCCATTATGGCCTGAAGATGAGCCTCATGAACAAAACTCAGAAGATTTACTAAACGAACTTAATATATCGGAAGAACTCAATAAACCGTCAAAAATAATAGGCATCACAGCTGATAAATCTAGCCTTACAGGTACTGTTGAGAAATTTGAACATGAAACATGGCATGTAGTGCAATATGAAGCTTCTTGCTCTGACTGGGTTAAAAAAATTCAAAACTGTGTTCAATATCTTAATGATCATCCTTCAGAAGAAACTGAACAAGAGCACAAGTATGACTTGGCAATTATATGTGCACTTGACGACCCTGAACTGACAGAAGTCTTAGCATTAGATTGGAACTGGAAGCCACCAAAGCCGATTGACGATCATACTTTCATATTTGAAGGAAGCTTCAACTCTGGAGGCAAAGAGTATTCAGTTTGTGCTGCACATTGCAGCCGAATGGGAATGGTTGCGACTGCAAATAAATCAGCAAGTATAATTAATTTGTTAAGACCCAAAGTAATAGTCATGACGGGTATTTGTGGTGGAATTAAAAAGAATACTGATTTTGGTGACGTTATTTTTGCTGAGTGTGTCTGGGATTACCAGTCTGGAAAATTAAAGAAAGAGAATGGAACTTCTGTTTTTGAAATTGCTCCACACCAAATAATGGCATCAACTGAAATAAGATCAAAAATGGAGCTTCTCAAAGCCGATAAGGAAGTTATTTCTCAAATAAGTTCAGGGTTTGAAGACGATATAAATGCAGAACCCAAATTGCTATTAGGGCCAATCGCAACTGGTGCAGCAGTTGTCGCAGATGCTGATTACGTAAACACAATTATTGCCCAAAATAGAAAAGTTCTTGGTATAGAAATGGAGATATACGGGCTTTATTCTACCGTTGAGAATACCTCAGGAAATAAACCAAAAGTATTTGCTCTAAAATCAGTATGTGACTTTGCTGATGTTAATAAAGATGATGACTATCAAAAATACTGTTCTTACATGAGTGCCAATGTTTTGAAGCAACTTGCCGAGTCTTTCGGCTATCAAATTTTCTAAATGGTTATCAGTTAAGAGCTAATTATGAACCTAGAACAAATAAAACAAGGCATCTTAGCCAAATTTGAAAAATGCCGATTGGTGTTTTGGCAAGATGAAGATATAGAATTTAAAGAGCAACTGCCAAGTATCGCGGAACAATTATCAGATGATGATATTGAGCTTGTTGAGCTAGATGAAATATCTCATTTTGAGATTAAACAGCGTATAGAGCTATTAGAAACTGAGGCTAAGTTTCTTTTATATAGTAATAGGGCAATTGGTGAACCGACTCGTGATTGGCTTTATGATATTCGTTTATACGCTCAGCAATTTTATGCTGACTCTAGCTCGATGATTTTAAATGAGCTAGGTATGCGTATGGAATTTCGCCAAGATATAAGCCGATATAAGAAGTTTTTTGGTAATCGCCAACGTTATAGCAAACTTAAAAAATTGTTACCTGAAGGTGCAGATAAGCAAACTTTAGAATTGGCAATGATAGCTGCATTAGCAAAGGTTGAATCGGTTAGTTTTAATTCTATATTGCATCAATTTTTTGATCTATACAGTGAAAGTCCTAACAAAGCTGATGAACTAATGGATGAGATTTCAAAATACGATTTATCAATCGTATTTTGGCAGCATGCGATTAAAGAGTTTGGTTATATTGAACTTGGTCTGTGGCTGGATGAAGAAACAGAGCCGTCAATTAGTGGCTTGATTACTAAGTTATTGATCACTGATTGTTACCATGGATTACAGACCTCTAGCGTTGTCTTAAGTGACACTCAATTTGCATTGAGTTTATCTGCACATGTTTTACCTATGACGATTGAAGGCGAAAGAATTGATAAGTTACCTAAATCAATTAGTAGCTTAATTGGCAATACCGCAGTAAAACGAGCGACAGTAGTCAGCTTTGTTGCTGCTTGGCGAGAGAGCAGAACACTTTCAAAGTCATATAATGAAATTGCTAATCATGTAGCGGAAGAATTAGAGTTAAAAGCGAAACTGGCTGAATTTAAACAGCCAAGTAACTTGCTGCATGTTGAAACGTTCGTAGAGGCAGAGGAAGCATTACTTAAATTACTTGCGACTGATTTGCCAGCCTTTAACTCCAATGATATTTCAGACTGGGTTTCAATTCGATTAAGAAGCCATTGGTGTAGTCATCACTATGCCCCACATAATCAAAAGTATGCTGCCATTCATAAAGCTTTAAAAGCAGCAAAACAGTTCTATGAGCTGAAAGAAAAATATATTGATGGCTTTGGTATGCGAGGTACGAAGAAACTTGATACTGCAAGTGCTTTATACAAAGCATATGAAGAAGAAATTCATCAGTTTGATACATCGTATCGATTGTTTTCTGAAAACTCACTTAAAGCCTCTCAGAACGGTTCAGACATTTTAAAACTAACGGGCTTGGTTGATGATATTGAAAGCTTGTATGTAGATTGGTATTTACATGACCTTGCGATTGCTTGGGGCAAGTTAGTTGATAAAGAGTCTTTATTAACTAACTGGAAGCTTCCTTTTGTTAATAACCAATATGATTTTTATAACCGTGAGGTTAGATCTGTTCTGCAACATCCGAGTGTTAAACGTGTGTTTGTTATTATTTCTGATGCCTTTCGATATGAGTGTGCAAAAGAGATACACGATTCGATAAACAACCGTAATCGCTATAAATCAGAATTAAAGTCACAACTAGGAGTTGTGCCATCCTATACACAATTAGGTATGGCTTCATTACTTCCACATAAGGAACTGACAGCTCACCTTAATAAAAATGTTGAATACAATCTTGATGGTGTTTCTGCTCACGGTACTGATAACCGTCACAAGGTATTACAAAAACATGGCGGTATTGCCTGTACTTATGATGAAGTTATGAAATGGACTAACCAGCAATATAGAGACTTAGCTCAAGATTCGTCAGCTATTTATATTTATCACAATAAAATTGATGCTATTGGTGACGATGGTGGTACAGAGAATGAAGCGTTTTTAGCTGCACGAGATGCTATTGAAGAAATTGATAAACTCATTATTCGTATTTTTGACAAGCTTAAAGGTGGCCGAGTAATCCTAACCGCTGACCATGGTTTCTTATTTAATCAAAGTGATGTAACTGAGTCTGATAGAACATCGTTAAAAGCAAAACCTGCGGGAACTAAGCTTTCTAAGAAGCGCTATCTTATTGGTGAAAACCTACCTACTGGTAATGATTATTGGTTAGGGAGAATGTCTGATACGGGTAATGTTTCACCTGATTCAGATGCTGAGTTTATTGTACCTCGCGGTAGCAATAGATTTCACTTTGTTGGTGGGGCTAAGTTTATTCATGGTGGCATAATGCCTCAGGAAGTTTGTGTTCCTGTTATGCATTTAAGAGCTATTCACTCAACGGTTAAGCAAAAACAAATTAAACAAAAAGTCAGTGTAGTGCCACTAGATAGTCCAATAAAAATTGTTGCTAATATTGATAGAATTCAGTTTTTACAAACAGATCCTATTGGTGAAAACTTTAAAGCAAGAGAGCTCGATATTTGGATTGAAGACCCAGATGGTAAAGTCGTGAGCTCTAGACAAACAGAGTTGTTTGATTCGTCCTCTGATAAGATGGATGAACGCAAACGAAAAGTGCAAATTAAGCTTGAAGGCAGTGGCTTTGACCGCACTATAAGTTACAAATTGATCATGCAAGATGCTGAAAGTAAATCTAAAGCAGTACATACGGTAATGATTGATTTAGCATTTGAAGATGATTTTTTCTAAGGGAAAGTATTAATGAATTTTGAACAAGAAAATGGATTGAAAGAAGAAATATCCGATATTCGTGGTACAGACCTAGACGAATTAATGACATCGGAATTTAAAGGCCGTGTAGTACGCAAAGATTTAACAAAGCAGCTTAAAGAAGGCGCTAATGTTCCTGTTTACGTATTGGAATACTTACTTGGTATGTATTGTTCTTCTGCTGACGATGACCTGATTAATGAAGGCATGAAAAATGTTAAGAAGATTCTAACAGAGAACTATGTTCGCCCAGATGAAGCTGAAAAGGCAAAGTCTTTAATTCGTGAAAAAGGTACTTATAAGGTTATTGATAAAGTTTCGGTAAAACTTAATCAAAAGAAAGATATTTATGAAGCCAATCTTTCAAATTTAGGTATCAAGGATGCAGTAGTCCCCAATAAAATAGTAAAAGAAAATGAAAAGCTATTAACGGGTGGTATTTGGTGCATTATAACGCTGAGTTATTTTTACGAAGAAGGTCAGAAAACCTCTCCATTTAGTGTATTTAATTTGAAGCCTATTCAAATGCCATCAATGAATATGGATGAAGTATATGATGCACGTAGAAAATTCACACTTGATCAATGGATGGATGTTTTACTTCGTTCTATTGGTATGGAGCCTGCCAATTTAGACCAGCGAGCTAAATGGCACCTTGTTGCTCGCATGATCCCGTTTGTAGAGAATAATTATAACGTTTGTGAACTTGGCCCTCGTGGCACGGGTAAGTCTCATGTTTATAAAGAATGTTCACCTAATTCATTATTGGTGTCCGGTGGCCAAACTACGGTAGCTAACCTTTTTTATAACATGTCTTCACGCCAAATTGGTTTAGTAGGAATGTGGGACGTTGTGGCCTTTGATGAAGTTGCAGGAATCCGTTTTAAAGACAAAGACGGTGTGCAAATCATGAAAGACTACATGGCATCAGGTTCTTTTTCTCGTGGGCGAGATTCAATTGAAGCTAAAGCCTCAATGGTATTTGTAGGTAATATTGACCATAGCGTTGAAACGCTAGTTAAAACAAGCCACTTGTTAGCACCTTTCCCAGATGAAATGATCGACTCAGCGTTCTTTGATCGCTTTCACGGTTATATTCCAGGTTGGGAAATACCGAAAATGCGACCTGAATTTTTTACAGATCGCTTTGGTTTGATAACTGACTATTTAGCAGAGTATATGCGTGAAATGCGCAAAACAACTTTCTCTGATTCAATCGATAAGTACTTTAAACTAGGTAATAACTTAAACCAACGTGATGTTATTGGTGTTCGTCGAACAACGTCAGGCTTACTCAAGTTATTAGTACCTCATGGTGACTATACAAAAGATGACGTTAAAACCTGTTTAATTTATGCGCTTGAAGTACGTAGACGTGTTAAAGAGCAACTTAAGAAAATAGGTGGTATGGAGTTTTTCGATGTTAATTTTAGTTATATTGATAACGAAACGTTAGAAGAGTTCTTTGTAAATGTTCCTGAGCAAGGTGGTTCTCATCTGATCCCCGCAGGTATTCCTAATGCAGGTGTTGTTCACTTTGTTAGTGAAGGTACAACTGGGAAATTAGGTGTTTATCGCTTAGAAACTCAAATGACGCCTGGTACGGGTAAACACTCGACTTCTGGCTTAGGTCCAGACACTATGGCGAAAGATCAAGTGAGAGTTGGCTTTGAGTATTTTAAAGGAAACCTCAATAGAATTGCTGCGAATTCAAGGTTTTCAGAACATGAATTTCACTTGCATTTTGTTGATCTACAAACCTCTGGCAACAGCCATTCAGCGAGTTTAGCTTCATTAGTTGCTAGTTGTTCACTATTGCTTAATAAGCCAATGCAAGAGTCAATGGTTGTGCTTGGCAGTATCACTTTAGGTGGTGTTGTTAACCCTGTACAAGACTTAGCTTCTAGCATGCAAATCGCTTTGGAAGCCGGTGCAACTAAAGTATTGTTACCTATGGCATCAGCAACCGATATACCAACTGTTCCGGCAGAAACCTTTACAAAGTTCCAGGTAAGTTTTTACAGTGATCCTGTTGATGCTGTATATAAAGCGTTAGGTGTACAGTAAATTTACTAGATTGAAACACACAACTTGTGTGTTTCAATCTTATGAAGCATCGATAATCTCTATGTTTTTTACATCTATTAAATTTGATGAAGAAATGTCTACACCACTGAATTCTTTCTCGTTTGGAGCCTCTGTTCTATCGATAGCTAAATTAGTAAAGTTGTATAAATTAGTGTCTGATAGTTGAGAAGGGCTTACGTTCTGAGTACTTTTAAAAATACTTTCTACACGGCCAGGAGATTCTTGGTCCCATGTGGTGAGCATTTTCTTTATTTTTTTCCTTTGTAAATTCTCTTGTGAACCACATAAGTTACAAGGGATGATAGGGTAGTCGTTAATCTCCGCTAATTGCGCAATATCTTTCTCGCGACAATAAGCAAGCGGTCGAATGATAATATTACGTTTATCGTCACTGAGTAGTTTGGGTGGCATTGCT
>Ga0316208_1003729_pt1 | contig 10702 bp, 7 predicted proteins | sample 3monopyrite_MG_FD_204944 | JGI IMG/M metagenome (GOLD analysis project Ga0316208, IMG submission 204944) | Microbial mat bacterial communities from mineral coupon in-situ incubated in ocean water Damariscotta River, Maine, United States -... | ecosystem: Environmental > Aquatic > Marine > Coastal...
ATAGCAACTTGTTTAACTCTAAGCCCACCGCCAAGCTTTCCTGTCTTATTAGGATGCTGTAATCGAATCCAAGATTTTTCAGGAATAAATTTTTGCGCTATTAACTCTTCATTTCTAAGTGTAGCATTAGGTGCTTTAAATATATCTAAAAACCCACCAAATGATTTACCTAAAGCAGTAACAACATCTTTTAAACTCGCATTTTCAGGTGTATTATCACCAACGCCATATACATATCTGTTTAAATTCTTTCGCCCGAAATACCAACCTGCTTTGCTAATAGGGTTTATAGTGTTATTACTGCCTTCCATTTGCAAAGTCTTCATAGGTATTGCGGCGAAGTCGTTACCATCATTTGAGAAAATCTCAATTACTACATTTTTATCAATTTCAAAATAACCACTCACATAATCGTAACTACAATTTTTGAATTTCTCCATGTTGGTTAAAAAATTAAAATATATAGGTTTGTCATAATGATCGCCTAAATACCGATCAATAAAGTCCCCTTCACCACTTGGTGCATCTGGTAATTCTACAACAATATATTTAGCGTCTTTGAAACCATCGTAAAGTACCGAATTGCTACCACGAGTCATTAAAGAAGTTGGTGTATTAGTATCTGAAACACCTACAACTTTAAACATCTGCATAGCTTTACGATCTTGAACATACTGATAATCATCGGATTCGTATTCGATATCAATCTTTCCACCAGAAGGTAAGTCTATAGATGAAAGTGTCCATGCCGCCACATATGAATCTTGTTGTTCTCTATTATTTTGATTTACAAAAGGGAACTCTGAAGCCATTAAGTCATTTTGGGCTTCACAATTATTAGTCTCAGGATTGTCGTTTTCATATAATGGCTTAAAATTTCCCCAAACATCATAGGATTTCATTTGATAATTTGGATTAAAATTATCATAATTGAAAATATAGGGCGTGTACTTACCCATTTTAGAATTTCTATATGTAAAATAAACGCTTTTAAGAGTTAGTTTTCCATCTTCATCATCTAAATTATTTGGATTATAATCTTCATGAGAAGGATTGTTTTTACATAGTGAATAATCATACTCAAAATGTGTTATTTTAATAGGCGTAATAGTATTGTCACCTGCAATGAATTTTTTATACTCAGGCTTTGAGTACAATTTTATAGCCATCAAACGCAATTGAGAAGATGTTTGCCCTGCGACACTTTTACCATCTTTTCTTTTCGAAAAATCTAGAATAGCGACATGAGTCTTTGTTTCAATTCGCGTTGCATATTTTAACTGTTTACGACCTTGAACATAACTTCCTTTTTGATCACCTGTATTTGTATTAGTCCCAGGACTATAGGACGCTTTAGTTTTATCATAAGGAACCCTCCAATAAAAGCTTGAAGATACACTTGACACAATTTCATTGTTTGTCTCAGAATCAGAAAAATCGTTATAGTGAATTTTAGTATATGCTCCTAAATCATCGTCACTAACGCCATCTCCAGTGACATCTTCATAATCTGAAGATAAAACCGAAGTTAATAAGTAAGAATGTGCATAACTAGGAGTGGTAACACGATTGAAATAATGGTCAGTCCCTGATGTGTTACTTGGACTATCTTGTCCTAAAACACGAGTTAATCCATTTTCTGGATCACTAGCTTTTCCATTAACTGAAAACGTTACTTCTTCCTTAGAAAGATTGAGAGCCGCTTCTCCATAAACATAAGTTGCACCATCTGGATTGGTAATCTTAATTCCATTGGTGTGGTGAGGCTTAAGTTGTCCGTTATATTCAACGAATGGGTCATTGGAAGCTTCCGACCTTGTTACTTTTTGAATCGCTTGATTACGTTTTTCTCTTGAGTCTCTTTTGATAGATGATGATATTCCAATACTTTCATAATTAATAGTATTTGATTCATTACTATTACCATCAATTTCTCCACTTGTTGATATAATTTGATCTGTTTTTTTTCTAAACTCATTTGTAGCAAGCTTACCGTAACTTCTTTCGCTGTCACTCACAATATTTAAAGCGATAGGCTGTTCTCCTCCTAATTTATTTTTGAATAAATCAACATTGCTATCTACATTTAAATCGCCTGTAGATTTAAAATAAGTCTCTTCATAATCTGGTTTATTCAAATAGTTATCGGTTTCAAATAAATGTTTAGCTGGAGTATTCCAAACACCAGTATGATTCTTGATATCTGTATATTTTAAGTCAACACCAACATGAAAACCTGTTGTTCCTTCAACTTCAACCCCTAATTGACCACTTGCGCCTGTATCTTCAATATATTTATCAAATACGTGTCCGACTTGGCTTTTGTAAGGACGGAATTGACCACCAGTCCCTTGTCCTTGAATGCTATATAAGTCGTACGTGTAATTAACGGTAGGTAACACCAAAGAGTTCTTTGATATGGCATTATCATTTTCTCTGTTAAAGTCTAAAATATCGTTCGAGGATGCGAACTTTGAATTTTCATAACCATAAGCTTTTTCATAAGTTACGTTATCTTTAATACTTTGTTGAGTTCCAAAAGCCGTTAATCCAAGTTCTGCATCAATACCCCAAAAATCAGTTCCAACACTAGCGTCAAAAGTGAATGATGAGTTATGGTAACTTGAACGTTTGGTTGGTGTAAATGTATGGTTGACATAAGACACGCGTCCGCCAGCACTACCTATATTATAATTTGATGTTCCTTTTGTACCTTCCTTAATACTAAAAGCATCTAAGGAAGTATTTATATTAAAAGATGTTAAACCTTGACGACTATTATAAGTAAGACCGGCACCTAAATTGCCTTTATAACCATCTACATATTTATTGTTGTTTTCTTCCCAAGATTTCGTTAAACCAATATTTGGTGAGACACTGACTCCTTCCGTAGCAGAGGAAGATAAGTTCATGCCAACACTAGCGACACCTCCAACATTAAAAGCAAAACCCATTGATGGTGTAATGGATATACCTTCATAATTATTATGTTCTATTGTCAGTGCAGCATTAAGTGAGACGGGTGAAGATCCAGAAGTTTCGTCGCCAGTATCATTACCTGCCGCTGGTACAGCAGGAGTCTCTACACCAGCATTTCCTGTTTCTGCACCAAAAAATTGACCATTAATAAAAAAGGTCATTCCAACCGTTTTATTTTTCCTTTGCCTCTGCTCATATTTTAATTTATCACCATAAGCACCATCACCTCTAAAATCATCGGGCAATCCTCTAACTTGGCGATTAATTTGCCCTACATTTAAATTCCAACCTAAACCAACCCATGACGCTTCTTGATCCATAGAAACACCCGAATCATAAGACAGATTTAATGGGTAGCCTCCAACATCCATTATTGGAATATTATAGTTAAAATCACCTGAAGACAAGTTGACCATATCTGATGTGCCAATTGGTGTAAATGAATTAAACTCAGGTTGCGACGGCCCACCTGTTAAGGCATACAGATTTGAAGGCTGAATAGTAGTTAATATTAATTGTAAAGCAAGATAGCATGCAATAACTTTAGAAAACTTACTGGTTCTGATGGAATTAATCATATATCTTTAGATTATAATTTTAAAGGCGTTTCTGTGAAATTGAATTTTATTATACCATTGCCAAATAGCTGGTCTTGATAAATTAATTTAATATTGTCGTTTGGAGGTACGTTATTAAAGTAGAGTAAAGCGCGTTTAAAAGGAGCTACCTTAAAATTACGTTCAAAATGAGCACCTGAACATTTTATAGTATCGTTTGAAGACGTAATCACCGTAAAATCATTTTCGATTTGGAAAGAAAGATATTTGACTCCATCTTCATAAGATTTTTGAGTATATCCTTTTTCTAACAAATCTTTCTTGTCCACATGTTGGAATTCTACCTCTATAATACGTTCTTTAGAATTTACATTATATAAAGAATCAATTTTCGCTGAATCTTCCTCGTTAATGTTTTTTAATAAATAATATTTAATTGGAACTTCAGTTGCAGAATAATTGATGTCATTTACAAATTGAGTAATTTGCTTAGATTTCCAATCTTCTTGTTTATAGCTATATAACTTAGTGCTAGATGAAGTTTTAATTTCTCCTGAATTGTTACATCCTAGAAAGAGCGAAATGGAAAATAGAAAATACAGAAAAAACGATTTCTTCATATAAATAAAAGGAAGTGACTGATTAATAGCTAATGAAAGCTTAAACCTACAAACTAAAAGTTAAAAAACAAAATAAAATGTTAAAATTTCCGACTTTTACACAAGTATCTTTCTTAATATGAGGTATATTTAACAAAATAGCATTTTGAGATAAAGAATACTGGATTAATCTCAAGCCTTTAAATTTTTATAAATCTGAAAGCATCGAAGGCATTTTTTAGTTTAACGAAATAACAGCCATTAGATAATGATGAAACATTAATATTTTGATTAGGGTAGATTATCCCTTGGAGTATTATTCTACCGTTAATATCGTAAATTGAATAGGATTGTTGAGCCTTTAAGTTTAGTAATTTTATATTATCTGTAGCTGGGTTTGGGGTAAGTTTAAGTGTATTTTCAATTTCTTCACTAGTAACACTCAGAGATGATAATTCAACCCTAGATAGCCTATCGGCTTCTAAAATGCACATATAACTTCCCAAAAACTCTATATCTCTTGGTCTAAAAAAACTATCCACAGGCATAACGAGAGACAATTGTACTGGATTTTGGGAGACATCAATTTTATAAATGGTATCATCGTTTTGAGCCGCTATATAAAGGTCATTACCATTAAATTTTATGCCAAGAGGATGCCAAAAACCCGATGCAACAATAGCAGGCGTTGCATTAGGGTTGTTTAAATCTAACTTATATACAGCATTATCAAATGAAACTGAAAAATAAAGAAAATCATCTTTTACAGCCAATCCTGTGACTGATAGATAATCTGAAACCAATAGTTCTGCAGTATTAGAGCTTCCGTTTAAGTCATATTTGTATATTGATCCACCGTTATTATCTGAATAATATAGATAGTCATTATCAATTATCATCGTATTCGGTGTATCTCCTACATCCGTTACATCTATATAATTAGGTTCAGTATCGTTAATATCAAATTTTATGATTTTACCTTGTCCAAAAACGGCAATATAGAAATCATCAGAATATTTTGCCATACCACGTGGACTAGACATACCACTTGCAAACAATGTTGTTGTGGGGTTTAATTCATCTATCATGCTAAAAGTATCTATCTGACCATAATAGGAATAATAAAGATTTGCACCATCCTCATAGAGTCTACCAGTCGAGCCAATATTAATAATCACATCTTCAACTTGGCCAAATATAAATGCAGAGAAGAACAGCAATGATAATAAAGTATATTTTTTTTTCATAGTTGAAACATTTGGGTTTAAATTTAATAATTATTCTATTGTATGTCCTTCATATTTTAAATTCACGTATTCCAAAGCTTTATCAGTAATATTTAATATCTCATCTGAACACAACACATTACCAGAACCATTATTACCTAAAATGAGTTTTAACTTATTTTTCTCGCTATATTCCTTTAAATAACTATTTATGCGAATCCATACTTTCTGGCTCAAGTTATTTGAATAATTATTCTGAATATCTTGAAGCATTCTATTATTTATAGACATCTGAGTTTCTATACTCTTGAATTGCTCGGAGTCTTTATTTTCTATACTCCGATATATGTTAAATAAACTATCTAAGGTTTGTTTTTTTTTTGCTATTTTTTTCTCTTCAATCGTTCTAATTTCTTTAGTCATATTGAACTCATTAAAAAGCTTAACGTTATCTACCAAAACAATAGACTCTTTTTTATTAGAAGTATTAAAAATATAAAAGAGACCCAATCCTATAATTAATGCTGTATTAATTAAAGGTAATAATTTCAATTTATTCATTTATTTTATTTATTGTTTTATTTTCGTTATCCATGTTTAGAACAATAGAGTCATTATAAGCTTTAATAATCTTAATATCATCAATATCTTCTTCTTCTCTTTTTCTATACAATTTAGAATTAATTTTAACTAATACTAATCGCTTTTTACTTAAGCTATTTTTTACAAAACCGTAGTAAGTAATTTTTGGCCAAGGCTTTTTTTGTTCTATTTTCTTTGGAGAAGAAAAATTGGCTTTTTCAGTTTTTAATGTCTCTGAAGGTTTGCGAATTCGTTTCTTATTAATCCCAAATGGGTCATTTTCCAACTTAGTGATGTCAAAATCATTCCGTTGAATTTTAAAGTTAGATGCTTGGTTAGAAAATGTTGTGTTATAAGCTAACTCTTCTACTATTAATTCTTTCTTTCCAAAGTGTTTCAAAAACAATCCGCTATATATAATGATTGTTAAAGGAACGAGTAAAATGTTAAGATACTTTTTTTTCATCAATCAATAGTAAGTGATCGTACAATGCTATAGTCTCCAACATTTCCAGAAGAATCAAATGTTTTAATACGCCAATAATAAGATCCAGAATTATCAAAGGTATATTGATATGAGTTATTCTGTAAATCCTCAGTGACCAACAAAGAACTAAAATTTATATCTGTTGATATCTCTATTGTATTAGTAGTTGCTGACTGAACGTTTCCAGTATCAGTTCCGTTAGTCCAGTTAAAATTTATAATAGAGGTTAAAAACACCTCCATATCACTTGGTGATACTAATGAAGGTTGATTTGGAGATTGTCTGTCTATAAAAATTGAACGCTGTGTGTAATTAGTTTCGCTAGTTGAATTTACAGCTTTAATTTTCCATACATATTCAGAATCCTCATCAAATAAACTAGAAGGTATTGTGAAGCTCGTAGCGTTAATATTTGTTTCTTGCAATATTGTTTCTTCTCCTCCAATTAGTTTTACTAAATCTAAACTATAGTAATCAGCACTTGTAATAGCCTGCCATGTTAAAATAAAATTAGTATCGTTGGTATAGAAATTATTTGAAGGTGTTGATAAAATAATATTCTGAGTAGTCAAATTATCCGAAGCTTCTACAGAGAAGTTAACAGGAAAGGTATATTGCGTGCTATACGCAAAATTCTCCCCTTTAACACGCCATTGATAATGGCCTGGATTTAATGCAACATTGAAATTAGAGCTAGTTGATAGAGAATCTACAACCAAAGCTTGATTGCTATTACTGATTTGTATTCTATAGTCATCCGCTCCATCTAGTTCTTGCCACGAAAACTGAACTATATTCCCTTCTATTACAGCTCCTTCTGTAGGTGATATGATTTGAAGATTATCATCTGAAATATCTTCCTCTAAAATATCATCACAAGAAAAATTAAATACGGATAATAGGACAACAATAATTTTAATTGCTTTTTTCATAATTCTGAAAAATTAGTTTTAAATATAAAAGTTTTGAGTTAGTTCTATAGTTTTTAATTGAAAATAATTTAGCACTTACAACTCTTGACACCTTAAATTCTTGTTCAATATTGTACATTAATGGTATTAAATCGAAATACGAGCCTTCAACTTCAATACTATTAGTATAAATCCGAAATTCATCCTCGTTTATAATATGAGTGTCTTCTATTGAAGAAATTTTAATATTATCGTGATAGTCAGATACAAATTCTAAAATTCTCTGTTGTACTTGTTCTGGTGTTTTGCTTTGCCCTCCAATTATATTGTCTAGATTCCTGATTTCATTTTTAAGCATGTAAACTTCATTATAAGAGTTGTTTGCTTTGTTCAACTTGCTTTCCACTAGATTCAACTGTATTTTAGCTTCAAAAATATGCTTATATGTTTTTTTATAGCATGCAAATATTAAGACAACAAACAGCACAACTATACCAAAAAAATTTTGCTTATATGTGAAACTCTTTGACATTTACTTTTTTAATTTTATTAAAAACTTACTATTGGATTTATCTTTAGAGTAATTAATAATATCTATTTTTTTTACCCATGAAATAGATTTCAACGCTTTGATAAACGTATTAAAGTCTTCATCTTTATTAGATTCGCCAATTATATCTATTATTTTTGTATTGATATTGATTTTTTCACTAGGCTTAATTTTTTTTAAAGGTGGTGCAACGTCCATAGAAATAATTGTGATACTTTCTGGAACTACATCTCCAATTTCAACAAAATATTGTGTCATATAATTGGCGTCAATAACTCCACTGGTTTCTAAAATCATCTCTTTAAGTTCCCTTTCATCCCTAAGTTCTTTTACTTCTAATAAGGTTTGTTGAGAAATAGAATATTGTGATTCCTTTTCTCCCAAAGATTGAGTATAAGAACTCAAAATATTATGACCTACAATTAACAATAATAAGATAAACGTAATGGAGAAAGCGCTCATTTGCTTAAATCGCTTTCTAAATTTATACTCTTCTTTATTATTCTTTAAAAATTCATCATCAAATTGAATGTTTGGTGCGCCTCTTTTGAATTCCAAGAAAGTAGATATCAATGCTATCTCCTTTTGACTAAAGTTTTCTTCCGAGATTGTCACAAAACTTTCTCTTTCTTCTGTTTTTTCAAAAGCTACTAAACTTTCATTGTTTAAACTTAACTTGTGGAAGTTAACATAAACTAAATCTGTGTTTTTAAAAGTGGAAAACAATTGTGAGACCACAAAAGGGCCCAATGATAAATGACTAATTAATTTATCTTTTCCATTAAAAAATGCTATTAAATCATCAACAAAATGTTTTCTGGTTAATGATACATATATTTGATTCTCTTGATGATATTCATAAAAGTAAAATTCATCGGAATTCATTTTAAAAACAAGATTATTTCTATAACCTTGCTTGTTCTCAACGCTTTTTGATATCACATTATCTCCATCAAAATGCAACAACAACGGGTAGTCTTTTTTCAACAACTCAATAAGAGAATCCTCCATTTTAGAAAAACTGTGTCTCTCTATAATTTTTAATTCATCACTTTTGAGGGCAATTTCTAAAAACTCAAATTGTGTTTTTTCTTGAACAGAATACACGCCTAATAAGTAGTAGTGATTTTTCCCCTTAGCAAATCGTTTTATTTGTTCTAACATTAGTAGGTAACTGTAGGTTTAATGAAAATATGGAGTTTTGATTTTTCCTTTCTTTTTTTTCTGCTACTAAAAAGCCATTTGATCACAGGAACTCTTGAAAGAAAAGGTGTCCCAGTTCCGGAGTTTTCATTATCCAATTCATCAAGACCTCCAAGAAGAATCATATCATTATTTCTAACACTAATCATAGATTCAAACTTTTGAGTCGCCTTGCCTGGAGGTGCATTTTCTCCAACACGAGCCAAAAACGAACTTCGTTCTACAGAAATGGTTAAAGTAACATTCTCGTCTTTAGATACAAATGGCGTAATGGAAATACTTAAATTAGCTTCTGTGGATTTCCATGTACCAGATTGTAAAATATTATTATTTACACCTGTATTGATAAGCTGATTATTTTGTTCAAAATAGTAACTTGTTTCTCCAATTGATGATGTTGCATCGTGACCGTTTAGAGTGACTAATTTAGGTGTTGAGGATAATTTAATTAACGAGTTATTCTCTAACGCTCTTAAATTTAGATAGAACCTTTCTGTAACTTTTCCTAAATTTATAAAGCCAAGCCCATTAAAAGCTTCAATCAGTCCATTTACAGAAGTAGAGTTAAGAGAAACATCTCCTGTTGGAAATAGTGTGCCTGATGTCTTTCTAGCTTGGTCATCTATTCCTGCTTGAATCCCAGTTTGTATTTCATAAGATTTTTGATATTGAACAATTATAACTTCAATTTGAATAACTGGCACGACAAGGTCAATTTCTCTAATAAAATCTTTAAATTCATCTATATAAGTTCTAGAACCAGTAACAACAAAGCCATTCAGCTCAATAAATTCTTTAACCTCAATATTTTTGGTAAGGGTTTGGGGCAAAGTGTTAAAAACAGATTCAATTGATCTGTTTTCAAGTTGTACCAACTCAGTAGCCCTTAAGCCTTCGGTAACATGTTCTCCTATTAAATAAAGATCATCTACTATTTTATAGGTGTATTTTTCACCAGAAAAAACATGTTTTAATAAATCCTCAAAAGTGATTCCGTCTGCAATTAACGTTGTATTGATACCCTCTGGTGTATTATACATGAAAAAGCTTATTTTTAATCTTTCAGCAGCTTCAATAATCATTTCAGACGCATCGCCCTCAAAGGATCGGATATTTAAATAGCCATTATCATTAAGTTCGATAGAAAAATTCCCTGATGAATTATCACCTCCCTTAGAACGATTTTGTTTTCTATTAGAAGAGCGAGAATTACCTTTTGCTTCTTCTTTTGGTAAGTTACTTTTTTCTAAATAGTAATTATTGTTTTCATCTTTGGTAACAACTAAGCTATTCGATTTAGCCATCATTTCCAAAACCTGATCAAAAGGTCTATTTAGCAAGTAAGCAGAAACTTTCATATCCTTAACATCTGGTGCTAGCGCAATATTTTTTTGTGATACATCAGTAATAGCTTGTGCAACCCTAGGTAAAGAATCATTCTTTAGTTTCATTGAAAGAAAATCATTTTGTCCATTATAGGATACGTCAATAGGTTTTAAGGGCTTTGGCTTTTCTTCAACAATTATTTCCTTTTTTTTATTAAAAATCAATATATTGTTCATTACATCAACGTCCAATTGATGTTTCTCAATTAAAAAATAAAACACA
>Ga0316208_1003730_pt1 | contig 10701 bp, 7 predicted proteins | sample 3monopyrite_MG_FD_204944 | JGI IMG/M metagenome (GOLD analysis project Ga0316208, IMG submission 204944) | Microbial mat bacterial communities from mineral coupon in-situ incubated in ocean water Damariscotta River, Maine, United States -... | ecosystem: Environmental > Aquatic > Marine > Coastal...
ATGGGGCAGATGTTTCCGGAAAAACGGATATCGAGCAGTCTGTCATATGTGTTTATCTCAAAGGTGGACTCAGTCAGGTAGACTCGTTTGATCCCAAACCGGAATCCAGGCACCGGATATTCAAAAAGATTTCTACAGCTATTCCCGGTGTCGCGTTTAGTGAACTGCTTCCGAACCTGGCGAAGAATGCAGATAAGTTCAACCTTCTGCGCAGCGTGACACACTCGCATACAAATCACGTGATCGCGGAATATTGCATGCGAAGTGGCAGGCAGGATGCGGGAGTAGACACACCTTCGTTTGGTGCGGTGCTGGCTCATCAAACTGGCTGGAAATTACCTCCTACATATACTGCGGTTCCTTCAACAATGGCCGACGCCGGGTTCCTTGGGACAGCTTGCAGTGCATTCAATCTCCTGGAAGCCGAGATGTTCAGGAAGAAGCCGCAGGCTGGCGAGCAAAGAATAACTCATAACCGAAAGATACTGGCAGCACTCGGTAACGGGTTATCTCAGAAGGGGCTTATTTCATCTGCGCTTCGGCAACGAAATGAAGCTTATCGCAGAGCCTGGTCAATTCTTGAATCTGACGAGATGCAAAACATCGTCGATCTGTCCAGCGAACCAAATAAGCTAAGACAGACTTACGGCACAACTGATGAAGGTGACTACTTACTGCTCGCAAGGCGATTGGCAGAACGTGGCACACGATTTGTTTTTGTCGAACTGACCGGTTGGGACATGCACACGAATATTGAATCCAGTCTCAAGAAAAAACTGCCGCCGGTTGACCAGGCCATCGCTGCTTTAATTAATGATCTTCGAGACCGAGGGCTTGATAAAAAAATTGCAGTACTCGTTAATACAGAATTTGGCAGAACACCTTTTATTGTTCCTGAGCGCGCAGGCCGGGATCATTGCACTGGAGCGATGTCACTATTGATTGCTGGAGGCGGAACCCAAAGTGGTCGCGTCATTGGGAAGACTGATCAAGATGGCGGAACAGTGAAAGAACGCCCCATTACTCCTGAGGATTTGGCACAAACATTATTCAGAATTTTGAACATCGATGTAAATCAAGCGGATTTGCTACCCGATGGACGTCGTCTGCTAACTGAAGGAGCGGTGATTAAGGAGCTATTTTCGTAGGGTTATTACTGGATAATTTGATTTTATGAAAAACTCCCATTTTAACACCTTTATCAGTTGCATACCGATGATCAGCATCTGTACAATTCATTCTTGTCGAGAATGTTGCTCAGTGAAATAGGAAGATAATGACGGTGGATGGGGTGCAACTAAAGTTGGATGGTTCTAGAAACCATAATTCTCCCTTTCACTTCTATTCCTGCAAATTTGTTAAAATGGGAAGAATACTTAGAATGTACTGTCGGACGGTTGCGTTTCTAAGCTTGGATTGGTATCAATTGAGATAGAGACTAATAAAAAGAATGGTGTTGTTCATCTTTTGATAGGCACACAATTAACTAAAGGGACTTGCATAATGAGGTATTTCGTTTTTTCTACTGCTATTGCTTTGTTGTTATGTAATCAAGCTTCAGCGAGTCTTGTGATTGATAATTTTTCCCAAGGCGCGTCGTTAAGCACCTTTGGCACGCTTACGCAAACTGTCGCACTTGATGATGATGTCGCTGGATTACGAACACTGACAATCGCTGGACCTGGTTTTGCTCAGTTTGTTGAAAGTGGTGTGGGTAATACGAATTTTATTACAAGCGCTATAGGAACGTCATTGACAATGAGTTACACTGGGCTGCCTTCTATCGATTTACACTCTAGTGGTGCATTTTCAGGGTCTCCTTTGGTTTTGGACCTATTTGATTCTGTTCTAGGGTCGTTTTCTCTTGATGTCACATATGGTAGTGGGGTGAATACTGCAACTCAATCTTTCACAATTAGTTCTGCAGGTCTGGTAGGTGTCTCTGGTACAGGCTTTGGAGATGGTGCTTTAGCTTCTGCGGTTGACTCAATTTTGTTTGAGTTTACAACTCTTACAATAGATGGTGGTGCTGGCGTATCGCAATTTCTTGTAAATGACGGTTCTGCTTCTATCTCTGCCGTTCCTGAACCGACTTCACTTGCGTTGCTTGGTGCGTCTATGTTTGGCGGGTTGGGGGTTGTTGCCCGCCGACGTAAGAAGAAAATTGTTGAGGAAGTTAAAGCTTGAATTGATTACGATTCAACCATAAAGAACAAAAAACGCCGGCTATTATGCCCGGCGTTTTTTTTTCAAGAAAATTACTTGAAATTACCTTCCATCTTTATTCTTATAGTCTCTTTAGTGTTTATGGTCTTAGCAGACTGAAGCAAAGTGAGTAAGCACCAAAATGGTATTCCCTGCCACCTTTCGCTGATGCAATTTATGGAAGTTCTTTATTCCAGAATGCTGAGTATGGGATGCTTGTTAGAGTCGCCTCAATTTTCTGCGCCAATCCCAGCAACTTATCAAAGCCATATTATCAGTAGTTTTTTGCATTATTGAGAGTAAAGCTGATTTTTCAACCCGCCGTCGGATTTATTTCATGTCACACGTGTTAACAGATATTGATCGCACAACACCCCAAAGCTCTAGTCATACAGGAGTATTTCCTTTTTCAATGACGAGCTGTGTGATCATCATTGTCGGGTTGGTGGCACATTTGCCATTTACAATTTCACAATTTACCTGGCTTTGGAAGACGGAACATTATTCTTTTTTTCCGCTGGCGATTGTTGCCTTTGTCTGGCTGGCGTGGCAGCGATTGCGGGATACTGAATATACGATTGTTGAAAAATTAAATCGGCAAACGTTGGGATACTTTATTATCAATCTTTGCCTGATTGGTCTGGCATCGCTAGCAGGAAGTACATGGTTAGGTTGGGGCTCGTTCCTGTTCTTTCTTTGGACGATGGCTCATTATTTGCTTGATTCTGAAAGCATGAGCAATATCCGTGGCACTTTTTTAATTCTGTTATTGATCATCCCCTTGCCCCTCAATTTGGATACTGCCCTGGTGATTAATTTGCAAAAAATTGCGACTGCCCAAGGGAGTTTATTGCTGGACTACTTTGGAATTATGCACAGCGTTTCGGGGGTTGCGATTCGTTTGCCGGAAAAACTTTTTTTGATTGATGATGCGTGTAGTGGTATTCATTCTCTGTTTTCTGCTTTGACGACCATGCTTGTTTATGCTGCCTATCGCCGTTATGGAATTATTCGGATTGCTGTTGCACTGGCGCAAACAGTATTCTGGGTATTGGTTGCTAACTCGGCCCGTGTTTTCCTGATTGTTTACGCATTTACTCATTGGGATGCAGGGCTGGAAGATGGTTGGCGTCATCAAGTAGTTGGCTTTATTTCATATCTGTTTATTCTCCTGATGGCGATCAGCACAGATCAAACTCTTCGCTACTTCTTTCCGCCACCAGAGAACGATGAGAGTGAGACAAAAAGTAGTTCGGATAGACGTAGAAGACAGTCTCATCGATTTCCGAGAATGCATGCCTGGCTTAACCGACCATTCAGTCGTCCAACAAGTTCAATTCTCATGGGCTGTTTCCTTTTAGGATTTCTATTCAGTGGTGTTGCTACTGCTGCGAGAACCTGGGGGAATACAAGTGAAATTGGCACTGGAAACTTTGAGGGGAAACTTGCATTCCAATTGACGGAAAATGATCTTCCTCAAGAGATAAATGGCTGGAAACGAACCGGTTTTAGAGTGATCAACCGAGATAAAAAGGATTTGTTTGGCGCTAACTCGATGATCTGGACCTACGAAAATAATGGAGTCGAGGCTCAGTTTTCAATTGATGGTGGCTATCCTGAATTCCACGATTTGTGGTTCTGCTATTCATCAGTCGGTTGGAGCCTGCGGCGTTCCGACAACCCTCAACTGAATGGCTCTTTGGGAGATAAGCAGGACACGGTTGCAACTGAATTGCAACTTTACCGTGGTTCAAGCGAGCAGGCTTACGTGTTGTATACGTGCATTGATGCTGAAGGACGCGTTGTTAAGCCACCGCCTCCGGCTGAAACATTTATTCGAAATTTTTTAAACCGGCTACGATCGAGTTCTATTCTGAGTGAAAGAAAAGATGCCCACATTGTGCCTCCCGTTATTCAATTCCAAACCTACACACATACAGATACAGAGTTTTTTGCCCACGAACGTTCAGGAGTGCGCGATCTGTTCTCTGCATTACGGGACGCTGCCTATCAGCGTGTTGTATCTGCTGGGAAACCAGTACGTAACACAACTGCTGAACCGAGCGAGTAAGCTGATGCGTCCATGGTAATAATTGTCATTCAATAAGGTGTTTGAAAGTAGCTTCAATGAGTGATAGTAAATTCTCCCGCTGGAGACGACGAACCTCACGTAATTTGGGGATATTCGTTCGTGATCTGCGCAAGAATCTCTGGAAAGGGCTTTTGTGGCCATTTCGCATGGCTTGGTTGTTTATCACTTGGCCGATTCAAGCGACTATCATCTGGTTTATCAAAGGATGGCAGCGTCGCCGTACTCGGGACCTTATTTTCGGATTACCTGCAATTATTGTCTTGACGGGAGTTGCGGGGCTTGGTGCAGAAGTATGGATTAAAACCCGGTCTTTGAACTCAACCTACTTAATGAAAGCGCGTCAGGCGATGGGGCGAGACGAATACAATGTTGCTGAAGTTTACCTGCAACGAATTTTAGACAATTCCAGCATGAATACCTCTCAAGCTGAATTTGGGCTTGGCGAAGTGTTTGAAGAAACCGGAAGAGAGGAACGAGCACAATGGCTTTTCCGGAAACTGGCTCCTGATGATAAAAGAGGCTATGCGCCAGCTCATCGCAAACGTGCCGTCTGGCTGGCAGAAAAGATTACATCGAAATCGACCAGCGAGGAGGTTCGCCAACTACGTTGGCATTTATCTCTTGCCAATGAGCAGCGCACACCAACGATAGCCAGGGCATGGTCTGCTTATTATTTGGCTTTGAATCAAACTCAGCCTGCGATTGAATGGCTTGAAAAAGCAGTCATTGAATATCCTGAACTCGGGTTACTTTTAGGGCAACTCTATCTTAGTCGTCAAGATGTTGAGGCTGCACGGTCTTCTTATATTACAGCATCTGACTTTTTGCGCAAGCGGCTAAATAAAGACCCGGAAAACACGGCTGTGCGAGTAACTTTTGCCAACACGCTTCTCAAACTGGGGGAACTGGGCGAGTGCGAAGCTGTTTTAGAGGTGGGCATGAAACTGGACCCCGATGGTCCTTACAAACAGTTATTGGCTAGTCTTTACACAAACCGTCACGACATGCTGGCGAAGCAAAAAGGAACAACGGTTTCGTTACTACTAAAGCATTTGCATAAAGCCCTGAGCTACGATCCAAACTTCTCACCAGCTTACGAACGGCTTGTGAGTTATGGTAAAGCCAAAGTTGAAGGTGAAGAAAGCCTTGAAGAAATTCTGAACGAGGTGATTGCCAGAGGAGAAGAACCTGGACTGGCCCACTTTGCCATGTCTATTTTGAAATTTAACGAAAAGGAAATCGAATCGGCTAAATGGCATCTGGAGAGAGCGCATCGTTTGCTTCCTAAGATGCCATTTGTTTCGAATAACTTAGCTTGGATTTTGTCTACAGAAGAACCTGTCGATTACGAACGTGCCTTATTGCTTATTCAACCCGCCGTTGAAAGCTTTCCAGAAGAACCTCGTTTACTCGATACGCGAGCGACAATTCTGATGAAACTTGAACGCTGGGAAGAGGCATTAGATGATCTTGAACGTGCGTTACGAAATCAATTGATCCCAACTGGGCAAACTGAACTCCATAAGAAACTGGCTATCGTTTGCGATAAGATCAATCAGCCGGGCTTGGCAGAAAAACACCGTAAGTTAGCTGCTGATCCCAACCTTATTCCACAGCCATAGGGCGAAGAAGTCAGTCTTAATGAAACAATCAGCCTTGGAGAATAACAGCGAGAAAATTGATGCTCACGAGGGTGCCAATTGCCGTGATCTTGCCCGATACGATAACGGTGGTTTCGATCCTGGGCGAGGCATTGCGTGGCGATTATTGTGGTATCTGGTCAGCAGTTTGTTGTTCGAGTCGGCATTTTTTCCTCTCTCTTCTCCAAAGCGAATACTATTACGCTTGTTTGGTGCAAAAATTGGTTGTGGAGTTGTCATCAAGCCGCATGTGAAAATCAAGTATCCCTGGCGATTGTCTGTAGGGCGTAATTCTTGGATCGGCGAAGAGGTTTGGATCGATAATTTGGCAGAAGTTCAAATCGGCTCCAACGTGTGTCTCTCTCAAGGTGTCTATTTATGTACGGGAAGCCACGACCATCGCAAGCCAACTTTTGATCTGATTACTCGCCCAATTACGCTTGAAGATGGAACCTGGATTTGTGCCAAGGCAATTCTTCTACCAGGGGTAACCGTTGAATCTGGAGCAGTTGTGGGAACTGGTAGTGTTGTTGTAAAAGATGTCAATTCATGCGAATTTGTCGCAGGAGTTCCGGCTAAGGTTTGTAAGCTTTGAATTAAGTGTTCAGTCTGTATTGATTTGGCAAATTATACTTGTATTTTCGATGATTAATGTGATGATTGTGGATCTAACTATACGAGTTTGGCTGATGGGGTAATTTATTACTTGCGTCTTAAAAGAAATCAATCACATTTTCGTATATTGCTAAAGTACGTAATTGAGTCTGATCTGTTTTTTGTGTAAATTTGTGCTGTTGCTTTCTGTAATAGATAAAACACACCTCTGGCGTGTAAAATATTAAATTCCTATGCGGGCAATTGTAGCTTGGGAATTGATAATACAAGGAGATGAAAACGTGTCGCAGGGATTAGATTGGTCAAGCGAAGAGAATAATACGAGAGAGCCAGAGGGGTTGGATATTCGAGCAATTCTGTGGGAACGGAAGTGGCTGCTGATCTTCTTCGGTCTTGTGGGCGGCACGTTGGGCTACTTACAGTTTAGCAAGAAGCCACCTTCTTATCAATCTCATGCTGAGGTACTCGTTCAACGAAATGAAGCCCGGTTACCCATTGGAAGCATCGCCCATATGGGGGCTGCTCGTGATCCACTTGATACTCACATGGCACTTTTCCATGCACCCATTTTGTTGGAGCCTACTGTTGAGCAGCTTCAATTAGATGAACTCTCGTCTCTTTCGAGTTCAGGTAACCCGATGGGAACGATCTCGGCAAATCTGACTGTCCGTCGTTCTTCCTCTTCCGAAGACATCATTCACTTGTCGTACACCTGCGGAGTAAGGAGTGACGCGCAGCGAATCCTGGAAGCTGTCGTTGCATCTTATCTCAGTTATCTGGGAGAGTCTCAACGTTCGACCAGCAATAAAACTGTTGAATTGATTACGAAAGCCAAGGATGAATTGACGACTTCACTTTCAGCGAAAGAGGAAATGTATCAAAAATTTCGGGAATCAGCTTCTCTTCTTTGGAGGGGGGATGAAGGGAGTAATATTCATCAACAACGTCTTGCCCAAATTGAATCGCAACGTTCTGAAATCATGATTCAGATGAGCCAGGTCAAAGCAGAATTAGATTCTTTCAAACGAGCGATCGATCAGGGAGTCAGCAGGCAAGCATTGCTGGTCATGGCCGATCAGGCACAATATCGCGATGGAGATGCTGCAATTTCCCAACGCTCCATCACCAGTCAATTAATCCCTCTGATGCTTGAAGAAGCACTTCTTCTGGAAACCCTCGGAGAGAAGCATCCTGATGTACGCGAAGTTCGTACAAAAATCGATGTGATGCAGAGATTACTGGAGAAGGAAGCTGGAGGTGTTGAGAATATCCCCAATAAACCCAGGCCAGATTTGTTGACGATTTATTTACAATCACTGCAAGAAGAAATGCGTGTTAGCAATGAAAAAATCAAAGAGCTTGACAATCTTTTCCTGGCTGAACAAAAATCTGCTAAAGCGATGGGAGCAGAGGAGAATCGTAACCGGGCACTGCGCGAAGATTTAGCGAGAACCAAAGGTTTGTTTGACGTAGTCCTTGAACAACTACAGGAAGTTCGTTTAACAAAAGATAATTTCACATTTTCTGGCGAAGTTTTGAAAAAACCAAGCGGCGGCGGAAAAGTTCAAATCAAAATGTATTCCTACATCTTTTCTGGGGGTGGTCTTGGAATGCTTTTTGGAGCATTGATTGGAATTTTAATGGAATTTGGTGACAGACGCTTCCGCAGTCCTGAAGAAATGATGCAAACGTTACGGGTACCAATTCTCGGTCATATTCCAGAAATGGCGTCTGCTCGTAACTTGAAAAAGTTGAGAGATGAACGAGTTGATGGTACGGTCGCGAATTTTCACCGTCCACAATCCCGAATTGCAGAGGCATACCGCCTTATCCGCACGTCTCTTTTATTCGATGCAAAAGAAGGAAACTGTAGTGTTACCCAGTTTACAAGTCCTGAACCTGGTGACGGGAAGTCGACGATCTGCTCGAATGTTGCTGTTGCGATTGCCAACTCTGGGAAACGAGTGTTGATTCTCGATGCTGATTTACGTAGGCCAAGACAACACAAACTTTTCGGCGTAGAACGAAAAGTTGGAGTAGCTTCGATCATTCAAAATGGAGACGAGCCACAGGATGGAATACAAGATACTTTAATTCCGAATTTACAAATTCTTGCAGCCGGTCCGAGGACAGACCATCCCAGTGAAATACTTCACAGTGAAGAAATGGCTTCGATCCTGGAAGTTCTCCGGGAAAAATACGATTTCATTCTTGTCGATAGTCCACCTGTATTAGCGGTTTCTGATGCAACAGCATTGGCGCAAATATGCGATTCAGTTTTGTTGGTTCTAAAAAACACCAAACATTGCAAGCCACGTGCCAAGCAGGCACGAGAAAGTCTGGATCTGGTCAATGCGACTGTGATGGGAATTGTTGTAAACTCCGTTTCGGAAGAAACTGGTTATCGATACGAGGCGGGGCAATATCGTCGCGGTATCTATGGCTACGGATATGGCAACAGCGGCTACTACAACCGAGCGTACCGAGGATACTACGAAAACAAACCAACCCGCGAATCCGCTCCAAGATTTACACCAGGCTCCAACGCAAACAAGTAAGTCGAAAACATGATTGTGTAGTATAAAATCTTGGATTGTAAACAACGGTCGGAAAACGTATCGCCAGGTGAGAAAAAAAGTGTATTGCCGGTTGCGAGGGATATTTCTGCAAGGGTGGCTGGAGATGTGCGTACAAAAGGAACCCACTTGGGTGGTTGGAGCGAGTAGAAACTCCCGATCACACGCTCGTTCATCCTGTCAATCAATACCAGAAGTGCGGCGAGATTCTGGAGCAAATTTCAATTTCCAGCAAAGAACACCAATCCTACCAACCCGCATGCTGCCGCTGAATAGTTACCTCGCCAAGTAATAATTCATAGAACCGTTTTGATCTTTCCAGGTTGAAGACAGTCAAAGCGACATGCAATCGACAATTGCCTGGGAATTCAACGGTAGATTTTATTTTTCATTTCATTCTTCGTAACCCGGCGTAGCTGGAACCCAAAAAAGTAGGTTAGGCTTTCCAGCCTGACCAATGTGGCATCCATGAGAATTACTCTCTGGTTGACCAGTGATCGCTGTTTTGTCAATTCAAAGATCAGTGCAATTCGTCTCAGGCTGGAAAGCCTAACCTACGATTCATCAAAAATATCCTGCCACTTTTGCGCAGCATTTCATTGATAAGATGTTAATTAGCTGGACGAATTAGAAATTAAATAATTCTGGATCTTCTCTTTAATCTCATCACGAACCCGACGAAAAATAACCATCTTTTCTGCATCGCTGCCGGTTGCATCGGCAGGGTCATCAAAAGGCCAATGCAGCGTTTGTTTCGCTCCCGGAAAAACAGGACAGGCTTTTTTCGCGTTGTCACAAACGGTTACAACCAGATCAAATTGTTGATCCTGAAATTGATCGAGCGATTTACTTTGGTGGGAAGAAAGATCGCGCCCCAGTTCTTTCATTGCTTCAATCGCCAGCGGATGCACATACCCAGACGGTTTTGAACCGGCTGATTCGGATTCCCATTTCCCTTTCCCGAGCAATTCCCATAAATCTTCCGCCATCTGAGAGCGGCACGAGTTGCCCGTGCAAAGAATGAGTACGCGTTTCGTCATCGTTTATTCCTTATTTGATTTCTTATTTCACTGCATCGCGATGGCAGATTCCAATGTGACCTTTGCCACACATAATTTGTAACAACTTTCAAATACCGGACATTGCTGGCAGTCCATCCATTGTTCGATATCTGTTTCAATCGTACGGTCTGAATGAACCGGAAGCATCGTGCCTGCCTGTTGCTTCATCCAGACGGTGAAAACTTTTCCTTTGTTCGGCTTGTTCGTTTTCAAATGCAAATCATCTGGAAACATGGTACCAAAGCACTCTTTCTGCTCAGATTGATTCATCGCTTTATTCCCTATTTTCTTTTGTGAATGATCACACCTGGTTTGTATCAGGAGCGGTTTGATGCGGAAACCAGCTTTGCGTTTTCAGGCAGAACTTGACCAACATCAACATCAGCGGAACTTCAATCAGCACGCCTACAACGGTTGCCAAAGCGGCTCCCGAAGAAAGTCCATAAAGCATAGTGGAAGTTGCAATCGCGACTTCAAAATGATTCGAGGCTCCAATCATCGCGACCGGTGCT
>Ga0316208_1003734_pt1 | contig 10691 bp, 7 predicted proteins | sample 3monopyrite_MG_FD_204944 | JGI IMG/M metagenome (GOLD analysis project Ga0316208, IMG submission 204944) | Microbial mat bacterial communities from mineral coupon in-situ incubated in ocean water Damariscotta River, Maine, United States -... | ecosystem: Environmental > Aquatic > Marine > Coastal...
CTTGCCGAACAGCTCGACCTTCGCGGCCTTGACCATGGCATCCGCGGCTTCGATCGATCCGACGAGACCCTTGGTCTCGATCATTCCCAGGGCTTTGTGCTGCACGAGAGTGGCTCCTCAAGAGGGGGGCGGGGGGCGTTGAAAACGGGGCGGAGTGTAGCCCCCAAGGGGAAGCCCCACAATGACCACTTGACCCTGGCGGACAAGAAAGGCGACCTGGACCCCACTAGGCATGACGATGGAGGCCAAATGGGCGCCCGGGGCAGCTATTTTCCGCAGCGCTGCCCCCCAGAAGGCAACCGGCTCCGAGGCCCAGACCGAAACCGACCCGCAGCTTGCCGGTTCGAGCGTCCTCCCCCCTTCATCCTCAGCCCTGCCATGCTCCACCCCCACTACCTTCTTCTCAGCCTTTCGCTCGCCGTCCTACCCGCCACCGCTCAGTCACCTGCCGCTGCACTCCACGACCAAGGCGGGCGCATGCCCGCTCCAATCGAGCTCACCACGCCACCCACGGGAATCTACTGTAGCTGCCCGCCGACCAACGCCAACTCGGACTCGGTGCTCGCCTCGGTCGCCCAGCTACCCTTCGTCGACGGCATCCTCGTACGGGTCACCTGGGCCGACCTTGAGCCCTCCCCGGGGACCTACGATCTCTCCCTGCTCCAACGCCAGTTCGAGCTCGCGCGCCAATACGACGTCGACGTGACTCTTGCGCTGATCGGCGGGACCTTCGGATCGCCCACCTGGCTCGCGGACCTGGGCGCCCAGACGCTCACCATCTCGCACCCCATGGGTTCGGGCACTGTCCCGCTCGCCTGGGACCCGGTGTTCCTCCAGCGCTGGAGCGACCTGGTCCGTGTCATCGGCGCCGCCTACGACGGGCACCCGCGCCTGCGCCTGGTACACGCGACGACCGCGTCGTTCAACGGCATGGAAATGCAGCTGCCGCTCAACGCGGAGGCCGCCTTCGTCGCCGCTGGCTACACACCGGCTGCATACACCTCGGCCTACACGGCCAGCCTCGACGTCTTCGCTGAAGCCTTCCCCAGCCACCCCATCGACGTCGAAGTGCACCCCGTCTTCGGCGACGACGCGATCGCGCTAGAGGTGGTGAACTATGGCCACACCCAATATGGCTCTCGGTTTGGCGTCTTCGGCGCTTGGTGGAGCACCCACAACGCCACCCAGACCTATCCGGGCATGTTCACGCTGCTGAGCCAAGCCGCCGATTTGTCCTACGCAACCGTGCAGGTCGTGGGCAGCTGGATCAAAACCCCCGAGCGCTTCGATCACGACTTCGCCAAGTACCTCGACACGTATGCGCTCGCCCTCGAGTCGGACGTCGAATACTACGAGATCTGGAACGCCGACTTGCTTGCTCCGAGCCTCGCCACTGTCTGGCAGCGCCTTGAGCAAACGCTCGAGTAACGCGCACGCAGCCCCTTCAGCGCAACTGCAGCGGCGCGCTCGTCGCGAGCAGGGTCCAGCCCTTCGTACGGGCGACCAGCAGAGCGTAGACGGGAGCTTCCGGGTCGGCGAGGTCAGCCAGCGTGGCCGCGTCCAAGTGCAGGGTCGCGGTACCGTTTGCGTCGAACGTGCCGCGCAGGGATTCAGTGTTCGCCGAAGCCGAGAAGAGCGCGTCCTGGGCCACCGGCAGCGGTAGACCCAGCCACGTCGGGGCCGCGCCCTGGGGGAGCGGCTCACTGGAGAGCACCACCGAAAAGGACAGCACGGGGTCAAAGGCGAGGTCCAAGTCAAAGCCGCCGGCCCCATCCGGGGTCGCCGCGAGCGTCGGCTCCGGGGGCGCCGCAGTGCGCAACGGAGCAAAGGGGTCACCGACCGGCTCAGCCGCCACCAGGCCTTCCGCAACCAAACCATCGTGCACGATCCGCGCGACCGCCCGGTAGCCCTCGACCCGCGGGTGCGCGTCGGGGAAGATCAGCCGAGCGGCACCGAAGGTCTCGAGACCCGGCAACATCCCACGGGCGACGTCGACGAGCGGCACCCCGTGCTCCTTGGCCGCCGCGCGGATCGATGCATTGACCGCGCGGACCGTGTCCGAGTTCTCGACCGCGTAGGTCAGCAGAACGGGCATGGCACCAAAGGCCCGCGCGCGCTTCGCCAAGGCTCCAAGATCGTGATTGATCCACTGATGGGCCAGCTCCGCCTCGTCGTAGCCCACCGTGCCGCCACCGACCGTGAACGTCTCGACGATGCCCTCGCGATTGACGACGCGCACCTCCGTGCGACCGTCGTCGAGCTCGCGCTCCTCCACGCTCCCCGCACCACTCCCGTCGCCGGCACCGATCCCCCGCCCCTCATTCCCGAAGCGCGCCGCTGCGATGCGAGCGAACCGCGCGAGGCGGGTGCTGGCCAAGAGCCCCGGGGGCTCGGCGTCCACCGACAAGTCCGCGGGCGGGCGTGACCAAGGGTTGTTGATCCCCGCCAAGATCAGCACGACCTCGGGCGCGTCGAGCTGGAGGTACTCATCGAGCTCCTCGAGCAGCGTGCGCGTGTTCTTGCCCGCGGCACCGCGGTTGGTCACCTGGAGCCCGGTCGGCGCGAGCAGCGCTTCCAGCTGTGCCGGATAGGCGCTCGCCGCATCGACGTTCCAGCCGAACGTGTGCGAGTCGCCAATGCAAAGCACGTCCCCGCCGGCCGCCGCCCGACCACTGCCGCCCCACGCAAAGTGCGCCGCCCAGAGCACCCCCTCGGCCAACAGCACTCCGACGAACAACGCGACCAAGACCTGGAGCGGACGCAGCTTCATCCCGCCAGCTTACCTGCGAGCGCCGCGACTTGCTGCCCGATTGCCAGCAGTCGGCCCCAGCCATGCTCTTCTGCTGAACCCGCAACGGGCCAGCACCACCGACGGTCAGCGAAAGGCGTCGGCGTCCAGGGCCAAGGCCCGGTGAGCGGTCAAGCCCAGGGCCAGCCCCAACGCGCCAAAGCTCGCCAGGATCGACGAGCCGCCCGTCGACACGAAGGGCAGCGTCAGGCCGGTCATCGGCAGCAGGCCGATGTTCACACCGACGTGAATGAAGAAGTGCGCCGCAAAGTACAGCCCGATGCCGCCGACCACCAAGCGCGAGAAGCGGTCACGCAGCTCGCCCGCCGCGCGCAGGATCAACATCGCGAACAACGCATACGCAAAGAGCAGCGCCCCCGACCCGATCAGCCCAAGCTCCTCGGCGATCACCGCCCAGATCGAGTCCGACTCCTTCTCGGGCAAGTGCCCCGCACGGTTTGCAATTCCGAGCCCCACACCTGTGCCGCGCAGCCCACCGTTCCCGATAGGAACCCGCGCGTTGTAGGCATGGAACGCAGCACCATTCTTGTTCTCGATCAGCGCTTCAGGTTCAAGCGTCGCCACCCACGTGTCGACCCGCCGCAACTGGTAGTCCTTGATCAGCCCGCCCTGCCACGCGAGGAAGCCAGCCAGCGCCATCGCGGCCACCAACCCCAAGACCGTGCGCCCGCGGGCCCCGCTCATGTAGAGCATCCCGAGCGTCACCGGTGGAATCGTCAGCGTCGTCCCGAGATCCGGCTGCGACACGATCATCGCCATCGGGATGAGCGCGACCACCGCCGGTCGGATCCAGTCGGTCCACTTCCAAAGCCGATTGCGATACAGCACCTTGGCCAGCGCGAGGATCAGGAGCACCTTCATGGGCTCTGAAGGCTGCAGGTTGAAGCCCACCGGCGTCGCGAGCCAGCGCCGCGCGTTGTTCAGCTCGATCCCAATGAACGGTACAAGCGCGAGCACGCCCAGGCCGCACAAGTACAACAGAAAGGCGTTCCGCCGCAGCCACGTCGGCCGCAAGTAGAGCCCCGCCAGCAGCACAGGCGTCGAGATCACGATCGTCTTGAGGTGCTTGACGAATGGGTTGCCCAGCGCGAGGTCCGAGCGCCCGTAGTCCAGGTTCGCGTCGAACGCCGCGCGGATGAAGACCAGCCCCGTGCCGATCAACACCGCCGCCAGCGCGAAGATCAACCAATCGAAGCGCCCCCACGCGATCTCCGGCAACAGCCAGCGCCACCCGCGGCCGCCCCGCGAGCTCGAGCGATAGTCCGTCCCGCGCCTCACTCGTCCACCTCCCGGGCGGCCGGCCGCACATCGACCCCGCGCGCCGCAAGGTAGGCGCGCACCTCAGGCCGCAGGAAGAACTGCCGCGCCAGCCACGTCGACGAGTGGCTCGAGGTCTCCACCGTCTTGCGCACGAAGAACACAAAGCCCACGACGGGCTCGCCCGCCTCGTCCAGCGCCCAGCCCATCACCCAGGTGTGCTTGATCAAGCGGCCATCCGCCGCGTACTCGGCGAGGTCCGCACTGCCGGTCTTGACCGCGACCTCGAAGCCCAGCTCTGCAGGCGCGAGCGTCGTGTACGCGCTACCCGCCGGATTCGCCGCGACCCCGCGCATCGCCCGCCGCACAAAGTCCAAGTTGTCGGCGCCGTACGGCAACTCGCGCACCTCCCCGCGCGGCAAGGAATGCCAAGCCCCGGTGTCCCCATCGCGCACCGCGTCCACCAACCGCAGCTCCGGCAGCCGTCCCGTCGCCAGCCCGATCACCGCCCGCGCCATCTGCGCCGGCGTCGCCTCGACCACCGACAGCCCGTTCGCCCCACGCATCCGGTCGCGCAGCCCGATTCGCGACGTCAAGAGGTCCTCCGCCGTATGCTCCACGAACCCCGGCGGCCCGTCTTCGCGCACAACCCCGGTCGACTCACCCAACCCAAAGTCATGGGCCATCCGCCACAGCTCGGCTTGGCTCACACGCTCTCCGAGATGCGCGAAGTACACGTTGCACGACACGTGCAACGCCGCCTCGAGCGCCACGCTCCCGTGGCCCCAGACCTTGTGACAATGCACCCCCTTGTAGACGCCCTCGTTGCGCCCCACGTCGGCCGCCGACGCCTCGCACACCAGCTCCTCCTCCGGCCGCGCCTGTCCATGCTCCAGCGCGAACAGCGCGACGATCGGCTTGAAAATCGAGCCCGGCGGTTGGAAGTCGGGCTTGCGGAAGACGCGCTCCACGGCCGGCCGCTCGGCCGTCGCGCGCGGGGACCAGGGCGCCGGACCCGACGCCGCCACGTGCACCTCGCCATCCATCCCCACCAACACGATGGCACCCTCGGGATCCGCCAGCCACGCCGTGTCCTGACGCGGCTCGCGCGCGGGCACGATCGGCCACTCCAGGACCTCTTCGGCGACGCGCTGCAGCTCCGTGTCCAGCGTCAACCGCAAGTCGCGCCCGTTCTCGACTTCGCGCAAGCTCACCCGCTCGGACCGGCGCCCCACCGCCTCCTCCAACCCGACCCGCTCGCGGTATCCGTTCAACCCGCGCAGCACATCGTTCCAAGCGCCCTCAATCCCCGACACCCCACGCTCCTCGTGATGCGTCAGGACCCGCGCCACCAGCGCGACGAGCTCACGCTCCTCACCCGCCGTACGCACCGCCTTGTGCCGCAGCTCGGCCAGCCGCTTGGCGTCCGCCCGTTGGGCCTGGGCTAGCTCCGCGTCCAACACCGCCGTACTGCCGATCAAGAGGCGCCCAGGCAACGCGCCCTCCTCGGGCTCGAACAACGCCAGCCGCTCGCGCGCATCGCGGGCGCCAAACCCGGGGAAGTGCTCGGGGAAGCGCGTCAACAGCTGCACGACTTCGTAGTCCGGCCGCTCATCCAGGAGGTTGCGGCGCATCCCGAAGTCGCGCAGCACAAAGCGCGCCCGGTCCGCCGCGCGGTCGAGCGCGACCTCATTCAAGCGCAGCGCGCCGCTCGCCGTCAGTGCGTCCGCGTCGGCGGTCTGGCGCGTGATGTCCAGCAGCGTCCCAAACAGGTCCTGCCACCCAAGCTCCCACGCGTCGCACAACTCGGACGCCAGATCGCCGAGCAGCTCACGGCTGCGGTAGTCCGGCGTCCTGAAGTGGAAGTCCCAGCGCCGCGCACGCGTCGTCGGGAAGCCATTCGCGGCCGCGTCGGCCAGGGCCGCCTCAACCCGTGCCTGGGCCCCGCCAAAGACCCGCGCCGGGTCGTAGGGGAAGGCCCGGCGAGCCCCATCCAAACGTTCGCCCAGTGACCCGCTGCCGGCGTCCGCCTCGGCGAGCACGCTCCACGGGAGCCGCGGATCGTCCGGCTCGAGCTCCAACGCCGAGCGGTCGTCGACCTCCAGCATGTCGAGGAACCCGGACACCATCGCCAGCTCGCCGCGCTCATCCAGGGGCGGCGGCATGCCGTCCAGCGTCGCGCTCAGGTCCTCGCCGCCATACCACAGCGCCGATAGGGTCAGCGCCACGTCCGCTGCCTCCGGCGACGGTCCACTGCGAAGCACCGCCATGAGTCGCGGCAGCATCACCCCGTCACGCCACCCGCGCAGCCACGTGCGCCGACTGTCGATGGCCCAATCCGCAAGCCGCGCCGCGTCCCACTGCATGTGCACCGAGATCCAGTCGAGCTCGACGTACTCGAGCAAGAGGCCCGGATCGAGACGGCCCGGCGCGAAGCCGGTCGCCTCGGCGAACAAGCGGCTCGCCGTCGCGTCCTCGATCCCACGGCGCCAGGTCTCGAGCTCGCGCACCAGCGCCGCCGCCGGCCGCTCCCGCGGCGACCGCGGGACGAAGCCCATGTGCTGCGCCAAGAGATCCAAGTCGGCGAGCGACGCGATCACCCGGGCACGCACGTCGCTCGCCAGCACTTCGGGCGCTTGCCCGCGCAGCCCGGCGACGAGCTCCAGATAGCTCCGGTCCCGGCGCTCGTCCTCGTCGGCACGAAGCAGCTCCTTGAGCTCGGTCCGCGAGAGGTCCAAGAGCCGCCCGACGTAGAAGCCCAGGTCACCCGAGCGCCGAGCCAAGTCCAGGGCCGCGCGCTGCTCGGGATCCGGCGCGATCCCCAAACGCCGCCCACCCACCGTCGCCGGCAGCCCCGGCAGCTCGGGCAGGACAACTCCCTGACCGCGCCCAAAGGCCTCGAGATCCCCCGGCGTCAGCGCGACAAACGCCAGCGACCAATCCGGCACGTGCTCGAGCGCGAGCTCCAGCGAAACGGGCTGCAGAAGCAATACGGACGCCGCGTGCGCGACCTGGGCCAAGGGGTGCCCGCGGCGGAACTCGCGGTAAGCGAAGTCCAGGTGGTAAGCCTCGACGTCACGCACCAGAACGCGCCCTTCGCTGTCCACGATTGCGCCGCGACGATGCGGAATCAGCTCGCCGCTGCGCTCGAGGCGCGCCGCCTCTTCCTTCCAAACGCTGTGCTCACCGAGCTGCACCTGGGCCTGCCGCAAGAGCAGCGCCACCAGGGCCAGCGCGATCATCAGGATCGGGGCGGTGGTGCGGCGTTTGGAGATCATCTTCCGGTGGAGGCGGCGTCGGACGCGGAGAGTGGAGCGCCCAGTGGCAGCTCGGAACACGGGAAGGCGCGGGGGGGCACGTGCCGGACCCGATCGTAGCTTCCCCATCGAAGAGAGCCAGCGGCGCTCCACCGAATCCCGTCGGTCGAGTCCACCGCTCGCGCGCGGCGTGATCTAGCGGTCCTTCCAGTAGAGTCCGACACCCGGCAAGCGCAGGGCCAACGGCATCAGGAATGGGGCCAGGACTGCCGTCGAGAGTGCGCCGTGCCAGGCGCCGGAGTCGAACAAGCGCGCGCCGGCTTCGGTCGAGACCAGCTCGGACGCAAGGTCGGCGCCGTGCACGAGGTGCCGCCAACCGATCAGGAGCAACGCCGCCGAGCCGGCCACCAACGGGCGCACGACCAGCTCTTCGACATCGAAGCCGCGCCGCCAAAGGAGCAGCCAGTTCCACGCCACGAGCCAACCAACGGCCAGCGCCGCCGTGCTGAGCGACGAGACCGCGCCCTCCGCGAACACCGCGGCGACGATCAACCCGACGCTGCCCACGGTCTCGCCCTTGCTCGCCATCAACTTGCGCCCGAGACGCCCGCCGATCGCCAGGAAGACCAAGAGCCCCAGGTCCGGAACCCAGGCCGACACCGCGGGCCGCGCCGCGAGCCAGCCTTCGAAGGCCTCCGCCCAGGAAAGCCACACCAGGACCATCACCCACCCCAGGAGTCTCCCGGTCATCGCGCCTCGCCCACCCCGGTCCGCGCCCGGACCCAGAGCCGCGCGTGCTCCAAACCGTCGGCGAAGTCCGTGAGCCGAATCCCATGGGCTCCTGGCTCGCACGGCAGCGTCGCGCGCCCCAAGTACAACCCATCGGGCAACCCCACCAGACCCGAGCCGGTGTAAAGCGTCGCCTCGACCGAGTCGCGGGCTTGCCCCGGCAACCCGAGCGGCGACTCCCACTCGAACAGCGGCGTCCCATCGGTGTCCACGCCAAGCCCCACGAAGCGCCCAAGCACCTGGGCCGAAGCGTCGTGATCCAACCGCGCCATCACGTGCAGTTCCAATCCCGGATCCCCCAGTAGCCGCACCCGCGCCGACATCGGCGCCGCCGGGTGCAACGGGTCCACGCGCCCGATCAAGCGCGTCACGGCGACGACCGCCGCCCCCGGCTCAACCCCCTGCCAAGCTCCGATCCCCAAGCGCAGCGTGCGCCGCCCGCGAAAGCTATCGCCGGCGGTCACCGCCTGTGTCGCGAGCCAATCCCCATCGGCCAGCGTCGCAATCGGGTCCGGCTCGGGGGGCCGCGGACTTGAAACCGGCACCAGCACCGTGACCTGGAACAAACCACTCTTGAAGTTCACCACTGGCTCGACCGCCCAGGCGCCTTCAGCCTCCTCGGAGAGCTCACCCAGCACGTAGCCATCGGCAAGGTGCGCCACCTCGTCGGACAGAAGCTCCGGCTCGAGCACCCGCACCAGCCCGGACCGAAAGCGCCGCTCGCTCGGGTTGTGCACCGCCAGCTTGGGCGCGCCCGAAGTCCCGTGCAAGCCGCCGACGGTCATCCGCAGTCCGCCCGTCTCGTGCACGCCGCCGACGTAGAACGCGCGCCCCGTCACCAAGTCGACCCGCGCCCGCCCGCGTTCTGGCTCGAGGGCCGCCACCCGGCCGAGGTACGCTTCCCCCACGACGACCGGCGCTCCGACCGGCACACCCAAGGTCCCCAGCCGGGGATCGAAGGCCACCCACACCGAGTCGCGCCGGCCCACGACGCGGCCCGACACGTGCCCCGGCACCATCCGCCGCCCCAATCGGTTCGCGGGGGTCGAAGGCTCAGCCGCCGCGCGCAAGTCCAGGGCGAGCAGCGCCCCGGCAAACCCCTCCGCGTCGCGCCGCTCGAGCGCCTCGGCGTCTGCGGCCGAGGTCCGCGACGACTCGATCCAGCGCAGCGGAGCGGAGAGCCCCACCACCCAGCGCGTCGGCACCGCGAGGCCGTCGAGCAGTCGGTCCACGGGCGCCATCGGCCGCAAGGCTGCGAGCACGAGGGCGACCACCAGGAGCAGGGTCGTGAGGGGGCGGCGGGAGTTCAAGGCGACGTCCCGATTGTCCCGCGGCCGAGGCCGGGCTTCAACGCCCGCGGCTCACTCGTCGTCGCTGATCAGGTGGTTCTTGTAGATCTCGAGCTTCTCGAGGAACACGCCAGTGCCCCGCGCGACCGCCGTCAGCGGGTCCGGAGGCACAAAGGCGGAGATCCCGAGATAGTCGGCGATTGCCTTGTCGATCCCGAACAAGAGCGCACCGCCGCCCACGATCGCGACTCCGGTGTCGACCAGGTCCGCCGCGATTTCCGGCGGCGACTCCTCGAGGATCCGCCGGATCTCCTCGCAAATTTGGCGCACGGGCTCGGACAGTGCTTCGCGAATCTCGATCGAAGTCACGGTGGCCCGACGGGGCAGGCCCGTGATCGAGTCGCGTCCTTTGACCTCCATCGAGAGTTCTTGCTCGAGGGGCCATGCGGAGCCAATGGTGGTCTTGATGCGCTCTGCGCTCTGCTCACCGATCAAGAGGCTGTGCTCACGGCGCATGTGGGCGACGATGGCTTCGTCCATCTCGTCACCACCGACCCGCAGCGAGGTCGCCACGACCTTGCCGCCCAGGGCCAGCACGGCAATCTCGGTCGTACCGCCGCCGATGTCGACAACCAGCGAACCACGGGCCTCGATGACAGGTAGCTCGACCCCGATCCCGGCGGCCATCGGCTCGTCAATCAGGTACACCTTGCGCGCCCCAGCGCGCTCAGCCGAATGGATCACGGCGCGGCGCTCGACAGCAGTGATGCCGACAGGCACGGCAATGACGACCTGGGGCTTTACCCATGCACGGCCGTCGTGAACCTTGGTGATGAAGTACCGGAGCATCTTCTCCGTCACCTCGAAGTCGGCGATCACACCGTGGCGCAAGGGCCGGATCGCTTGGATGTTGCCCGGCGTCTTGCCGAGCATCGCCTTGGCCGCATTACCGACGGCCATGCCGCCCATCATGACCTCGCCCGTGCCCGAGTGGACGGCCACCACGCTGGGCTCGTTCAGGATGATGCCGCGCCCACGGACGCACACAAGGGTGTTCGCAGTCCCCAGGTCGATGCCCATGTCGACCGAGAATCGCCCCAGGAGGGCCTCGAAGGGCTTCGTCAGGTTGGACATGGCGGACTCGGGGGGCAGGAAGGGGCGGAAGGGGGGAGGTCGGCGCCAGTCTACCTACCGTATTCGAGGGTTCCAAGCGTGGCCGAATACGAAGTCGGAAAGTGCCGTACTGTCAGGACATTAGAACGCCCCCGCCGGACGCGGGTCCAGCGGGGG
>Ga0316208_1003735_pt1 | contig 10689 bp, 4 predicted proteins | sample 3monopyrite_MG_FD_204944 | JGI IMG/M metagenome (GOLD analysis project Ga0316208, IMG submission 204944) | Microbial mat bacterial communities from mineral coupon in-situ incubated in ocean water Damariscotta River, Maine, United States -... | ecosystem: Environmental > Aquatic > Marine > Coastal...
ACCGTCGCCAGTATCACGAGTCAGTGTCAGGTGAGTCGCAGCGTTCGCTGTATCAACACCACTAACGTCTACGTTGAATGAAATCTGAACAATATCCGCCGGGGCCTGCCGTGGATCCGGAAACACCTCTGTCAGCGTGGGTGCTGGACCCGTCGTCACCACCGTCCACTCATCGGACGTTGGAAAGTTCAGGAATGAGCCCTGCTGGTCCGAAATCCGACTGGTGTCGGTCGTGATCAAGGTCAGCCGGTAGTCACCATCAATTGAAGTCACCGCTCCAAGATTAAACACCTCGAACCGAGTCGCGAATCCATTGGCATCAGCGTCAAGCGGTACGGGATTATTTGCCGCTCCCAGCGGTACGTTAATAAATCCCGCGCCGACATCTCGAAACAGCCTGAGGTCTGTGTTCGTAAACTGAGTCGAGTTGACTCGTTCGCTAAACTGAACGATCACCGAAGGCACAGCGGAGTTTCGAGGATCCGGTGACACATCAACGATGTCTGCCGTCGGTGGAGTATTGGATCGTGCCCAGACTTCCGTTGCCTCTGCAGTCACATTGAATTGATCGACAGAATAGGCCTTCCCGACTCGATCAATAATTTCAGGGTCGAAACTCCAACTTCCAAATCCCGTCGACGTTTGGCTATACGTCGATTCATCGGCACTCACAGCCGTCGTCAGGGTGTCATCAAAGAGGACGAAATTGTCAGGATCCGTCACCACAATGCGGTACGTCCCGTTAACAATAGTCGCCAGACCATTTGATGGCCCTGTGGCCCCTGAAATCGTGACAGTCTGGCCCGTCGCCAACCCGTGCTGAAGCGACTCGATAGACACGGGTGTCCCCAACCCCGCCTGACCACCAATGGCGGTAATGGCCTGCGACTTCGGTGCAAGAAGCGTCAGACGGTACGTGCCCACCTCATCCGTGACACCAGAAAGGTCAATCGTATATTGCGACGAACTAATCTGAGTGACGGCGAGATTGTTTCCAGACCCTGTTCTCTCACTTAGGTCGATCGCCTGGAAGCCATTGCTGTCCCCAGTATCGAGCGAAAGAACAAAGTCACCGATATCGACGCCCGTCACATCTTCCGTGAAGTTGATCGTGACCACTCCGGCAGACTCTGTCCGCGGATCAGGATTGATCGGAACAATAGTCGCCTCAGGGAACGTATTGTCAATCGTGAGTTGGTATTGCCCTTCACCGGTCGTAACAAACGACAGATCAACGGTGTACTGCGTCTGCGTCACCTGTTGAACTGGAATCCCGCTAATATCAACAGGAACTCCATCATGAGTCAGGAACAGATCCCCGACATCCAGGTTGGTGACCGGCTCGCTGAAATTCAGCGTCACAACACCGGATGCGTTCGTTCGAGGATCAGGTGAAACATCGACGATGTTGCTGATCGGAAACGTTGGAGCGTTGGGATCAGGAAAACTGTCATCCCGCGTCTTCCACTCGCCACCGTCGATGTAAACACCATCAACAGTTCGATTGAACGTGAACGTGTCCGGACCGGTTACCGTAATAATAAAAGTCGAGTTCGCATTCGGGATCCCATTAATCCTCGAAAATTCAACCAGTCGCTTATTCGTCAGGCCATGATTTGGCGAAGTGACGGTCACTGTCCCACCGGTCGCCGTCACGTTCGTAATCACGCCGTTCAAGGATCGGTTCGGCGTCCAGATCCCCCAGTCAATCTCGTCGAATTCGCCAACAAGCGTCCGCGGCCCATCTCCATCGGTACCGAATTCAAAGAAGTTGTCACCGTCAGAAAACTCGTTCTGTGCCTGACTACCGGACGTATCGTACCCCTGAGCGACCCGGAAAGTTGTTGGTCCCATTCCGGAGTACTGAAACGGAGGATCGCCTCCTGTCGTCACTTCATTGTTGATGACGAGTGTCCCGCCAAACCCATAAGCCGGGCCATTTTCGCCGGCCGTGTTTTCAATGATGACCGTCCGTGCCACCGCATTAAAGCTTTGTACACGATACACACCATTTGCGGAATGCTGCGCCCCGTCGACACTGAATACGCCGTATATCTCGACAGTGGCTCCGTCACCGAAAAATCCAAGATTACTATTAAAAATATCAGGCAGCGTCGCACCGTAAGCTGCCAACGCCGCTGGACTTGGCGTCAACGTCAACTGAAGGCTACTGATCCCATTTCCGACATCAACAGGTTGTATGTCAGTGATACTGTAAATCGCCTCAGGCGCACCGTTCAATGGCGCCCCCTGCCCTGGCGACAGGGGAAATCCCTGAAATGTCCTCGACGGAACACGCGTCGCGTCTCTCGCAATCTCTGCGCTGCCAAACGGACCCACTGGATCTCGTGGAGGATTAGTGGCAAGTCGTCGCTTCCAACGCTCTTCAGGATTTGAATAGAAAACCGACTGATTCCGAACATTGATCCCGTCGCCTTGATTGCCTTCGAACTGCAGATTCAGGCGTGACAATGGATCGGAATCATATCGCCTCAGAATATATGGAGGACTCTGGCTGAGGTCCCAGTTCCCATTGGTCGCCGGTGGATCGATGGTGGATACAAATGCTTCAACCGTGAAGTCGTCACCAAAGTTTCCGTCGAAAGTATTGTTAACAATCCTTGCGTTCGTCCTACTGTTTACAAGCCCATCATTTGTGATATTGGAGTTGAAGTCACCATCAACAAACTCATGATTAATCGGGTCAGCAACCCCACCGACCGAACCCGCTCCTGTCGCCGTCCCCGTTGCATTATTGAAAGCTCGGTCGGTATCAGCAAAATCGCCACCACTCGAGCCAATCCAGAGCACGATCCCCGACCCGGACGATCCATTGTCGATACCATTCGCGTCGATCTGATTACTGTCAATCTGAAGAATCGCTGAAGGCCAACTAATGACACTACCATTATTGAGACGCGAACCGGCATTCGTACTCAGCAGATTCTGATCCTGATCTGCAGCCGTACTTACGTAATAGACACCCTCCTGCCTGTTACCGACGACGGTATTCCGCCCTTCAATCTGTCCATTTCCGATCTTGTAATTCGACTGAACAAGGACTTCCCCACCGGTCCCAAAACTCATCAGGTCGATGCCACGGCCTTCGTTTCGATCGATAAAGTTACCAAGCATCGTCGCTTCGACCTTACCCGATATCTCAATTCCATCGTTACGATTCTGAGTAATCAGGTTGTCACGAATCGTGGCACTGACCGTTATTCCGCTGGTCGCAATCGAGTTAATATCGATGCCCATACCTCGGTTCGACTCGAACGTATTCGTCTTGATGTCGAGGTTGACGTCCCGGTTGAATTGGGACAGCCCGACAAAGGCACCTGAATTACCGCCATTCGCAACGTGAATGCCGCTGCCGTTGATCGCACTCTCTTCAGTCAAAAATCCAAAGGTACGGTTAGGGGTGGCAGCACCAACATTAACCGCCCGAGCTTCACTCAAGCCGTTCATGAAGAAGTCGTTATTGACAATCGATGCGTTGCCGCCACGACGAATGTTCATTCCGTTATACTGATTGCGGCGAATTGAATTCCCCAGACTCCGCCCATCAACACTGTCTACACCTTCAATTCCAACGACCAACAGATTGAAGATTCCGAATCGGCCCAGGATATCGATGCCGTTCTGACCGTTATCGGAAAAATCGTTCTTGGTCCAGGTGCCACCAATGTCGCGCTGGTCAGTCGTTGAGTTTTCGCGAGTTGATAGTGAGACTCCATCACCTTCGCTGAAATTGATGACATTATTTGTCATATCGACGAGCAGTTGTGCGTCTGCTTCCGCACGCAGATTGATGCCGTTTGTGGCAGAAGCGTCGGGGCCTCCTTCAGAGCGAGCGTTTCGACTAATTGTGTTGTCCCGAATTTCTACATCCGTCTGATCGAGATCGCCGTTCCTGACAACGATTTCAATACCTGCACCGTATTGCTGGCTGCCACCAGACTGAAGTTGCTCGGTGACGGGACGGTCGGCGTTATTGCTGATCGTGTTGGCAGCGATCGTGATCGCACGTGACTGTGCACCGAATGGATTGACCGTTCGAGTCACTGCGTCGTCTTCACGTGTGATGCGGACCCCATCGTCGAGATTATTCGCGATCGTGTTGCCCGTTATCTGCAAATCTTCAACTGCTGTTTGCTCATCAAAGAAGATGTCGATGGCTCGACCAGAGTTGCCACCGGCAGTCCGAAGAACGGCCGCTCCCGCAAGATGCCCGACCGTCGTGGGAGTCGCCAACGTAATAATGTTCCCATTGATGGCCTGAATCGTCAGTACTTCACCGTCGATCAGAATCTGATTCGTCGCACTGAAACCGCTTCCATCCACCACTTGGAATACCGACGTCCCGATCGGAAGGTCAGCAGGCAATGTCGAAACCGAGGCGACTCCGATCAGGTTATTGCTGATGAATGAGCGACGCAGAACGGCCGTGGCTTCATCGTTAACCTGAGTCCCGGTCATCGAGATCTGGATACCATTCTCATCCGTCGCCTGCGCACCGCTTCCGATACCGGTGTTGATGATCGTGTTGCCGACAACATCAAACGTACCGGCTGCTTTATCATTGAGCAGCAGACTGATCGCGTCTCCCTGATTGCTGTCGAAGACATTCCCCAGTGCAGCATCCGTGTCACCGATATTCAGGTCCAAAGCGTCACCGGTAGCCGCAGTGACAGTTGCATTCGTGGCGTGGAAGCTGGCAAGAGTGCCCTGCACTGCACGGTCGACTGTCAACGAATTACCATCAACTGCCGTGACAGTCATCCGCTCACCGTCGACAAGAACATCAAACGGGACATTGAAATTCGAAAATGGACTCGCATCGTTCACATTGAGCGTGGTTGCCGTTCGACTGATCCCGCCTCGCTGAATTGTCGTGCTCGCTGCACGAGTATCATTCGCGGCGACGTCGACACCGCCACCCGCGTTATTCAAAAACATATTTGTCGTAATATCTGCATTCAGTGCCGCGCCGTCGCCAAGTGATGCAGAAATCCCCGCCCCAGAGTTGCCGGTGAACGTATTTCCGGAAATCGTGCGTGCGACTCCTGACCTTGAGGATGTAACAGAGCGAAGTCGGCTGCCACTGGCGTAACTCAATGCCAGTGTTCCGCGCTGACCACGGCGAACCGTCAACGTGTTGCCGCTGACAGACTCAATGAAAAGATGCTCGTCTCCGATGACGACGATCTGTTGAGCCTGGAAGGCTCGTCCATCGACAACCTGAACCGTGGTGGCGCTGTCTGTAATCGCGGAGGTCAGCGATGTCTCGGCGAATACTGAACTGAAGTCGAAGACCAGGGGCCCACGATTCTCCGTCTGAAAATCACTTGACCCCGTACCGACGAACTTCAAGCCGGCACCAAGAGTCCCCTGGACGACGTTGTCCGAAAAGCTTCCGTAGACATTGCTGTCGACCGCCGTGAAGACGACTCCTTCACCACCTGAAGCACTGGCACCTCGATCAATGAAGTTCCCATCGATGATGACGTTGGTCAGTGTGGAATCATCGAGATCAAAATTAACCGCATTCACCTGAGGTCGATTCGCGTTGATTGCTTCGTTGCCGCGAATCTGAAGCCCGTCGATGGGCGTTCTCGTGAGGCTCAGATCAATGCTGTCGATCGACTCGTTGTCCTGAATCGTCAGCCCTGGAGCCCGAGCGTCTGTCAGCGTGATCGCCAGGCCATCAAGCCCAGTCGAGCCAGCAATGCTGCTTTCGACGATTCGGATATTGTTGAGATCGGTGGTCGCGGTGAGGCTTCCCCCACTGATGTACGGTGGGTCTCCGGAGCCGTCTGTATTGTCGAGGCTGAAAGTATTCTCATCGAGCACGGTAATGGTGTCGCGGGTGTTTGCGGCGACCAAACCAGTGACACCGGTTACCTTGACTTCCGCACCCGTCTGAAGTCCGTGATCAGGTACCGTAACCACGATGGGATCCGTCTGCGTTGCTCCAATGACAGACTTCTGAAGGCCGACTGCCGTTAACGAGACCCCGTCGATCGTAGATCCCGAAATCGCCAGATCGTCGATCACGGCGTTTCGTGAAACGCTGGCAACGTCGATCGTAACCCCAGCATTCAGACCGCCGGTGATCGTTGAATTAAAGATGGCCAGCTCTTCCATCTGGACATCGGTCAGGTTGATATCAATGCCGCCGCCGAATCCACTGAAGACGGTTGTGTCGTCGAACGCGATCGCATCCAGATCGACATTATTCAGCGTGATGTTGATACCACTGGTCTGGTTGTCGCCGGTCGCCTGATCGCCGAGCTCCACGCCCTGAAAGACGATTCGGTTCAACACAAGATCAGAGAGGATGACGTTAATGCCGACGCCGCCAACGCCTGAAATCGTGGCATCGTCGAACACGATCGAGTCAAACTCGGGCGTCCCGTCACTGTCAATGTCGATCGTGCTGTTGGAAATGGTGATCGAGCCGGAGTTCGCGTCGACGAACTGCTGGTCGACGACGAACGCTGTCAGCAGCATCCGGTCTTCCAGCTGTTCCGTATTCCGGCTGCGACGTCCTGCGTCACCGTGCAGCGATTGAGTCTGCCAATCGAGACCTCGACGGTTTCCCCGACGACGGTTCTGCAGCGACTGACGAAAACTCCGGACCCACGATGTCAACAACATGCCTGATCTCCCGAATTATTTCTCGGTTCTGTGTGTCTCTTGGTGCGAGAGGCCGCGGCGCGACCAATCAAAGCAGCCCCTCACGTCAGTTCTGCCGTGAAGTCATCATCCCTTCACCTTCGAACATCCCTGCTCGCGCAGAATCTGAGCACGCTCTCTGTAGATACATCTGAAACGACTCCGGCAACGCCAGCACTGCTCCACTCCGAATCGCCGTAACCTTCTTCAACAAAATGACTTGAGCAATAATCTGCACGCGACGAGCGACTTCGCCGCGACAATCACCATGAACCGGCAACCCCAGACCTGAAATCTGGCATAACCATCGTTTCATGACAATTCGAATCCTCTGCGGCATTGTCTCTGCCCACCCTCTAAGTGCAACCGGCATCAAGGGATATGAAACTAAGATGCTCTGTCCGCGACCAATGAGACTCAAAAGTTTCCTCATTCTGCTGTCAGTACTCGTGAAGACGAAAATGGCTCGAAACCGTTCCGCAAGTTGGATTTGACGATCCCAAACAACTTCCGGTTCCCGTGAGTTCGTGGAGGTGTTCGATTCTCCAACTGCTGCCAACGGTCACCCCCTCAGTTAATGACGAAATGACAGCGCGGCCAGAACGGACCTTCCGCCATGAGACCGCAGAAAATCTCTACAGACTCTACACCTTCATCGGTGTGCGGAATGCCGGGACACAAGCAGTCCCGGCAGACCGCCAAAGCCTGGTGATAAATCGTGCCGGCTGTAGGAGCAAATCCCGATGTTCGGCTCAACGACGCCCGCCGACCATCGGCGAATATCTCCACTGATCCGGAGATTCTCTTCAAGCCGCATAACTTCCCAGGTCGATACCGACTGGGAGACCCGGATTTCCGGCGGACTTTCGGGACGTTGCGCACGTGTTGCGTGTTGATCGTGAACTCGTTTCGAACTTCGGCGCCGAAAGCCGTTTCGATGCCGGGAAATCAATCAGCCGCTGGCTGTGCAAACATATTTTTGAGCTCGGTGTCCGCCTTTTCAGTCTGGTCAGCGTACTTACGAATACGCAGTCTTGGATTCCGGCGGAGGAGCGGAAATGAAGAGCCTCGTTGCCCTGGCCTGTGGCCTGTTAATCATGACTGGCGACGCGCATGCGCAGGGACAGCCGCTGCTGCCCAGCCCGTCGTCACCGGCCGCAGCGAATCTGCCTGAGCCGATCTACACCAGCCGCCAGGCCTTCAGAATCCCCTATCAGTACGATCCTCAAGAGATCGCGCGGCTCGGATCGCAGGAAGTCCGACTGTACGTCTCACAGACTCGCGGCCAGAACTGGCAGGCAGTCCAGAAGGTCACCCCTCAAGCTGGAAAGTTCGACTTCCAGGCCGCCTCCGATGGCGAATACTGGTTCGCCGTTCAGACCGTTGCCCGCGACGGACAGCTCCATCCGGGCGGAGCCGTTTTTCAGCCCGGCCTGATCGTCGTCGTCGACACAACAAAGCCGAACTTGAAGATTGACCTCAAACAGTCTGAGCCCGGTCGCATCGCCATGCAGTGGTCAATCGACGACGCGAGTGTCGACACCTCTTCGATTGTCCTCGAGTTCACACAAACCGGCATGACCGACTGGCAGCAGATTCCTGTCAAGCCGTCGGCAAGCGGCCAGACGAGCTGGGCAATTCCAGGAGGAGGACTGGTCGCTGTTCGTGGGCGAGTGAAAGATTCCGCCGGCAACGAATCCCAATCTCAATACCAGGTCGACATCAGCGCGATCGGAAGCCCAACGCCTGGAGCATCGACACCGCCGGCCGGACTTCCCGACTTTAATTCTCCAATCGCCTCCGGTCAGAATCCGTTGCTTACCGGAATTCCGGCTCCGAGTACCAACCCGATGCTGGGTGCTTTGCCACCGCGACTCGGCAATGGCTACCCGTCAAATCCCGCACTTTCGTTGCCGGGTAATTCTTCGGCACCACCGCTAACGACACCTTCGCCATTCGGCCCGGCAGTGACAGGGTCAACCCCCGGCACAGGCATCGCCGGAGTTCCCGGCCCAAACGGCGCTCCCCAGTGGCAGCAGCGAAATGTTTCGTCGATTCCAGGAACCGCCAATCCGTCGCAGATTCCGGCCTACCAGCCGCCAGTTCCGGTCGGACACCGAACAGTCAAGAGCCGACAGTTCAACATCGACTACCGCATCGACGACATCGGACCTTCCGGCGTTTCAACGATCGAGCTCTTCGTCAGCCAGAACAACGGCGACAAGTGGTACCGCTACGGACTCGACGAAGATCACCGCAGCCCGTTCGAGGTCGAAGTGCCATCCGACGGCGTCTACGGATTCGTCATGCGAGTTGTCAGCGGAGCCGGCCTGACCGATCCTTCACCGCAGCCGGGCGAACGTCCGGAAATCTCAATCGTGGTCGACTCGTCACCGCCGGTCGTCAACCTGTTCCCACTTCAGCAGGGAACCGGAGCGGACGCCAACCGAATTCTGATCACCTGGAAAGCCGCCGACCAGAAAATGGCCGATCGACCAATCGCGCTGTCGTACGCCGCGAATCCGAATGGTCCCTGGCAGCAAATTTCGGACTGGCTACCGAACACGGGCCAGTACATCTGGAACGTCGGCCAGGGAATCCCGCCCAGGCTCTACGTCCGAGTCGTCGCCCGCGACGCCGCCGGAAACCTCGCCCGAGTCGACACTCCACAACCCGTCCTTGTCGACCTCGCCAAACCAACCGCCCGCATCGTCGACGTCGAATCGTCCATCTCAAACGGCGCCGGAAGTTTCTGAGACCGACCAAGCAAGTAGGCTGGAACAAGCTCCGCGCAGTTCCGGCATTCGATCCCGCTGTTGTTCGTGCTTGCCGGAACAGCGCTGCGCTCGTTCCAGCCTACTAAAATCGCACGTCAAACTGTTCAGGCGGCTTCGGCGACGGCTGGGCGAGTCGTGAGGACTCGGCTTTCGGCCAAGGCAAAACAGCCGAACAGGACGGCGTTGAAGGCCAGGTCGCTGGCGATGGTGTTGCGGAAGAAGGGCAACGCCTGGACGTAGCACTGGGTCAGGCCGGCGAGGTTTGGAGCGTGGAAGCCCATCGTCATCCACCAGCCGAAGTTTGACACGACGAAAAAGACAATCGAGCCGACCAGCGATCCGCCAGCAATCGCGAAGACGCTGCGAGTTCGGTTTCGGAGAAGCATCCCCAGCGACACGACCAGCACGAAGGCCAGGTACGTGAACGCGGTCAGCTTCCAGGCTTCCGACCACAGGTTGCTGTGGCGAGTCAGGTTCAGCAGGACGTCGCTCAGCAGCAGAGCCGACAACGGAACCAGAAACGCGGCTTTTCGTGAGCGGAAACACGCTCCGCCGAAGAGAGCCATCGCTCCGATCGGGGCGACGTTCACAAATCCATGATCCACCATCCGGCACAGAGCGGCCAGCAGAACGAGAGCGGTGAGGATCAGAAACCGAGGTTGCTGAATGAAAGATTGGTGATTCGTCTGCACGGCTTTCCGCCTCATTCTTACTAAAATTTCAACGTCTTCAGGAATTCAACCAAGGTTGAGGTTTGGACCAAAAAGTTTTTCGTCACGAACGATATGCTCCGGAGCGACCGAATACTCGGTGATTAGCAGGTTGTGAACAAACTGTTCAACCGCCAACTTCGGATCGCAGACGTCAGGGTTTTGTTCCCGGACTGCCGCGATCATACCGTCCAAAAACGCACCGTATGTAACAGGTTCGGAAGAGTCGGCAAACGCGTCATCAAATGAAACTACAATCCCGAACTCATCCTCGACTTCCATCACGATTTCGACATATTCCAACCCCATGATGGAACCGCCCGTTCGCAAGTCTGAATTACGCCAAACACCCTTCCGTCGCAACCTTGTCCGCAGAGCATAGCGTGCGACACTTCTGACTCAAACGGAGGGCTGTCAGGAATCTTTGGAAACCTGAGGGCTTGGATCAGAACTTCCGAAGGGTTGTCACTGATGAATTGTTTGACCCGAAGCCGTAGGCGAAGGTGTCGCTGAACGCCAAAAAC
>Ga0316208_1003736_pt1 | contig 10688 bp, 9 predicted proteins | sample 3monopyrite_MG_FD_204944 | JGI IMG/M metagenome (GOLD analysis project Ga0316208, IMG submission 204944) | Microbial mat bacterial communities from mineral coupon in-situ incubated in ocean water Damariscotta River, Maine, United States -... | ecosystem: Environmental > Aquatic > Marine > Coastal...
TGGGTAGCTGATGTTTACAGACCTATTGTAGAAGATGAGTTCAATGATTTTAACTACTACAGAGGGAATGTTTATACTAAAAACGCACTAAATGAAGATGGAACTGTAAAAATAGTTACGATTGATGAAATCGTGTATGACACTCTAAGTAATGGTAAAATTATCGCTAGAAATTTACCTGGTGAAATTGCAAAAATCGCTGTTGATGAAGAAGAAACTTATTTAAGAACAAACTTTGACAAAAGTGATAACAGAAACTTTAGAGATGGCGATAAGCGCTCGTCACGTTATTACAGAGAAGATTTTAATGAAGATTCTATAGCAGGAAATCAAACTGGCAAAATGTATAACTCACCACAACATAAAGTTGAAACTGATTCAACTGGAGGTGAAATGGTAAGAGAGTATGATAAATCTAACAGTAGAACCTCTTTAATTAATGACGAAGTAAGAGTTTACAAAGGTGGTTCTTGGAGAGATAGAGCGTATTGGATTGATCCTGCACAGCGTCGCTACTTCCCACAAGATATGGCAACTGATTATATTGGCTTTAGATGCGCAGTGTCTAGAGTGGGTTCTAAAACTCAAAATGGCGGAAAAAAACGTAATTAATAACGTTAGAATAATATTTAAAAAAGTCCTGATATGTTTATCAGGACTTTTTTATTTTTAAGCTTATGAAAATTGAATCATTATATAAAAAATTTAAAGAATGCTCTTCTGTATCTATAGATACAAGAAAACTGACTAGAGGATGTATGTACTTTGCATTGAAAGGTGAAAATTTTGATGGCAATAAATTTGTGTCTCAAGCCTTTGAAGGTGGCGCAAAATATTGTGTAGTAGATGATAAAAATGTTGAGCTTGATGAAAACTGTATATTGGTTGATGATGTCTTAACCTCATTACAGCTCTTAGCAACTTACCACAGAAACAGTATAGACATTCCTATAATATCTCTAACAGGAAGTAATGGCAAAACGACCACAAAAGAACTTATTTATTCCGTTTTGTCGTCTCAATACGAAGTAAAAGCAACAATAGGGAACTTAAATAATCATATTGGTGTCCCTTTAACACTACTTCGCTTTACTAAAAACATGGACTTTGGAATTGTAGAGATGGGTGCGAATCACCAGAAGGAAATAGAATTTCTCTCAAATATTGTACAACCAGATTATGGCTTAATTACAAACTTTGGCAAAGCTCATTTAGAAGGTTTCGGTGGTGTTAAAGGAGTTATTAAAGGCAAATCTGAATTATACAATTATATCAAAGTTAATAATAAGACTGCGTTTATAAATACTGACGACGAAAAACAGATTGAACAAATTGGTGATTACAAAAGCATAATTACTTTTGGTGTAGGTGCAAAAAACGATTGTATTGTAAAGTTTAAAAGCGCTAACCCACTTGTTTCATTAAGCTTTGATAATGTTGAAATAAATAGTCAGCTCATTGGAGATTATAATTATGGTAATATCGCCATAGCTGTGGCTTTAGGAAAACACTTCAACGTTTCAACTAAGAACATTAAGGAAGCAATTGAAAACTATCAACCAGACAATAATCGTTCTGAAATTATTAAAAAAGGGACTAACAAGATTATTCTAGATGCTTATAACGCTAATCCAACAAGCATGTTAGCTGCTCTTAAAAACTTAAAGCAGCTAGACTCTAAAAACAAGTACTTGTTTCTAGGTGACATGTTTGAATTAGGTGATGAAGCAGAAAAAGAGCATCAGGCTATTACAGATTTTGTCGAAGACAATTTTGATAATAATATTTTCTTGATAGGTGAGAATTTCTTTAGATGCAAAACTGACGAATATGCTCTAAAATTTAAAAAATTTGAAGATTTAAAGCTCTTGCTCAAAACACTAAAGTTAGATAATTCCACAATACTAATCAAAGGATCTAGAGGTATGGCTTTGGAGCGTATACTAGATTCAATTTAGAAAGAAAATTGTGGGTCATGCCAGATTCGAACTGGCGACTTCTACCCTGTCAAGGTAACACTCTAAACCAACTGAGTTAATGACCCATTAGTTCTCAAAAATAAGATTTCTCGTTTTAAATTTTAAAACAAATGGGATTTAATATCCTTATCCGAAACCGCTTCTGCAAATAGAATCCCGAATCGCTTTGGCGATTCTTGGGATTTTTGCTTTCAAAAAGAACTTCAAGTCATTGGCTTGGTCCTTTTCGAAAACAAAAATTCCGATTTGCAGATGCAAATCGGGATTTTATTTGATGTGGGCGACAAGGGATTCGAACCCCTGACCCCTTGGGTGTAAACCAAGTGCTCTGAACCAACTGAGCTAGTCGCCCTATTTATAAGGACTGCAAATATAGACTAGTTTTTAAAATTTCAAAAGGTTTTTTAAAAAAAAATTAAATTATTTCAGCGACCACAAAAGTACTGCCACCTACATAAATTAAATCATTTTTCCTAGCTTCTGATTTTGCACTATTAAAGGCTTCATTAACACTTGTAAAGGAGCTGCCTTTTAATTGATTTTTAGCAAATATACTTTGTAATTTTTTTGCATCTAATCCACGTTGTACATCTGGTTTACAGAAATAATAGATTGCTTTTTTTGGGAGTAACGGAATTAATGAATCTAAATCTTTATCATTAACAACACCAAAAACAATATGAAGTTTTTCAAATACTTCCGATTTTAATTGTTGCATTACATAAGACAATCCTTCTTTATTGTGTGCTGTATCACATACAATCTTTGGCTCTGTTTCTAATACTTGCCAACGCCCTTGCATGTTTGTATTTTCTACAACATTTAGAAGTCCTTTTTTTAATTGGGTTTGAGAGATTTTAAATCCTGAATTTCTTAAAACTTCAACTGACTTCAACATTGTTTTTATATTATGTATTTGATAAGATCCTTTTAAATCACTTTCAAAAACTACATCTATAGATTGGTCTGCAAAGTAAATTTCTGAATTAGTTTCTTTAACTTTTGATATAAAAACATTTTGAGTTTCTGGATGTGTTTCACCAATAACAATAGGTACCTTAGGTTTTATTATACCTGCTTTTTCACTTGCTATTTTCTCAAGAGTATCACCCAATATTTGTACATGATCTAATCCTATGTTGGTAATTACAGATAATTCTGGCGTAATTATGTTTGTTGAATCTAATCTCCCTCCTAATCCAACTTCAATTACAGCAATATCAACATTTTGTTTCGCAAAATAATCGAACGCCATACCAACAGTCATTTCAAAAAAAGATAACTCGTTTACTTCTAAAAATGCTTTGTATCGTTTTATAAAACCAATAACAAATTGTTTACTTACTACTTTACCGTTTATTCTAATACGTTCTCTAAAATCTTTTAAATGTGGAGAAGTGTACAATCCAACTTTATAACCTGCCTCTTGTAGCACAGAAGCTAACATGTGGCTTGTAGAACCTTTACCATTAGTGCCAGCAACATGAATAGATTTAAATCGCTCATGTGGCTTTCTTAAGTGTTTGGAAAGCTTTAAAGTATTAGATAAATCTTTTTTAAAGGCAGATTTCCCTTTATTCTGATACATTGGTAATTGTTGGAACATCCAACTTACAGTATCTTGATAATTCATGAGTTATTGACCTACATCAAAATTAATACTTACGAATCCTACTTGTTCTGTAGGTGCCTCTGGATTCGCAGGCCATTTAAAAGTAAAGGCCGTTTTTTTAGCAGCTTCAAATAAACAACTCGTACCAGTAGTGCCTTTTTTTCCAGGTATAGCTTTTACTACTTTACCTTGCCTATTTACTCTTACTTCTACTACAACTAAACCTGTCTCTTGACAATCAGGTAAAACTTTACCATTAGTTGGTCTACCTCTTCCGTTTAGTCCAGAACCAACTCCACCTTTCCCTGGTCCAGAGCCACCAAAATAACTCGGAGCATAAGGATCACCATCTAACTGACCTTTATTTCCACCTTGATCATCTGGTCCTTCTCCTCCATCATCGTTTCCGTTAGAGTTCTTTACACCACCTATAAGGTTATCTAGTTTTTTCTTTTTCTCTTCTTCTTCTCTTCGTATCTTTTCTTCATCTTCACGTTTTTGACGTTCAATACGCTCAGCTTCTGCCTTCGCTTTAGCTTCAGCTTCCTTTTGCTTTTTAATAGCAATAGCCTCTGCATTTTCTTCTGTCATTACTTCCTCAGCCTTTGTTGTTGTCTCGGTTGGTTCAACCTTTGATTCTTCAGGCTGAGATTCTTCAACAACTTTTTCTTCGACAGCCTTTCGTGGTTCACTTAATGGCTTGTTACCATTTCCAAAATCGGTAGTTCCAAAGTTAACAGCTACACCATATTCTTCTGGTGGATCTAAATATTGAGGACCAACAACAAATAATAGCAACAGCAAAATTAAGGCAATAAGTGCCGTGATTCTTGCAGAATTACGTTCGTGTTTGGTTTCTAAATATTTCACTCTGTTATACTTTAGTTTGTATAGTTGTCAAAAACAATGCCGTTTAGTTGGGCTGAACTGCTAATATAACTTTGAATTTATTTCGATTAGCAATATCCATAACCCTCACAACATTTTCAACAGGAACAGATTTCTCTGCTCTCAAAACAATTGTTGGAGATTTCTGTGAAGACATTATAGATATCAATTGATTTTCTAAAACGCTTTCGCCTACACGTTTCTGATCAATATAATAGGTCAAATCTTTTTTAATACTTACCGCTGTCGATTTTTTGTTCTCAGTCTTCCCACTTGCTTTTGGTAAAATAATATCAATCGCATTTGTAGTAACTAAGGTTGACGCAATCATAAAAAAGATTAATAACAAGAATACAATATCCGTCATCGACGCCATATTAAACTCTGGTGTTACTTTATTTCGTCCTCTAATGTTCATCTTAGATAGGTTCGTTTAGGTGATCTAAAAATTCAACCGAATTAGCCTCCATTTGGTAAACCACTTTATTGGTTTTTACTACAACATGATTATAAGCTACATAAGCTATTATACCAACTATAAGACCACCAACTGTTGTGGTCATCGCTGTATATAATCCACTGGCTAATACATCCATTTGAATGGTTCCGCCTGCATTGGCTAGTTCAAAAATTGAGATAATCATACCAACTACGGTTCCTAAGAATCCTATCATTGGTGCTACACCCGAAATTGTTGCTAAAACACTTACATTTTTTTCTAAACTATAAACTTCTAATTTACCAGCGTTCTCAATCGCCGTATTAATATCTTCTAGAGGTTTACCAATTCTTGTAATTCCTTTACTTATTAATCTTGAAACTGGCGAATTTACTTTAGCACATAACATCTGAGCAGAGTCTATCTTACCATTACTTACATGGTCTTTAATCTGATTCATAAAATTTGAATCGACTCTTGACGCTGCTTTAATAGCAAAAATACGTTCAAAATATATATAGGTTGCTACAATTAAAAGAAGGAAAAGAATAAGAATGATTACCATTCCTGAAGTTCCACCACTTGTGATTAATTCTATTATGGATAAGGTTTTTTCAACTGATTTTCCATCAGTTAAAACTTCGGCTCCATCTTGAATATTACTTAGTAATATCATACGATAAGGTTTAAATTTTAAAGTTCTTGTAAAATATAACGTTAAGTTTTTTACTTAAGTATATTAGAATATTGCTCTTGTTACCATAAACGCGGCTGCACCAGCTATGAAACCAATTAATGCCAACCATGATATCTTTTTTAAATACCAGAAAAAATCTATTTTTTCCATTCCCATAGCAACTACTCCAGCTGCAGAACCGATAATTAACATACTACCTCCTGTACCGGCTGAATAAGCAATAAAATGCCATAACTCATTATCTAATGGCTCAGAGAACATCCCTAAACTAGCTGCTACTAAAGGCACATTATCAATTACCGCAGAACCAACTCCTAGTAATAAAACCACTAAATCCGACACGCCTTCACCATTTATTTCAGTACCCAACATTGGCATCGTTTCTTGAAGTGAACCTGCAAAACCAAAAAGTATTCCTAGCGATTCTAAAGCGGCAACAGCCATTAAAATACCTAAGAAAAATAATATGCTTGGCAATTCAATTTTAGATAACGAAGAATGTACAGGACTATGGCTAGAATGCTCTTGATGCTCATCTGAAACCACTTGTGAAATTGCAAACTTTGAATTACTGTAAATCTCGGCAAATATTGCCACTACTCCCAAAGATAGCATCATCCCAACATATGGAGGTAAGTGTGTTATAACTTTAAAAACTGGCACAAAAATTATTGCTCCAAGTCCTAAAAATAACATAGTAGAACTGAACCTATTTTTAGGTTTATCATCCGCTTCATGAAGTTCTAATTCACCTTTAAATGGCTGTAGAAGTGATGCAACAAAAGTTGGTACAACCATACACAAGAGTGATGGAATAAATAAATACGAAATTAATTTCCCTGTAGAAACCTTATCACCAATCCAAAGCATAGTAGTGGTAACATCACCAATTGGAGACCATGCTCCGCCAGCATTGGCAGCTATAATAATTAATCCCGCATACCAAATTCTCACATTTCTATCTTTTACAATTTTTTGAAGTATTGATATTAATACAATTGTTGCTGTAAGGTTATCTATAATTGCAGATAGAACAAATGCTAATATTGAAAACATCCATAACAACTTCTTTCTACTATTAAAATTAACGGCATTTTTGATGGTTGAAAAACCGTCAAAATAATCTATAATTTCAACAATTGTCATAGCACCTAATAAGAACACTAGTATTTCAGCAGTTTTTCCTAAATGATGTAGTAAACTCTCTTCCATTAAGTGCATTTTTTCTTCATTAGAAAGTAGCCCGAAATCATCCATTAAGCTATGTTTAGCAGAATCGAACCATGTCGAAAAATCATCAATACCTAAAGAGATTAACGCCCAACTAATAGCCATCATCACTAAAGCAGGAATTAGCTTATCAATTTTAATATTGTGCTCTAAAGTAATGGCTAGATAACCAAAAATAAAAACGAGAATTATAACGGTTTCCATGATATGGGATATTTATATTAATTGTCTCAGTGCAATCTCAAATGCGGTTTCACTAATACCAATTTTGGTTGAATTATTTTTATGTACTTCTTGTAAAGCTTTTCTAATCACCATTGAGGTATCATTAAAAATAGCTTCATCTGTCATTTGTACTTTACGCTCCATAAAATAAGCAAAAACTCTTGCCATACCACAGTTTGAGATAAAATCTGGTATTAGACTAACTTTTTGATCTGTATGCTCCATTATTGGCCCAAAGAATATTTCTTTATCAGCAAAAGGAACATTGGCACCACAAGATATGACCTCTAAACCAGTAGCTATCATTTGGTCAATTTGGTCTTTAGTTACTAATCTAGAAGCCGCACAGGGAGCAAAAATTTCAGTTTGCAACGACCATATTTGATTATTAATATCATCAAATGAAATAAGATTATCTGCTACCAAAGTATTTCCATTCTTGTTAAGATATAAATCGATAATCTCATTAAGAGAAAATCCTTCAACATTAATTAGTCCTCCAACTTTATCAATTATACCAACTACTCTAGCTCCCATCTGAGCAAAATAAAAGGCTGCTGCTGCACCTACATTTCCAAATCCCTGCACAACAACACGTTTTCCTTTTATAGAATCTTCGTTAATATCATATAAATGTTTGGCAGCAACGGCAACACCATAACCAGTAATCATATCTGCAACAGTATATTTCCTCGCAACTTCTGGAGAATATTTAAGGTTCTCAATTACTTTTATAACGCCATGTCTTAATTGTCCTATTCTATTAATCTTGTCAGCTTGCGTTGGTCTAAAATGGCCTTCAAAAACCCCTTCCTGTGGATGCCACACACCACTTTCTTCTGTGATAGGAATAACCTCATGGATCTCATCCACGTTTAAATCTCCACCAGTACCATAATAGCTTTTAAGCAATGGTGATACAGCAGCATACCAGCGTTCTAAAACGCCTTTTTTTCTCGGGTCTTGTGGGTCAAAATTAATACCTGATTTTGCACCTCCAATGGCAGGTCCAGAAACTGTGAACTTTACTTCCATGGTTTTAGCTAATGACAGTACTTCATTTCTATCTAAGCCTTTGCGCATGCGTGTTCCACCTCCTGCCGCACCACCTCTTATTGAGTTGATTACTGTCCAACCTTCTGCATCTGTTTCGGGATCATTCCAATGGAATACTATCTCTGGGGATTTATTTTCGTACTTCTGAAGTAACTCTTTTATCAATGTATGTTTGTTTAGTTAGTTATAGCAAATATAAAAAACTCTAAAGGCTAAAAAGTGAAATTTTTACTAATTTTATGTGTTCTGAATTAAAATTTTTCCAGAAGAATGATTATGAGATGCTCCTGTTACACTTTTTAAACAGTTTACTTCATTTCTAGCCTTTAAAACACCCAAAAAACCAAAAATTAACGCCTCTTTAAACTCAACTATTTCATTTTTTGGTATTATTATTCTGAGCTTTGAAAAGTTTTTTAATCTGTTAATAAAAAATTCATTATAGACACCACCTCCTGTTACTAAGACTGCTTCACCTTCTTTTAATAAAACTTTTGAAATTTGAAAAGCAACATGTTCAACAAAAGTTCTTAATATATCTTCTAATTTAAGTTTGAAAGAATCAATCAAAGGAAATATATTTAACCCTACCCATTCTAAACCCAAAGATTTTGGTGGCTGTTGGTTATAGAAATCAAGCTTGTTTAATTCAGAAAATAATTTTTGATTAACCTTTCCCATTGATGCTAATTGTCCTTTATCATCATAGTCTAAATTTAATTTCGAAACATAATGATTCAAAACAATATTAACAGGACAAATATCATAAGCAATTCTTTCTGCATTATATTCAAATGAAATATTTGCAAAACCACCTAAATTTAAACAATAATCATAATCTTGAAATAATAAACGATCACCAATTGGTACTAAAGGTGCTCCTTGCCCACCAAATTTAACATCTTGAATTCTAAAATCGCAAATTATTTTCTCATTTAATATATCAGCTAAAATCTGCTTATTTCCTATTTGATAAGTCAAACCATTTTCTGGCTGGTGTAGTGCAGTGTGACCATGTGAAGCAATGAAATCTATAGTCTCGATTTTGTGTTTTTTAATAAAATTTGAAATTACTGTTGTTAAATACTCGGAATAAGAATTGTCAATGTCTTGTAGTTCATTTATTGAGTTATTCACTAAATCTCCCAGTGTAGATTTCCAATTCTTAGAATATTTTACAGTTTCAAAATGATGAATTTTAAAACTCCAACCATTATTATACATGTATGTAGCAAAAATAATATCGATACCGTCTAAAGATGTTCCAGACATTACTGCAATAACCCTATAATTAGATTTTATCATATAAGTAAAAATAATATTACTTATTGAAAATACCGCAAGAAACTATTATCTTTGCATACATTTTTTATCAAATCAATAATTACAATATTTTATGGACTTTAGCTTAACAGAAGAACATTTAATGATTCGAGACGCAGCTCGAGATTTTGCACAAACCGAATTACTTCCTGGTGTTATAGAACGTGATAATGCTCAAACATTTCCAGATGAATTAGTCCGTAAAATGGGCGAACTAGGGTTTATGGGAATTATGGTGGATCCAAAATATGGAGGAAGTGGTATGGATGCTATTTCTTACGTATTAATTATGGAAGAACTTTCAAAAATTGATGCCTCAGCTTCTGTTATGGTTTCGGTAAACAATTCGTTAGTTTGTTATGGACTTGAAGCTTATGGAAACGAGGAGCAAAAACAAAAATATCTTACCAAATTAGCTACCGGAGAAAGCATTGGTGCATTTTGTTTAAGTGAGCCAGAAGCTGGTAGTGATGCAACATCGCAGAAAACGACAGCGATAGATATGGGCGACCATTATGTCATAAACGGAACAAAAAACTGGATTACTAACGGAGGTCGTTCAGATGTTTACTTAGTCATTGCGCAAACCCATAAAGAAAAAAAGCACAAGGGTATTAATGCTTTTATTGTTGAAAAAGGAACACCTGGTTTCGATATTGGACCTAAAGAAGACAAATTAGGAATTCGAGGAAGCGATACACACACGCTTCAATTTAATGATGTAAAAGTTCCAAAGGAAAATAGAATTGGTGAAGATGGATTCGGATTTAAATTCGCTATGAAAACGCTTTCTGGTGGACGTATAGGTATAGCAGCTCAGGCTCTAGGTATCGCTGCCGGAGCTTATGAATTAGCATTAAAATATTCTAAAGAGCGTAAAGCTTTTGGGACAGAAATTTGCAATCACCAAGCCATTGCTTTTAAATTGGCTGATATGCATACTGATATTGAAGCTGCAAGAATGTTAGTAATGAAAGCTGCTTGGGATAAAGACCAAGGCAACAATTACGATATGTCTAGTGCTATGGCAAAACTATACGCAAGTAAGGTTGCTATGGAGCACACTGTTGAAGCTGTGCAAATTCATGGCGGAAACGGATTTGTAAAAGAATACCATGTTGAGCGTTTAATGCGTGATGCAAAAATCACTCAAATTTATGAAGGGACTTCAGAAATTCAGAAAATAGTAATTTCAAGAGGAGTGATAAAAGGATGAGTTTTCAATAATCAATATATAGC
>Ga0316208_1003737_pt1 | contig 10686 bp, 8 predicted proteins | sample 3monopyrite_MG_FD_204944 | JGI IMG/M metagenome (GOLD analysis project Ga0316208, IMG submission 204944) | Microbial mat bacterial communities from mineral coupon in-situ incubated in ocean water Damariscotta River, Maine, United States -... | ecosystem: Environmental > Aquatic > Marine > Coastal...
TTTATGGTCTAAAACTCTTTGGGAATTATCTGCAAGTTATCAGATTGCTAAGGCACAACACCTTGGTTATACTGTTTATGATTCTAATTTGAGTTTCAGTGCTGTAATGAACGAAGCCAATACAGCTGCACACGAAAAATATGCACAGTTAAAACAACAGTTAGATTATTTCCAAAAAAATGGACAATTAACATTTATTCAAGGTCATGGTAAATTAATTAATATAAATAAAATTTCAATTACTTATGGTGATATTGAAGATTTTATTACAGCAGAAAACATATTATTGGCACCTGGTTCGTCGCCTCGTTATTTACAAAATATACCTATTGATGAAAAAATTATTATGACATCAGACGGGCTTACATCACTTACTGACTTCCCCAAAAGTATGGTTATTCTTGGTGCTGGTGTAATTGGTTCCGAATTTGCGACGATATTTTCGAATTTTGGGAAAACAAAAGTTAATTTAATTGATAAGCAAGATAGAATTCTTCCTTTTGAAGATAGAGATTTATCGGATATAATAGCAAATAATTTGAGAAAAAATGGTGTACTAATTCACCAAGGTGCATCACTTGAGGAAATGAAGATAGTTGATGGGCAGGTCGAATATTCTGTGAAGTATGAAGATGGGAGAATGGAAATTTATACTGTTGAAAAAGCACTTATATCTGTAGGGCGAGTGTCAAATATCGATAATTTAGGTTTAGAAAATGTTGGTGTTGAGCTTAATAATCGAGGTTCTGCAGTAGATGACGACACTTTGACAACGGTTGATAATATATATGCTGTTGGAGATTTTACGGCAGATATTGCTTTGGTCAATGTTGGTGAATTAGAAGGACGGCATGCGGTTGAAAGAATGTTTGGCGAAACTAAAAATATAATAAAATATGATAATATTTCGACCATAATGTTTTTAAATCCTGCCATAGCTGGAGTTGGGCTGAATGAACAGGCTTGCAGAAGGAAGAAAATCCCTTATAAAGTAGCGAAGGTTGATTTCAAATATATCAATAGGGCTATTGCTATGAGAAAAACTGAAGGCTTTTTCAAGATAATAGTAACCGATGATAAAGAGATGAAGGTAATAGGTATGAGGGCGTTGGGCAAACACGCTTCGAGTACTATTGAATCCATTGCTTTATTGATCAATTTAGATTTGAGCATATCTATACTTGCAGATATGATACATCCCCATCCGTCTATAACTGAGGGGTTGCAAGAATGTGCCAGAATGCTTATGGGTAAATCAATAATAAAACCAGAGGTATTCAATATGGACTTAAATTGTTATAGAGTTAGTGCAGAAGGAAAAATAGAGAATTTGTTCGAATTTAACAATAAAAAATAGATTTTTAAGTATTTATTAATTTTAATAAATTATGAAAGAAAAAAGATTATTTTGTTAATTCTACTCGGTGAGATATTTATGCTTCTTATTCAAACTATTAGAACATAAATGATTATAAATTTACACAAAAATTAAATTATGAAAACAAAATTTATATTAACCTTTTTCTTAACTATTTTATTTTTTGGATTTATGAAAAAAGACATAATTATTGATTCGGAGCTCAGTTTTGCCGAAGCTATTAAGGGTACAAAAGCTCCTGATTCATTGCTAAATCAAATGATTTTGCTTGATTTGGATTATTATTCTTTTGATAAGAAATTACATAGAGGTCAATTGGTAGTAAACAAAGAAATAGAAAATGAAGTAAAAGAAATATTTGAGATAATAAAAAAAACTAAATACCCTATTAATAAAATGATTCCAATTGTTCACTATAATTGGAATGATGACAAAAGCATGGCTGATAATAATACATCGGCTTTTAATTATCGTTTTATTGCTGGAACAAAAAGGCTTTCCAATCACTCATTTGGCAAAGCAATTGATATAAACCCTTTTTTTAATCCAGTGATTTATAATGATGGGAAAGTATCTCCTAAGGGAGCTAAATATATTCCAGGAACGCAGGAAGTATTTACCAAAAATCACCCGGTAGTAAAAGCATTTAAAAAGCGTGGATTCAGGTGGGGAGGAGATTGGACTTCATTAAAAGATTATCACCATTTTGATAAGCCGAGTAAAGATTAAATAGGCATTCATATACCCATTAATCATTAATAATAACTCAATACTTTTTTATTTCGAACTAAGTAATTAAATTTGCTGTTATCAAAAATACAATTATAGGATATTTATGAATAAGTTTTTAATTATTACAATTCTTGGATTTATATTTTTTGCATCATGTTCAACAACTGATGTTAAATCTGTTCCAAAATTAACTGCAAAGGTTAAAACATCTAAGGGCGTGATAAGAATTGAATTATATGGAGAGAAAACACCTTTAACCGTTGCAAGTTTTGTAAACTTAGCGAGAAGAGGATATTATGATGGATTAAATTTTCATAGAGTAATTTCTAATTTTATGATTCAAGGCGGTTGTCCACTAGGTACTGGAACTGGTAATCCAGGCTATAAATTTGAAGATGAATTTCCAATCAAAGAGGGCATGCCAAATAAAAATAAGGAATTGCTTTACACTCATTCAGGAGCAGGTATATTGTCTATGGCAAACTCTGGTCCAGGTACGAATGGCTCACAGTTTTTTATAACCCATAATAGTACTCACCACCTTAATGGAAAGCATACAGTATTTGGAAAAGTTTATAAAGGGCAAGATGTAGTTGATAAAATAGAAAAGGGCGATAAAATAATCTATATTAAAATTAATGGCAAAACGCCAAAAGAAATGAAAAATTTACAGCCAAGGGTTGATGCTTGGAATAAAATACTAGACTCACGCTACAAACATTTAAAACCAGCAATTAATTTATAATTTAAATCAAAATAATAAGGGAAAAACATGAAAAAAATATTAGTGGTTTTATTCGTTATATTACTTTTTCCAGCAATAAATATTGCAAAAAAGCCTGTTAAATTAACTGCTTCAATTGAAACAGATAAGGGAATTATCGAATTAGAATTTTATGGGGATAAAGCACCTCTAACCGTCTTTAGCTTTGTTAATCTTGCCTCAAGAGGATATTTTGATGGTATTAGTTACCATAGAGTAGTACCTGGATTTGTAATCCAAGGTGGCGACCCAACTGGAACTGGCTCTGGTGGGCCTGGCTATCAATTTGGATTAGAAGTAAATAAGGAATTGAAGCATTCGGCCGCTGGGATATTATCAATGGCAAGAACAAACGATCCCAATTCGAATGGCTCTCAATATTTTATAACACTCGCACCAACACCAAATTTGGATATGCAATATACTGTATTTGGTAAAGTAACCAAAGGTTTAGACGTCGTGCTATCTATAAAGCAGGGTGACAAGATGAATAAAATAACTGTCAAGGGTGATATTACTCCTGAGATGAAAGCCCTTCAAGCAAAAGTTAATGAATGGAATAAAATATTAACGAAAAAGTTTACTAAATTAAGACCTGTAGTATATAAATGATTTACCATTCTAAAAATTCGGACTAAGTATTGTTTTTAGTTCGGTCTACTATAAAGATAAAAGACTTATGAAAAATCTATTCTTGATATTATTAATAACTACTTTGTTTCTTTCCTGCGGAGTTGATGATGCAGATAAGTTTATTAGTGATGGTGATTTAACAATGAATATGACAGCAACAATCGAAACAAACAAGGGAGTAATAGAAGTAGGGATGTACGGTCATATTGCACCTACAACTGTATATAGTTTTGTTAACTTAGCGTCTCGTGGATATTTTGATGGTATCACATACCATAGAGTAGTACCAGGATTTGTAATCCAAGGTGGCGACCCAACTGGAACTGGCTCTGGTGGACCTGGCTATCAATTTGGATTGGAAGTAGATAGAAAATTGAAGCACGATGCTGCAGGAGTTCTATCAATGGCAAGAACTAACAACCCAAATTCGAACGGCTCTCAATATTTTATAACACTCGCACCAACACCAAATTTGGATATGCAATATACTGTATTTGGCAGGGTTACCAAAGGTTTAGATGTTGTTATGGCAATTACTAAAGGCGATAGAATGGCTAAAGTAACTATTCAAGGTGAACTTTCCGAAGAAATGAAAACAATACAATCTAAAATAGATAAATGGAATGAGGTATTAACAGAAAAGTTTCCAAACTTAGGTCCAGTTGTTTTTAAAGCAAACTGAGATTAATTAAAATTTTAAAGAAATAGGATAAAAAATGGCAAACCCAAAATATAATATAAATATTAGCTCACAATCAGAAGATTGGGGTAATATTGAAATAGAGTTATTCCCTGATTTGGCTCCAAATCATTGTACTAATTTTGATAACTTAGTTAGTGAGAATAAATATGATGGCTGTGCATTCCATCGTGTAATACCTGGATTTATGATACAAGGAGGAGATCCAAATTCGATTAATGGTGATAAAAGTACTTGGGGCATGGGCAATCCAAGTCAAAAAAATGTAAATGCAGAGTTTAGTGATAGAACTCATAGCCGAGGAATAATTTCGGCTGCTCGAGCAATGGATCCGAATTCAGCATCTTCACAGTTTTTTATAATGGTTGAAGATTCTCCATTTTTAGATAACCAATACTCAATTTATGGACAGGTATTGAACGGAATGGATATTGCCGATAAGATTGTCAACTCTCCAAGGGATGGCGGAGACAACCCTAATAATAAAATAGAAATGAAAATTACGAGAATATAATTAGCAAAATAACATTATAGTTATTTTTTAGAATTATTAATTATTCTAAAATTTGTAAATACCGCCCAGCTATTCTAATAGATGAACGGTATTTTTTTACAAATAAAACAAAAATAGATATAAATTAAAGAATTTTAAAATATGAAAAATGTAATTTCGTATAATGATTATATAATTCGATTTAGTTAATTTTAAGAGAAAATATATTCAATATTAAAATACAATTAAATGAAAAAAATTAACTTATGGACTTTGATATTATTTATCTTTATCATTATTTTTATTTTACAGTCATTCCAAGCTAATGATGAAATAAACAATGATGAAAGAAATAAAAATAATAATTGCGAAATAGATGGAGAGATTTATGAGAATAATAATGATAAAATATTTCTGAACTCATTAGGAATTTCGTATTTGCCCGATTGTATTGGAAATTTGAATAACTTGACTGGGTTAATTATTTTTGGCAACCCGCTATCAGAATTGCCAGAAAGCTTAGGTAAATTGATAAAACTAAATTACTTATGGCTTGCTGGTAATCAGTTGACTTCTCTTCCGAGTAGCATAGGAAATATTACTAAATTACATTCCTTAAAGCTTGGGCGTAATAAATTATCTAAACTTCCAGAATCTATTTGGAAATTGAATGGGTTGAAAGAATTGTTAATACATCATAATCGATTAACGAATCTATCAGAAGAGATTACAAATATGGAAGATTTGAGAAAGCTATATGTATCGCACAATCAATTATCATTTTTGCCTAATGGTCTTTGGAGATTAAGAAATCTAACTGATTTGGGTTTGGACGATATTTTATTAAGGAGATTACCAAAAGAAATAGGTGAATTAAGTAATCTTACCTCCTTAACTCTCAATAGCAATTTATTAAGTAGTTTGCCAGAAAGTATTGGGGCATTAAAAAAATTAAAATTACTATATCTTTCTCAAAATTTTTTAACTGAATTGCCAGAGAGTTTGTGGAAATTAGAAAATTTGACAGAGCTATATATTGGTGGGAATCAGCTCCATGTTTTGCCGGAAGGGATAGGCAACTTAGAAAAATTGCAAGTATTATCTTTAGAAAGCAATAGACTTACTAAATTACCAACGAGTATTATTAATTTGAGGGAGAGTTTGCGGGAATTACGTTTGTCTTTTAATAATATATCAGATGAAGAAAAAGAAACAATAAAATTATGGCTACCCAATACTAATATAAAATGGAATCAAGTAAATTATAGATAAGATATTCTTTTTTATTTATATATATCATTACAATTGGAACACCAAAATATGAAAAATGTAATTTCGTATACTGATTATGTAATTCGATATAGATAATTGCAATAGTTCTTAGGTTTAGTGAAATTATGTTAGCTATTAATTAAAATAGCATCAATTTAACTAATCATATTTTAATAAATTTAAGATAATATAAAACATTATTTTTATTAATTCTAATGTAGTATAACCCTGCATTTAGACGAGTAATATTAATTGTTTTTGCCTTCCCAGATTTTAATATTTTTCCATTTAAGTCAAGTATTTCATAACCTACTTTGTAATCAGATATTGTTATATTTCCAGAGCTTGGATTTGGGAATATATTTATATTGGAATCATCGGCTTTCTCAGAACTTTCATCTACACTAACAGTATTAAATAAAATACATTGACTTGTGTCTTTACACCCCAGGTTTGAGATTTCTACTGCAAATATACCTATTTTCTCAGGTGTGTATGTTCTTGAATTTGCGTTTAATATATTTGTATAATCATTTTCGCAATCGAGCCATTGGTATTGTGCATTTTCTTGATTTGCGATGAGGTTACTATGTGTATTCGTGATTGTTGTATCAATTTTAATAATTGTAAGTGATAAAATAATAAGGCTGTCGCAACCACTTATGGTTTCTAATGTTTTGCTATATGTCCCGCTTTCGTTATATAATTCAGAACCCCAAAGGAAACTATTACATTTTTGCAATTCAATATTATTTATAATAGAATTATTAATAGTTAAATCTAAATATGCTATGCTGTCGCAACCATCGTTTAATTCATAAATATTGGAATAAACACCAGTACTTGTATATTCTTCTCCTTGCCATAAATAACTGTCGCATGTATCAATAGAAAAAGTAGAGGACAAGGCTGAGCTAATTGTTAAGTCGAGATAGACTATACTGTCGCAACCATTAGAGGCAGTGAGAGTAGTTTGATAAATTCCACTTGTGTAATATATTTCGTCTAACCATTGATATGGGTTACATGTATCAATAGAAAAAGTAGAAGATGAACCCGATTTGATAGTTAAATCTAAGTATATAATACTGTCGCAAGCATTTGCATTTCCCGTAATACGTGAGTATCTGCCACTTTCAGTATATTTTTCATCGTACCACTCATATTGTTCGCAAGATTCGACCGAAATAGTTGAAGATGTATCTTCATTTATTTGCAGATTAAGGGTCATTATGCTATCGCAACCGCCGTAATTGACTTTTGTTGTGGTATATGTACCACTTTGGTCATAAGTATTCCCTTCCCAATCGTAATTATAGCAGACTGTAATAGATGTTTCAGAATAAGTGGTATTGCAATACTCATAAGCACCAACATCTATCTTATTGTCTATATTAAATCTATTTTCAAAATTAGATTTGTGAAGATATGATTTATCAGGAGTGAGTGAATATATATTGATTGGATTGATTACGGCACCTGAGTCGATTGCTTCTGAATTGCTTGTTAATCTATAATTGTAGTTTGGTTCATCTTCAAAGAAATTATCTGCAATAACTTTTTCAAATATATTATTGATTAGTTCTATGCCAGAACCTCCACTCATAGCGCCGCCACCAGTAAATATATTATTAGCAATTTTTATAAGTGGGGTATCAAAATCAGCGCGGATAAAGTAATTAGCTGCTATTCTTTTATTAACACAAGTATTATTTATAAAATACATTTCGTTTGGACCAGAGTTGCTAAGCCCTTCAAGCCCGTATCCAACAAAATTTCCATTCTCGGTATTATTTCCTTGCATTAATATATTGCCCATTAAGATGGAAAAACCACCATTGGGCAGGTCTATTAATCGGCTTGATTGCCCATCTGCTTCGTCCATTATTCTATTGTAATAGATGAAATTATTATTAGCTCTTGATTTGAGATTATGACCTATATATGCGTGGTGGGAATAGTTATACCGGAAAGTAAGACTATTGACTCTACCTACATAAATATTATGGCTAAACCCATCTCCATATCCATTTTTATTGAATTCACAATATTCTACTAAGATGTTGCCTTCTGGCTTATTATGAGTTAATATACCACTTTCGTTATCGTGAAAATAGCAGTTTATAATGTGTGCATTTGTGCCGTCAATTCGGATACCAGAACCATTTTTATCTGGAACGACTGCACCAGAAAATTCTATATTATCTACTTTGATATTATTACCAGAAAGCACCCAAATACCTTTCCCTTGTATATATTTTCCATCTGCTTTTAGGTGTGGTCTTCCGCCAACGCCTCTTATAATTAAGTCATCTTTATTCCAATTTGCCAAAGCATCATCGCCACTATAAGTCTGAGCATCAATTTCGATAACATCGCTGTTCTTTAGAATATTAGCTTTGTAAAGTGCGTTTGGTGTTTTATATGTTTTGTTGCTTCCTACTTGATATGTAACTGCTGAACAGATTTGAACAATAAAAATGGAAAAAATAATTATTGATGTGAGTATGTATTTCATATTGTTATACCCAAAGAATTAAAAAAATATAGTTGAATAACTATTTATAAATATAAATAAATTCTAATTTCATCTGAATTTGTATTCAACAATTAGTTTACGGTTTATATTCATTATTCCATTATTTATTTTTATTTTGTTTGGTCTGCTATCACTCTCAAAATAATTATTTGAAATATTCTCATTAAAATAATAATTTTGATTGTTTTCAAAACTAATATTTTCAATATTAATGACTTCTAATTTCTTCATTTTCATTTTTTTTATCAAATCATCAGCCAAATTATTTGCATTGTCAAGTGCGATGAGATAGGCTTCATTATTTAGACTGTCGATTTTGCTATGGGAAAAGTATAAGTTACCGATAGATATATTTTCATTTTCGAATAATTCGGTATATATTTCTTCTAAAATTGATAAATCTCTGATAGTAATACTTGATGTCATTGTAGCCAAATATCCTAAAAATATATTTTTCTTGTTTAATCTCCATTCATATTTTTTTGATATATTTATTGATGTCGTTATTATATCATCAACTTCAATACCATAGCCTAATAAAAAACTATTGAATTTTTCGGACTCATTAACGATGCAAGTTTTAGATTTCTGAATATTTTTATAAAGACATTTCAATTTTATGGTTAAATTAGCCTCGTCCGGCTTGACTGATAGATTACCAGTAGAGTTCAGTGTTATTTTTTTTGATAATCTTTCTACAATTCTTTCGCTTCGAGTTCCACAACTGCTAATTGCAAATAAAAGTAAGAGGATTCCAAGAATATTTTTTTTCATAATAATTACCCATAAAATGAATTAATTAAATAAATCAGCTTGCCCAATTTACTATAATTATTTTAAATATCATAAAAAGAAGTCTATTTTTACTAAATAAATATAAAATCAAAATTATTATTGCATTTAAAACTTTTTTATATTAGCTTCGTTCTATATACTTAACGTTTTCTGTAAAAAAAATAAATATGTACAAATCAAAATTAATTTATAGAGTATTAATAATTTTATTGCTAACTATATTTATTAGTGCATGCACAAGGTGGACAAACTTCACTACTTATTTTAACACTTTTTATAATGCAGAAAGGTTGATTGAAGAAACAGAAGACGAATTTGAATATTATGACGAGACAAAGAAATTTGCAAACATACCTAGGGTTTGGGTGCCACAGTCTAAGAAATTTTATGATAGAAGGCGAAGCTTTAAAACACCATACTTTGTGTCAGACTATGTTATTCAAAAAGATAAATTACAACCAGTTCGTTCAAAACTTGATTCAGTAATAATCAAAGGCTCAAAAATACTGGCTACAAAACGAAAAAGTGCATATATCGAAAAAACATTATTTCTTATGGCACAGGCGTATTTTTATAGAAATGATTGGCTAATGAGTCAGGTTAAATGTGGCGAATTAATAGATAATTATCCAGCAGGCGAGATGTCTCCTGATGCACATTTATTATTGGCGAAGAGTTTGCTGATACAAACTAAATTTCAGTTTGGCAAAAAAGTATTATCCCGGACAATAGATATTGCTTGGCAATTAGACCGTTATGATATACTTTCGGAAGCATTTAGGCTGATGGCAGATGTGTCTATATATGAAAATAAGATTGAGGAGGCAGTTCGCCCCTATCTTCAGGCTATTTCACAATCAGATGACAATAGGCTGAAGGCAAGATGGCAGCTTGAGATGGCATCAATAATTTTTAAAACAAGACAATTTGAGAGATCTGAGAGAGCTTTTGCAGATGTATATAAGAAATATAACCCAGACTATTTAAGAATGTTTGAGGCGTATCTGTATCAAGCGTCAAGCCTAAATAGGTTGGGCAGATACGATGAAGCCAATGAAATATTAACGTATTTAGAAGAAGATAAAAAATTTGAAGAGTGGAAGGCATATACACAGATAGAGAAAATGAATCAGCTTAGGTTGAAATATGAAAATAGCACAGACTCAATTCCTCTGGCAAAATTATATATGTTAGACAATGCAGAGAAATATGCTGATACTGCTTTTGTTGGGAATAAGATGGTATATGCTTATTATTATGAAAAAGCTATGTATTGGTATAAAAATAATGACTATAAAAAAGCATTAGGATTATTTTCAAATGCTCGGAAGTCAAGATCTCCAGTTTTTAATGAGTCGGCTAAGATGTATAAATTTATGCA
>Ga0316208_1003740_pt1 | contig 10680 bp, 10 predicted proteins | sample 3monopyrite_MG_FD_204944 | JGI IMG/M metagenome (GOLD analysis project Ga0316208, IMG submission 204944) | Microbial mat bacterial communities from mineral coupon in-situ incubated in ocean water Damariscotta River, Maine, United States -... | ecosystem: Environmental > Aquatic > Marine >...
TGCTTGGTTAGATGCCTTTAAAGCTATTTTGATACGTTTTGAAACAAATAAAATACATTGGAAAGCATTGAACCTATTAGCTTTTTCTGTCATTTTACTTAGACAACTTTAAACAACTTCATATAGTATTTGTTTTTAGAGGTAGAGATAAAGTAGCTTAATCCTATTTTTACTTTTAATATTTCATGATAAGAATGGTACTCGCCTAGTTGTTTTCTCTTCTTTTTCTCAAAATAGGATCGTCTTATTTTCAAAAACCACGATACGATGATGAATTGATTCTGTTCATCAACTCGTCGAAAGTACTTCTTGTAGGATTTAACAATTAGGTACGAAATGTATAGAACACCAACAAGAACAAACACCCAAAGGAATGTAGCATAATAAGAGAAGTCGTAATTATTACCACATGACAAACAAAAATGTTGTCCACGATCATTTACAAGAAGCCACTTAAAGTCTTTTAATACAAGTCCCATCCAAAATAGACAACTGATATCTCCTAAGATCATCGTCAGTTTCGAAACCGAAAACCGATAAGGTCGTAAGAATCCATCATTTCGATGATCCTTTGACAAGGTGTCTCGCAGTTGCCACGAAAAAACTCTAAAATTCAAAGCTTTCTCATAAATCACGGCAACTCGTTCCCAATGCTCCTGCCAGTACTTGCTACCTCGCAGACTAAGAGAAAAAATTGTGTTATAGAATAATCCTAATAATGAAATGAATATGGCGTAAAGGTTGTTCCCTCCTGAAAGTAAAGTGAAGTAACCGATAATGATACCTGCAAGTGTTCCCCAAAAGAAAATTGTTCTTTTCCAGAAGTTTTCAATTTCAAATTTTCGAGTATCTATTATTTATTTGATAATTTTTCCCTATCAATTCTGGGTCAGAATCTCTGAGTCGTTTAATCTCTTCAATAGCAGCTTCTTCCGTTAACTCAGCGAAGTGATCAAATTTGGAGGGTTTCGTTGGTTCTCTATGTACAGAGTTTTGAGACATCTAATCTTCTAAGTCAAAAAAATTCGAGAAAGTTTCGCCAGTTAACCTATTGATACTGCTCCAGTTATTTGCATCGTTTAAAAAACCACCATAACCATTGGTTCGACTTAAGGGTGATATTAGAAACTTAATAGAATTATTATTTCGAACAGTAAATTCTGTTAGTAAATGATATATTTCACGTCTAGCTTCTTCCCCACAATTCCCAATAAAAAAGAAAGTTGGAAAGTCAGAGATAAACCTTAAGTTATTTGAGATGCAATACGCTCTTATTGAGTTTTTAACACTCACTTGATCGATCTCATTTTCGTAATATAATCCTATTGTAAAGTACATTGATATAAAGGTAACAATTATTCTTATGACACCCTGTCATTTCCAGCCTCATGGCACGTCCTTTGACTGTTTTAAGAGAATATTAATTATAGAAGAAACCTACAAAGTGCTTTCCGATATCTCAAGAATGTTTTTCTCTACGGCGTCTCTACGACAAAAAAAAGACGGAAGCCTGAAGCTCCCGTCTTTAGCGGTCATTACGCTGACCAATTGTTGTCCCACTAGGGCTCGAACCTAGACTCTTCTATACCAAAAACAGACGTGTTGCCAGTTACACCATGGGACAATTTCGATGGCAAAGATAGTAAGAAATTTCTTTCACAAGCAAATTAAGAATAAAAAAAGTGCATTTTTTCTCTAAATACAATCAAATTCTACATTTTAGGAAAAATTCACTTTTGATTCATCCTAAGCTTGCAAGATATTGTTATTTTCGCATTGCTTAAACATTTGGAAGTAATACCAAAAAGCACGTTAAACAAAATAACACTACATGAATTATAGAAAGATAAACCAGTACCTTGGTTGGTTCGTATTTTTAATAGCAACAGTCGTATTTTTTATCACGATTGAAGACACAGTGAGTCTGTGGGACTGCGGAGAGTATATTACCGCTGCATATAAATTAGAAGTAGGTCACCCTCCAGGCGCTCCTTTGTTTATGGTCTTAGGAAGATTGTTTTCTTTCTTCGCGGAACCTGAAAATGTAGCCATTTGGATCAACAGACTTTCGGCGATTTGTAGTTCAACTACCATTTTGTTTATGTTCTGGACATTGACAATGTTTGTGAAAAAAATTGCACTGAAAGGAAAAACAGAACTTTCATTAGGAGATAAAATAGCCATTTTTGGTAGCGCTCTAGTAGGTTCTTTAGCTTACACTTTTTCTGAATCATTCTGGTTCTCGGCAGTAGAGGGCGAGGTATATGCAATGTCATCTTTGTTCACAGCAGCCATATTTTGGGCGATCATGAAATGGGACGAAGAAATGATGGAAATAAAAGGAGGGTTAATTCCACAAGGTTATTCTCCAGATAGATGGTTACTCTTAATCATGTTCTTATTAGGTCTAGCAATTGGAGTCCACCTCTTAGGTATTCTTGTCGTGCCTGCAATAGCTTATGTAATTTACTTTAGATATGAAAAAACAGTAAGTGTTGGTAAATTTTTAGGAGTAGGAGTTTTATCTTTAATCGTTCTAGGGTTTATTCAAGTTGGTGTGATATCAGGCTCTATTTCTATTGCATCAATGTTTGAAGTGAGCTTTGTTAAATCACTAGGCTTGCCTTTCTTTTCGGGAACAATTTTCTTCTTTTTAATACTTATAGCTGGTGCGTTTTTTCTTATCCGTTATGCTAGGAAGAACAATTTTAAGATTCTTTACTCTGCAACAATGGGACTGTTGCTATTGCTTATTGGTTATGGTTCGTTCGCAGTGATTGTGATTCGCTCTAATGCCAATACTCCTTTGGATGAGAATGATCCAGAAAATTTAGTTACACTTCAATCATACCTGAAACGTGAACAATACGGTTCTGCACCAATATTAACCGGTGGTTTTTGGAACTCTAAAGAGAATCCTAGAGAAGAATGGAAGGATTTATCACCTTTCTACTTACGACGTTTTGTGGTTACAAAGAATGATGCAGTTGTGAAAGCATTCGAAGATGAATCAAGAGCCAAGGAATTTGCCAAAACAGTTTCAGGATCAGAAGTTTTTGAAGATTATTTCGAGTCAAACGCAAGTACACGTAAGAATGCTCAAGCGACTTTTGCTCAGACCACCTTTTTTCCAAGAATGTACATGAATAATGATCCTAGGAGAATTGAAGGGTACAAGGCTTGGTCTGGTTATGATGCAAATGACGATGCGGATACCGAAAAAGGAAAAGACGGTAATCGCCTTCCAACTTTTGGTGAAAACATGACATTTTTTACGAAATATCAAGTTAACTGGATGTACTGGCGTTACTTTATGTGGAATTTTTCAGGACGTCAAAATGACATTCAAAATACAGGGGGCGGAGCTGTCCGTGGAAATTGGATTACAGGATTTTCCGCTATTGATAATGCTCGTTTGGGAACTAACGACAATGCGGAGCCCTATTTTACTTCAGAAAACCCCTCAAACAATCGTTTTTACTTGTTGCCTTTGATTCTTGGAATCATTGGATTGATATTCCATTTCTACAAAGCACCGAAAGATGCATTCGTCATTATGGTTGTATTCTTATTGACAGGTCTTGCCATTATCATCTACCTAAATCCTAAACCTTTTGAACCAAGAGAGCGTGATTATGCGTATGCAGGTTCGTTTTACTTCTTTGCGATGTGGATAGGTATTGGTGTTTATGCATTGTATGAGGCATTCAAGAGTTTCGCGAAGAGTGAGTATGTGAAAATTGCAGGAATAGCGGGCGCAGGTTTACTGCTTGCACTAATAATGGATATAGGTTCTGAGGTTTCCATGCCAACGACTATTTCTTGGCTAATTATATGTGCAATAGGTGCTGGGGCTCTTGCTTTAATGACTGGACTTAAAAAAGTGCTTGGTCAAGAAAAACAAGGGGCAATGGTTGCAGTGATTCTAGGCTTGTTTATTCCAGTAATCATGGGAATGCAAGGTTGGGATGACCACGATAGAAGTCTCAAAACTTCCGCTCATGATTTAGCATTTAACTACTTAAAATCAAATGGCACGAATGGAATATTGTTTACCAATGGTGACAATGACACTTTCCCATTATGGTATATGCAAGAAGTAGAAGGTAAGAGAACAGACGTTCGTGTTTGTAATCTATCCTTGATGCAAACAGATTGGTACACGAACCAAATGAAGTTAAAAACGTATGAATCAGATCCTTTACCTATCAAATTTACCGAAGATCAAATTTTGATGTACGCTGGAAAAACAGATCAGGTTTTATTTTCTGACTTGTTTGAGTTGTTCTATTTAAAAGCAAAACCAGAAGTAATTAAGAAAGTGATAGAGATACGTGTTAAAGCGAATCCTTCAGAAATGCAGCAAGCAGTTAATGTGTTAACAATGCAAGGTGCGAATTTGCTTAATTATGCTTCTACAACCGACTCTCGAGTAACTGGAAGACTAAACAAAATTAAGGCTGTCATGGCAGCTCCTCTATCAGCTGAAAATGTTGAGGGTCAGATTTTCAACAAAATGAAGGCAGGTTTAGACGTATTAAGTGCTTCTCAAGGTAAAATGATTAAAATGCCTGAAGATAAGTTGCGTGAATTACAGAATGTATTGATGGAATTTGAAAAGTCATGGAGCTACACAACATTGCTTGACGCTATGGAATTCACTAGAAATGATGATAATCTTGTTGATTTTGGACAAGGTCAAATGGTTCGTGTTTTTCCTAGTTCAGGGTTCATTCTGCCAGTTAATGTTGACAATGCAATCGCGTCTGAGGTAATCAATGAGACCCAAAGAGATAATTGCAATAAAGAACTTCGATTTGAATTTACCAAGAGATATTTAACTCGTGAACAAGTAATGATGTTAGACATTCTCGCGAATAATGACTGGAAACGAAGTATTGGCTTCTCATCTCCAGGTGGCTCCGATGTTTCTCTAGCATTATATAGAAAAGGTCATATCAAGCAAAATGGGATGGTATTTGAACTAAGTCCATTAAAAGATCCAAACGCTCGTTTCAATTCTGAAAAGATGTACAAGAATTTAATGGAGAATTATACCTATGGACAAATGGACAACCCAACAGTTCTAACTGACTATTACGCACGTCGTCATACAAGTCAATACAGGTTGCATTTTCTTTCATTGGCAGAAGATTATTTAGTTAGAGGAATGAGAGCGGAAGAAAGCAATAAACAACGAGAAATGTATGCGGATGCAGCATCAAATGTTGTTGGTATTCCAGAAGAAGTTTCAAAGGAAGAAATCGCTTCTTACTTTGAGAAGGCAAAGAAACTACTGCATCGATCGCTTGACGTTATGCCAGCAACAATTGTTATAGATTATGGAGAGCCAACAGGATCCCCTAGAGACAACTACACCATTAACGGGAAATCATTGTCTGCGTTTTCTGACGGTATATTACATGACTACGTCCGTGTTTTATATGCAATTGGCGATAAGAAAAAGGCAGAAGAGTTAGGTGAAATTGTGGCGACTCAATTGGAGTCCATTCTTTCTTATTATGATAAAGGGAATGTAGCTATTACTGCAAAATCTGAAAATACAAAACATTTATACGCGGCGTTAAGTTCCTATTTCAAATTAACTTCAGCTGTTAATGATGAAGAATTAGGTGATCCAAATAGCGCTCTGGCAAAAAGAACGAAAGAGAAAATAGCTTACATTTATGCCACAATGTTTCCATCTATGTTTGATAGATTAGAAGAATTGGCAAATGAGAATGGTGAAAGTATTCGTCGTGGTTCGAGTGCCGGAATATACGCTAATCGCTTGTTTGCATTGCAAGATTATTCTGAAGCAATGGCAGCTAGTTTTGGATTGGTGGATGGAAATAACGAAGCAAGTCCGCTTGGTGAGGCTCCTAGTTTAGAAGAGTTGATGAAAATGTCACCTACAAAAGATTCTATCGAAAAATAATCAATGATTCGTTTTTTTAAAACCCCAATCTTGCATCGGTTCATTTTCTACCGAAGAGTTTGGGGTTTTTCAAATACAAGAGCTGTTTTTTTAACTTTCGATGACGGTCCATCGGAAGACTTAACGCAATGGATTTTAGATTTTTTGAAAAAGGAAGAAATAAAAGCTACTTTTTTCTGTGTTGGTGAAAACGTACAAAAGCATCCTGAATTATTGGAAAGAATTAAAATTGATGGACATGCCATTGGGAACCATACAATGGGACATGAAAATGGACTAAAAACATCTAAGAAAAGATATTTGGCCTCTATAGAAGAAGCGAATACTGTCGTTAATTCTAATCTCTTTCGACCACCTTATGGTAGAATGTGGTTCAGTTATTCTAAAGCAATTCGTAAAAAATATCAGATTATAATGTGGTCTTGGCTATCTTATGATTTTGCAACTTCTTTATCAACAGGTTCAATTCTCCAAAAAGCAAAAAAACAAATAAAAGGAGGCGACATCATTGTTCTTCACGACAATCCTAAAGTTAAGGATCGTTTAAAAGAGTTGTTGCCAGAATTAATCAGGATAATTCGCGAGAAAGAGCTGAATTTTGATGTCATCCGCAAATAGAAGATAAAATGGTCATCGAGCGTAGCCGAGATGACGATTTTATCTTCTATTTTTTCTTATAGACAGGCACAGTTGAGCAGGGTTCCCCATACATAATGCTTTTGGCAACTGGCTGTAAAAAACGAAGCAATTCCACCATCGCAAATTCAGGGCAAGTTATATCAGAGCAACCTTTAATAATGACCCTTCCATTTTGGTATTTTTCAATATCATCAGAAAGAATGTTTGTACGAACCAGTTCTTTCTCTAGATCAAGTTGGTCTCCAATAACATAGTTTTTTGTATGTTCTTGTAATTTCGATGCGATAAGCATAAATGCCCAAGTAGGTACTATTGCATCTTCACTACAATGAATAAATACAGCTTTATTATTGTACTGCGTCCAATTATGTGTTTCAACCCAAACTCTAAATTCTTTTTCTTTTAGCACTAATCTTTGCCAGAGTATATCTGCAATGTCTATCGATTCAATGGCGATTTCCGGCTTGTAATCAGCAAGACTTATGGAAATTAATCCACTTTCTTTGATACGATTTACTATTTCTGTCATGTAGTAAAGATATCGTTTTATTAGAATAGCGCAATAGTTAATGACAAGATGACAGAAAAATAAGTCAGGCATAATCCTTGACAGCTAGAATACAATGTCAAGAAACAATCAATTCGGTTCTGCCTTTGAGGCAATAGTATATCCATTGCTTCTGGTTGTATTAATGTGGTTAGTGTTTTGGGCGGATCATCTCTTTGCAGAGATTGATTTCTATAAATTCGGAATTAAACCAAATGTGATGAGCAGTATAAAGGGAATATTTCTGATGCCACTCATTCATGCAAAAAATGAAATAGGTCATATAGTCAATAATTCTCCTCCTACATTTATTTTATTGGCAGCTATCATTTTTTATTATCGAGAAATTGCATTTAAAATTTTTGCCTTTTCATGGTTAATGACCGGGGTTGGAGTTTGGGTATTTGCGGCAAATAATAATTCGTTTCACATCGGTATGAGTGGTGTCGTTTATGCAATGGCAGCATTCTTATTTACTTCAGGAGTTATTCGGAAATACAAACCGTTGCAGGCTATTTCTTTATTTGTTGCGTTTATCTATGGTGGAATGGTATGGGGCGTCTTTCCTATAAAAGAGCAAGTATCCTGGGAAGGTCACCTTGCGGGAATGCTTACAGGTGTCATTTTAGCAATAATTTTCAGAAAAAAGGGACCGCAAGCGCCAAAATTCATGTATGAAATTGAGAAGGAACTAGGAATTGATCCTCCGGACCTCGAAGGAGAATACAATGAACATCTTAGAATTGAAAAAGAACGTCTAGCTGAAATAGAAAGGATGAAGCAGGAACAAAAAAATCAAGAAGAGTCGATTCGTATCATTTATAATTACAAGGAAAGTCCAAAAGATGAAGAATAATCTAAAAAAAGTAGAACTTTTCCATTAACAGCCTTGTTACACTATCAAATACTTCTTCATTATTCGACGACTCAATAGACTCATTGCACATCTGCTCTAAATCGATCCACTATTATACCTGTGTTTTTTGAACTTTCTTTCAAGGATAGATCTCCAAAATCAACGCAAAAATATTCTCCTGTCCTTATTGAAATTGTTTGGTCAGTGAAATAGTTTAGCAGATCAGAAATCCCAAAATTGTGCCCAATAATAACAATTTCAGTACCGACCGATTGTTCCCATAATTGGTCCAGTATTTCTTCCTTACTGCACAAATATAGATCCAAGCGATAGAGAACATTGCTAAACTGTGAATTCTTTGAAATTATTTCAAAAGTTTCTTTGGTTCTATTTGCATCGCTGCACCAAACATCTGTTCTATCAATTTTTCCGCTTAAATAGTTCGATAGCTCTTCTACCTGTCTTTTCCCTTTTAGCGTCAGATTTCTATCTATATCCAAACTTTTTTTAGAATCACTGGCTTGTGCATGTCTTATAAGATGTAGCTTCATTTCAATTATTTTACTTTTCTTCCCAACCTTTTTTCGTTTTGCTTCGTTTTTTAGGTAAGAGCATAATTACAAAAGTAAAATGAAGCGGTAGAAAAAGTAAGAAAGTCGATAATAAAGTGTAAATTACGTTAAATATTGAAAGTAAGGCCATTAAAAAAATCAATGGACATCACTCCTGAAATAATTAAGTCATGCATTCGTGATGATCGCAAGGCAATCAACCTCCTATATGAGTATTGTTTCAGGATACTTATGCCCGTATGTTTTCGCTATAATAACAACGAAGAAGATGCGCGCTCAGCTTACAATGTCGGCTTCATAAAAATTTTAAAAGGACTGCCCAAATTGGATGAAAATGCCAATTTTAATGCTTGGTCGAGACGAATCATGGTTAACTCCTTGATTGATGAGTACAGAAAGAATAAGAAATACAACGAAAGGATACAGAAAAGTGATAGTGAGTCAGAGTTGGATTATTATTCTGCTGGAACTGAAAATGAAGCTGAAAGTAACATGGGGTTGGAAAATATCATGGAACTTGTAAAAGAATTGCCAGAAATGACGGGATGTGTATTTAACCTCTATGTTATTGACGGCTACTCGCACAAAGAAATTGCAGAGCAACTTGAAATGTCGGAAGGAACTTCTAAATGGCATCTATCAACAGCTAGAAAAATGTTAAGAGAGAAATTGGAAAGATTAGAAAACCAGAATCAACGTATGGTAATATGAGTTGGACAGATAAAGAAATAGACAAGTTATTTACAGATAACGCAAGTAATGCTTCTTTCGAGTATAAAGATGCTTACTGGAAAGAAATGGAGGCTATGCTACCCCCCAAAAAAAATGGTGGGATTCTATGGTTAGTTGCGCCATTATTATTTTTGACTCTGCTTGCATTTGCACCTGTCATCAATGGTCGTGATGACAGCGGAAAGAAAAATTCACTGATTGCAAAAAATGAAAATTCTCTAAATAGAGAATTACAGCACAAGACGATTGAAAATAGTGATTCAGATAATGCGAGTATCAAGCCATCCATAGAACAAAAGAAAAAAAGTAAATTGGAGAATGGATTAGCTGATACTTCTACAGAGAAAAATAAAACATACAACAATCATTCTATAAATAAAGATTCTAGAGTAAATCACTACACAGGAGGCAAAGTGGCTACTAAAAAAATGGAAAACACAGTTAGGCCATTATCAAAAAAGTCAACTAATTATCAAAACCATAAGAGGAATGATAATATAAACAACCTAATTGATGACCGTAAAACATCTAACTCCAGCACAGTGAATTCTAAAAAAAACAGATTGTACAAAACGGATAATTCAAATAATACTGAAACAACTATAGAACCTATTAATAATCTTTCAACATTAAAAACTGAGCCTATAGCATCCTTACAAAACAAAGAATTAGCTGATTTAATACAAAATTTACAAATGCCTACTCGCACTTCTTTCTTTGCTCAAGCATTGGGAGGTTTGTCACAATCGATGATTACTCCATCTGATAGGCTTTCTTACTCAACTGGACTTGGAATCGGGGCAAACTTTAATAAAGGTCGTTTTGTTTTCACAACAGGAATAAATGGAGTATGGTCTGTTTACGACGATTTAGTTTTGAGCAGACAGGCGAAAGTGTATGATTTTGGTTCTGACATCTTCAACTACGAGTTGAAATTCAAAGAAATATATTCTATTGAAGCCAACTTATCCGTGGGGTATAAATTTGGTAATAGCACGTTGAGTATAGGTGTTAGACCTTCCTATATTGTTGGAACTAAAGTGAGCTACCGTACGGATGAATTAGAAGACATCTTAGCTACTGAAAATTATTACGGTTATTCTGAAGGAATAAATAAACTAGGACTAAAACCGATGTTGGGTTATTCTTTTGACTTTAAAAGAGGGCTTACAATTGGATTAAATATTGGTACGCAAACGATTCCTTTATTGGATGCTGTGTTCATAAATGGAGATAATAACAAGTTCCCTTTAGACGCCCAATTGTATTTAAGAAAATCAATAAAATTTAGAAAATAAATGAAAACAATTATTAAATTTTTTCTGATAGTTGCATTGGGAACATTAATTCTCTCTTCATGCACCAAAAAGAAAATTACATTACCAGAATCCAATGA
>Ga0316208_1003741_pt1 | contig 10674 bp, 10 predicted proteins | sample 3monopyrite_MG_FD_204944 | JGI IMG/M metagenome (GOLD analysis project Ga0316208, IMG submission 204944) | Microbial mat bacterial communities from mineral coupon in-situ incubated in ocean water Damariscotta River, Maine, United States -... | ecosystem: Environmental > Aquatic > Marine >...
CCATTTTTGTTTTAGCCATAAGTCAGTTTGGCTTGCCATTATTTACCAACTCCTTGCTCGCTTTCGCTATAATGTTGTGGTTATTCTTTAGTGCATTTAATTTGCTTGAAGCGAGCATGCCATCACTGGTTGCCAAGCTGGCGCCAGCCTCACATAAAGGCACGGCAATGGGGGCTTATTCCACCTCTCAATTTTTAGGCGTATTCCTGGGGGGGCTGGTAGGCGGTAGTTTGAGTGAGTTTTATGGCATAACGGGGATAGCTGCTTTTAATATTGGCTTGCTTGTGCTTTGGCTTGGCTTAGCCATTAGCATGAAAAAGCCCAACTTCTTTACCAGTTACTTATTAAACGTGGGTAAAGTGAGCGAGCAAGAAGCATTAGATGTGATAAAGAGTTTATCGCAAGTGGCCGGTGTGGTGGATGTCACGGTGATTGCTGAAGACGGCATTGCCTATTTAAAGATCGATAAAAAACTTGTTGATATGGATGCACTACACAAATTTTCTGTTGCAGAAAATGAATAAAATTTAGCCACGAAGAACACGAAGAAGAAGGCTAAGAAAATAAGGTAAAAGATAAAATTGAACTATGGAACGTATAAGGTGGAAAGGCAGTAGACTTTTATTTTCCCCGTGCCTGGTAGGTAAAATTTTTATCTTGGTGTACCCAAAACACTTTGTGGAGTAGGCTCTTCTTCGAGTCCTTAGTGGCTTAAATATTTTAAATAGATAAATTAGAGTAAAACTGGATGCCGGTCGCCAAAAAGTTATGTCACTTACTGGTCTTAAAAATCAATACCTTAGAAAAATCGTAAAAGCCAATATAATTTGTCACTCTGAAAGCTATTTTGTAGTTAACAGAATTTTTCTGCCAAAAAGACCTGTCACTCAGCGCCATTTAAAAACAATAAGTTAGGAAAGTTAATGGAAGGGCATGTCGCGGCTAAGTTAAAAATACCAAACAATTCTTGAGCTTCTTTAGTTAGATCAGAATTTTTTATATATGCGATACCATCATGTTTGTGTATTTTTACGCAGGAGCTTTTGGTGTAGCTTTACCCTTTAGCCCATCATCAACAAGTTGTGCGAGAAAATCAGTGAAGGGTACAATATTTTGATTAACACTCGCTTCCTCTAAAGCAGCCATATAATCATCACGTTTTTCCACTGGAACAACTGTCCATGGATAACCACCACTGGCTAACATCACATTCATTAGAAATCTTCCCATACGACCATTACCATCTATATAGGGATGGATGTATACAAAAATAAAATGTCCGAGTACTACACGTACAGAGGCTTCAGTTTCATCACGTAGTAAATCAAAAAGTGCAGGCATGGCATCACGTACTGCTTCACGGCTTGGAGGTACATGCTTTGAACGACGAATATAAACAGGGGCATTACGGTAACCTGCAAGATCGGCTGGACGCAAAAGACCTGCCGTGACACCTGGCGCAAACATCTCTCGATACCAAACTCGATGCGCTTCATCTGCGACAGTACCCGCATCATTACCCTGTAATACCTGTTCAACACTATCATGAACTTTTTGATAGGCTTGCCAGTAACCTCGTGCAGCGAGTGCATTTTTGTGTTCTTGATCTTCTGGATTATCATCAGGGTTCCAATTTCCACTGCGAACTCGTTCAATTAATTCTAGGCTCACTCGGTAACCTTCAATCGATAAGGAATGGTAAGCATCCGTTGTGTAAATATCCTCGACATGCTTAAGGTACGCTTTAATATCTTGTGGAAGACCAGGGGCAACGGGGAAACGTTCGATAATGTCACCTCGCATGGCCTGCCACATTAAGCGGAGTCGGTTAACGTAGGGAGATTGTTCACGTGCAGCTAGCGCTGTGGGAATTTGACTCTCGAAAGGATCATTTTCACGGACTTCATAGTCTGCCGAACGCATTGTTTCGACAATCTCATCGGCGATACGATCTCGACCAATATTTCTAAAAGCGCCTGCAAGTCTTCCTGCAATTGTACTGTGTCCACCTTCTAATAATTGATTCAATACTTCGGATGCATCGCCTACTATTGATAGTGCAGCACGCATATCGGTGGGATATTGGTTGAAAAATCCTGGTGCACAGGCAATTAAAGCCGCTGGCAATGAGAACAGATGCAGACCATCTTTTACGACAATATCTTTGCTGTCGGGGAGTGTAGAGCGAACATCGAGCAGTGACGTATCATGGGGTAAGGCCGTGATATTATTCGTTGCCTTAGCAGCACGCACTAAAAGTTGTCTCGGTACTGTCCAATTCTCAGCATGCAGCAAGAGGGATTGCTCGGGCGAAAGGCACCAATCTTTCACTTTACGGTGTTCAAGGTAGGCCGCACAAAAAGGCCAAAATGCGGCATACCACGCCGTACTTTCTCCGGCTGTTTCGTCAGGACGAGCGGGAATATACCAACCTTTCATGACCTCTTGCAGGAAACCATTCTTGCAAAGGCGCTCACGGTGGGTACGTGTTAAATCGGCAGAACGAATAGCAACCATGCCTTTTTCTTGAAGCTGGTGCAGTATTTCGAGGGATTCTGCTAGTTTTTCCGATGGCTTAGCCATGACCCTTTATCCTATATTTCGCTTTTTGCGCTGCATTAGTATTCGCTTATTGTGTTGTAGCATTATTCGTTTAATTTGTCGAGCGGATATTCGCTTATTTAGTATGGGTGAGTAATTTGCATCTGAATATAACCAATATATGTATTAATTGAATAATTAGTCTTGAAAATAGAAAAAATATCCATAGGTATTTGATTTATAGAGAATAAATATAATTATTTAGCACTCAGCTTGACAGAGTGCTAAATCATGGCTATTTTATAACCAGAAACACAATATATAGATGAAAACAGTATTAAATGGAGTAATTTGTCAGCATATAGTGTTTTGAGTGGCAGAATAGCGTACTTAACAAGAAAAAATAATTGGGAGATCGAAAAATGAGTAAATCAACCAGAAACTCTGGAAAACCGTGGTCTGGAGACGATATTAATCAATTAGCAAAAGGGAATACGCCAACTAGAGTAATTGGTTTAAAGCTGGGACGAACGGCAAGTGCAGTCCAGTCAAAGGCTAGCCAAGAGAATATTTCGCTAAAGCCAACCAATCAATCGCCATACAATAGAAGAAAAAAATAAGAGCCGTGGTCGGATAACAGGAGTATTTCTCGTTTACATTTAAATATTAAATAAAAACATAATAGTAGTATTTGGGGATTTTAGTGTGGTGTCGAATAATGAAGAATCTATAAAAGATGCATTCCATATTCTTGCTCTCTCAGGTGGAGGCTATAAGGGACTCTTTACTGCTCAGATAATTGCCCAGATTGAGGAACGTACAGGTAAACCTTTCGGCTCTCATTTTGATCTTATTTGTGGAACCAGTATCGGAGGCATCATTGCACTCGCTTTAGCTACTCGGGAAATCTCTGCACAAGAAGTAGTTGCATCGTTAACGGAAGTCGGACCAAAAATTTTTACGCCTATAACCATCCCAAGTTTTGAGCTTGGTTGGCCAAAAACTATGGGTAAAAGTATTGCAGATAAAAAAATATTTGAACAATCAGGTTTTTCTTTTAATCGCGGTATTGAAGCGGCTAAACATGATAATAAGAATTTAAAAGATATTCTTCAAAAATTATTTGAAAATAGAAAAATTGAAGATTTAAAAACACGAGTGCTTATCCCAACTGCCAATTGGACAAAGGGTGCTCCCCAGTTCTTTAAAACACCCCATAACCCTAAATTTACAGTCGACAAAAAATATTCACTGGTTGATATTGCAATGGCAACCAGTGCAGCACCAATTTATTTACCTAATTATCAGTTTGAAAATCAGGTATATGTTGACGGTGGGATTGTGGGGAATGCTCCAGGAATTTTTGGTGTACATGAAGCAGAAAATTTTATTTATGAAGCAAATGATAAAGAACATTATTTACTTTCAATTGGAGCGCTCTCATCAAAAATTACTGCTAATCAAAGTGAAACGTTAGATAAAGGTTTAATTCAATGGAACTCACAACTATTTGATTTCATGATGGCATGCCAGGAACAGACAGCTGATTTTATGTTAAAGCAAAAATTGGGTGAGCGATACCATATGGTTGATGAAACAACGAGCGCAGAACAAGATAAGGTTGTTGCTTTAGATAAAGCAAATAAAGCATCAACAGATACACTAGTAGGTCTTGCAAAAATAATATTTCAAAAAGAAATTTCTAAACAGGAATTAAATAACTATATAGCCCAACAAACACCAGATTTGAATTTTAAAATATAGTGAGGAATCGCGAATATGTATAACGTCAGCCCATTACTTTATAAAAGGTTTTCTAATGATCGATTTATCAATAAAATATCGATTACTGGTGAACAAGATAAAATGCTGCTTGAAGCGCGGAAAAAAGTAAGACAAGCAATACGGATGGCTTTTCGTGAAGCAAGAGAATATTTAAAAAATGAAAATATTCGCAATGATGATATTGAATGGGTTTCTAAAATAAAACCTAAGTTTTTTACACAAGGTTCATATGCATATAAAACTTTAAATAGTCCTTGTTATGCAACTCAAGAAATTGATCTTGATGATGGTGTATATTTACCTATGTCAATATTGAACTCAGAGCCAAGTGCAAATATAGAATGGTTTTTTACAATAGTTGATGGTGCTTTAAAAAAATTAGCCCTACATGAGGGTTGGAAATTTAAGGAAATACCGACATGTGCAAGAGTAATTATCCCTGGTAAACAAGCTCATATTGATGTGCCATTATATGCCATCCCCGATAAACGACATACGGAATTAGTTGAAGCTTTAAATTTTGCCAAAATGGATGGCAGAAGTTTAAGTGACTTATATTATAGTGATGCAATTACACAAACATTCTTAAAGCTAAATGAAGATGAGGTAAATCTAGCTACACGTAATGAAGGATGGAAAAAATCTGATCCTATGAAAATTTCTGATTGGTTAAAAATGGAAAAGTCCATAAGAGGAAAAACATCTGGTGAACGTTTAATACGAGCGTGTCGATTCTTAAAAGCATGGCGTGATTTTATCTGGGAAGATGGTGGTGGTCCATCATCATTAGCTTTGATGATCTGTGCAATAAAAGCGTATCCTAAAGATGATCATAACCGTGATGATTATGCTTTGTTACAGGTAGTCAAAATGCTACCTGGTTTTTTAGGTGGTACTATATATAACCCTGCTGCAAAAGATGAAGTTGTTTATCCTAGAGGGAACATAAATCAAGAAGAAATAATACTCAAGGCTAAGCAGTTAGCAACATCACTTGAATCGTCATTAAGTGGTTCTTTAAATAAATATGCACTTTTAGACGAATTAAAAAGTAAATTTGGTCAAAGAATACCTTCAATTATTAATTGGATTGAAGAAATTACAGGTGCAGCTATAGTTCGTTCAACTGCTGCGGTGAAAGTTAAACCAGAAACAATACCAAATACAAAATCGGGCTAATATGGTATGTTGGAGTCAGCACTACCCGAAGTAAATCAGTGGTTAGTAAATAATGGATTCATTAGGGATACAACAAAAACACATTGTTTTTCATATTTAGGTTCGCTTCAATGTAATCATATTGATGTTCCTGTTGAAATTTCTTTTATTGATCTTAGCTTTAAAGAATTACCTGAAATATATCTTCGTAATCCTAGACCTGCGCCTTTATGTAGACCACTTCCGCATGTCGAGCACACTAATAAATTATGTTATCTTGACGCAGAAACTTACCGTGTTGATCCTTATCGACCGGTTCAGACATTTGTAAATTTATTGGATCAAGCAAAGCAGGTATTGGTTGATAGCTTGGCGGGAAAAAATGCTAATGATGTGGGGTATGAGTTTTCAGCATATTGGGATTGCACTCTTAGAGGTATCACTCTGTCAAAACATCAATCTGGTAACTTTATAAAATATAATTTTATAAAATATTTTAATTTAGCGGGAAAAGAACAACGTCTCATTGTTATCGGTAATAATGATGAAATTTTAAAGTATATAAATCATAAAAAAGTAGAATTAATATTTTCTAAAAATAAAAATGCTATTTGGATTAGCCTGTCAACAACAGCCCTTTTACCTTTTCAGGGTGTTTGGCCACCAAAACATTTTAATGAACTCTACAGTTGGTTGAAAGAAGTAGATTCTAATGCAGCAAAAACTCTTTATAAAAAACTGGGGACAAAAGAAGGAACACAAAATAGGTTGTTAATTATTTTAGAAACGAAAGGTAGTTTAGTGGGAGTTGATATAAAGATACCTACTGAAGAATTTATTCAAAGTCCTGGGCGTTTTCGCAAACAGTTACTTCTTGATAAGGGCAAGTCACGAATAATGCTGAATCGTGTTGGGATTGATAATCTTAGCCCAAAATTTATTACTTCACGAAATATTTTAGGTAAAAATTTAGCTTCAAAAAATATAGTATTAATTGGGTGTGGAACAATCGGAGGCTATTTATCACGTCTCCTGGTGCAAGCTGGTGCAGGACAAGGTAAAGGTCAGCTTACGCTTTATGACTCACAATTATTATCATCAGGAAATATTGGCCGTCATTATCTTGATGAGAATTATCTGTATGAAAATAAAGCTGAAGCTTGTGAACACAAATTACAAGGAGAGTTTCATTCTATAAAAATTAACTCTTTCCCTAGGGAGTTTAGTTCTATAAATGATGCTCGCAATGCTGATATTGTGATTGATGCAACAGGAAGAGAACCTTTTTCATTGTCACTTAATGAACTATTTGTTGAGTGCCACAACAACAATGTAGGATGTCCTGATATTTTATATGTATGGATAGATGGAAATGGTTATTGTGGACGTACTTTGTACTATAACGGCAAGGACAGCGGGTGTTACCGTTGTTTGCAAGATTTATCTGGGAAAGATAAATTTCCACCATTAAAATCCGAAAATGATCTTACTCCCATGACTTATCAATGTGGTGAATCTTATGTCCCATATCCTCCAAGTGTCTCTGTACAGGCTGCTGCAATGGGGTTGGAAAGGGTATTAGAATGGGCGAATGGGAATATCGTACATCATTTTTATAATCGAAAATTCCATAACAAAGCTCGCGAACATAAAGATCAAAGTTTGACAATAACATCAGGATGTCCTGCATGTCAGAAGTGATTTATCAAAATAAATCAGGACTTATTTTGTTTGAAAAAAATGTTGTAACAACATTAAATCAATGGCGACAGCATGGAAAAAAAAGTGAAGCTGGTGGAATTCTTATTGGGTATCGACGACCACCACACATTCAAGTTGTTGCTTGCACAATACCGTATAGAAAAGACAAAAGATCCCGTTTTGAATTTAAGCGGAGAGATCCAAAGCATATAGCTATTGCTCGTCAGTATTGGAGAAATAGTAACGGACAAGCATATTATCTTGGAGATTGGCATACACATCCAGTCGATAGAGCATCTCCATCATTTGTTGATAATTATGAGTGGGGTAAATTAGCCAATAGTCGTCTAGGCTCTGATTTATTATTTGTAATAGTTGGTAGAAAACAATGGTATGTGCAACATGATAAAAAATCATTAAGCTTAGTCGAGAGAAAAACTTAAATAAAATACACGGTGATGAATGGATTTAAAGTTAAAAAAATGGTTGAAATGGCTAGAAATTATTAAAGTTGAAGTTCAACAGTTAGTAATAGATAAAGATATATTTTGGTCTGTTCAGAGCCTGATAGAGAATAATAAAGAAATACAAAAGCCTAGTAGCTTTTATCAATACCTTGGTGATACATATGTTTCACACTCTGTTATTGGAGTACGTAGGCAGATAAAAAATCAAAAACAGAGCATTTCTTTTGCAAGACTTTTAACCGAAATAATTGAAAATCCAGAAAAAATAAGCAGAAAATATTACTGTGGTTTGTATGAAGGATCAATAATTGCAGATTTAGCAGACGGACATTTTGATAGGTATTGTATTAAACCAGGTGATAGTTATATTTCATCTGTTATTGTGGAAAATGATTTAAGAGAACTAAAACAAATAACGGAAAAAATAGAAGAGTTTACTGATAAACGCATTGCTCATAGAGACACAAGAATACCTAAAAACTTGCCTAAGTTTAGTGAGATCGATGCATCAATTGAACTGCTAGATAAGTTGTATAGTAAATACCATCTTTTACTTTATGCAGATGGAATGGATTCGCTTATGCCAACATACCAATATGACTGGCAGGAGATATTTGATAGCAAATGGCGATTGTAAATATAAGATATATAGAAGATGTTTACAGAAAAGATAAATGCTATCTTATCAGAAAAAAACTAACAATTATTAATGCAACTATTAACATATAAACCTTATGTATATCGAAGAACTAACTAAGCTTATCCAACATTCATTTGCTTCTATTGAATTAGATGGTTTTACGGGATTTGGGGTTGTTATAATTGAACAAGATTTTTGCACGCTCCCCATATCACCACTTTTAGAGTTATCAGATAATAGTATCTATGTCGAATCAATGGATGAGGTAAATAAATTTCTTTTTGATGTTTCGAGATCTGGCGACATAAGGCACGATGGTTTTCACATATATTACCCTGAAAAGAAAGTTCTTGTTATTTCACAGTATTTTAGTCCTCCTATACAAAGCCAAATTAATAATGTTGTTTATAATGTTGGAGCTAGAGTTCGTGCCGCGCAGTATGGCTCACTTTGTCAAGGTGTTTTAGGTGTTATTACTGTTGGAAATAGCGGGAAAATTTATCAAGCTCTTGATGGGGTAATAAACCAGGTTACTAACTAATGAATGAAGTACATCTTAAAAAAATAACAGCAATAACTTTAATATTGGGGGTAATCGTTTGGCTTATCCTTTATTTTTCGCAAGGCTTTGAACCCATTAGTTTTTCAAGTTTAAAGAGCTTATTCTCTGGCTTTACGGTTATAGGATTATTTTGGGCGCTGTACTTCAGGTGGGCTTGGAAGTGGCCATATATGCGAAAAATTTTATATAAACCAAATATTAATGGAACATGGCTAGGTCACTTTAAATCTAATTGGCGTGATGATAATGGAAACTTACAACCACAGAAAAAATTTGTTCTTGTTATTCGACAGACATGGCTTACCATTTCAGTAAAAGCATTCACTGAAATTCAAAAAACCAACTCACATATTGAAAGTCTTATTTTTGACGACTCAAACGGAACTAAAATTTTAGCTTACCTTTGTTCAGAGAAAGATAATACTTCGGGTGGTGATTTACGTAAGGGAGCTGCTGAGCTGGACTTGACTGAAGGAGATGATCTTAAAATTTTTGAAGGGAATTTTTGGACGTTAGCAGGAACTAAAGGTTTCGTTCGTGTATCTTGCGCATCTTCGAAGGAGCATGTTGATTCATTCCAGCTGGCAAATATTGCATGGGGAAATGAAAATAGCTGGGTAGAAATTGAAAGCTGAAAAGTGTTCGCAAGGGCATTTGAAAAATGCTGACGACATCAAGCTCCATGCTAAGCTCCCAGGATGGCAAAGAAAAGTTATATTTCGTTATAGAGACTAAGAGTCTTCTACTCAATGATGTAATAAGGTTTAAAGAATAGGCAAAAATTGACTGTGGAAATGCACATTTCGAGGTGCTGGGTCAAGAGGTTAAATTTGTCAAAGCGAGTGAGTACCACTCATTTACTGCTTAACATTGATCCAGATTATGGCACTAGGCAGCGATCTTAGAAAGAGATCTGTGCCATTTATTGGAAAATATTGCCTACTAGCTAGTTCCAGATATGGCCTAGCTTACAGATAATTAGTAAGATTCAGACTTAAAGGTTACTGTATACTGTTTTAGATGGGGCTTTTCTTGGGAATTTGTGCGATAAAAGGCCAAATGTTACTGGAATCATCACCAGAATACCTTAAAAAGAAAGCTAAGTTTTTGAAATTTATAGAATTAGGCTGACAGTTAATATTGTCTAGTGACAGCTATTTTTGGCTAGTGACAGAGAATATTGGCTAGCGGCATTGGAGAGAAGAGTATGGCTAGGGGTGTGAATAAAGTAATTTTGATTGGTAATCTGGGACAAGATCCTGAAGTGAAGTACATGCCAAATGGCAATGCCGTTGCCAATATTACGGTAGCAACAAGTGAAAGCTGGAAAGATAAGAACACCGGTGAAAATGTTGATAAAACAGAATGGCACCGCGTAGTCTTTTTCCGTCGCCTGGCCGAAATTGTTGGTGAGTACTTAAAAAAAGGTTCTAAGATTTATATTGAAGGCAAGCTGCAAACACGTAAATGGCAAGATAAGAACGGCGCCGATCACTGGACAACAGAAATTGTTGCCAATGAAATGCAAATGTTAGATTCACGTGGCGGTGGCAGCAGCGATTTTAATCAGGGTCAAAATATGGGCGGTGGACAGCAGCAGTCTGCACCTCAGTCCGACTCATCACAAGCAGCACCTGCTCCAATGAACAACGATTTTGATGATGATATTCCGTTCTAACATATAGCATAAAGTATAATGTCCTTGAGCCTCGCATTGAATGGAGGCTTTATACTTTTATTGAGCACGGCATGCTATTGTAACAGTCAGTAGTGGTGCAGATTTTTGAATAAGAGTATTTTATGCACCATATTTGATCGGG
>Ga0316208_1003742_pt1 | contig 10673 bp, 6 predicted proteins | sample 3monopyrite_MG_FD_204944 | JGI IMG/M metagenome (GOLD analysis project Ga0316208, IMG submission 204944) | Microbial mat bacterial communities from mineral coupon in-situ incubated in ocean water Damariscotta River, Maine, United States -... | ecosystem: Environmental > Aquatic > Marine > Coastal...
TCATCGAGGCCCACCACCTCTTCGGCCTGCAAAGCAGCCGACTCGGTGTCCTGCTACACCGACAATCCGCCGTCCACGCGCTCGCCCAACTCGACGACGGCGGCATCATCGCCCACCTCGGCGCCACCGATATGCGCGCGCCAATCCTCGCCGCGCTGGCGTATCCAGAAACCGCAACATCCCACCCCGGCGCGCGCATGGATATCGAATCCATCACAACCCTAGATTTCCAACCGCTAGACCCCGCCCGCTTCCCCGCAGTCGGCCTCGCACGCCGAGTCGTCGACCAGCCCGCCACAACCGCCGGCGCGATATTCAACGCCGCCAACGAGATCGCAGTCGAAGCATTCCTAAGTCGCCGCATCCCGTTCGGAGCGATCGTCCCCATCATCGAGCGCACACTCGACGCCATCCAGCCATCCCCCATCTCGGGCCTCGCCTCGGCTCTCGAAGCCGATGCCGATGCCCGGCGCTCCGCCGAATCCCGGCTCGATGAATGCGCACGCAACAAGACCATCTCCGGAGCCTGACGAGTGGCCCGACCCGCACCCAAAAAAACCACCCCGGCCGATCGCCGGCTCGCCGAACTCCGATCGGCCATGCAGCGGTACAACGCGGGCGACCGCGCCGGTGCGCTCAAAGCGATCCGCGCCGTTCTCAAGGCCGACCCCGCAAACGCCCAGGCCCACCGCCTGTGCGCGGTTGTCCTGAGCGCCGCAGGCGACCGGGATCGTGCGCTGTTCCACGCCCAGCAAGCCGTCAAACTCGCGCCCGCCGCGTCGCCTGTCCACACAACACTCGGCTCGGTGCTAGACGCGATGGGTGACCCGGCCCGTGCGCTCGAGTCGATGCGGGCCGCCGTCAAACTCAACCCAAACGATGTCGAAGGACTCACCACTCTCGCCATCACGCTCGATAGCCAGGAACGCTACGACGAGGCGCTCGAAGTTCACAGCCGTGCGCTCGCGGCCGACCCAAACCACGCCGTCGCCGGCCTCAACGCCGCGATCTCGATGCTTGCTATGGGGCGCGCACGCGATGCGGTAGATCTCATGCAACGCATCGCCTCGGCCCGCCCCGGCGACACCCACGCCGCCGAACGCCTCGCGTTCTGCATGAACTACGACGATCGCGCCACGCGCGCTTCGATCAACCTAGCCCACCACGCGTACGGCCAGTGTCTAGAAAACACTACAAAACAAGTGACAATTCCCTACCGGCAAATGCACTGCCCCCTCCGCATCGGCCTTGTCTCGCCCGATCTGCGCGCACACTCTGTCGCCAGTTTCCTCGGCCCGCCTTTCGATCACCTCGACAAAGACAAATTCACACTCTGCCCATTCTTCACGTCCAAGCACGCCGACGCGGTCACCGAATCACTCAGGCAACGCTCAGATGAATGGCACGACTGCGCGGGCCTCTCCCCGGCCGATCTCGCCGCGCACATTTCCAAACTCAACATCGATATTCTCATCGACCTCTCGGGACTCTTCGCAGGGCACCGCATCCCAACCTTCGCCGCGACCCCCGCCCCCATCCAGGCAACATGGCTCGGCTACCCGAATACGACAGGTCTCACCCGAATCCATGCCCGCTTCGTCGATAGCCTCACCGACCCGCCCGAATTCGACGGCCGACCAGATGACATCCGCGAGACCGAAAAACTGATCCGTCTCGATCCGTGCTTCATCTGTTACAATCCGCCAGCCGATGCACCAGATCCCGCCGGCACACCGCCGAGTACTACCGGCGAGCCATTCACGTTCGGGTCCTTCAACGACATCAAAAAAATCAACCCGACTACTCTCGGCATGTGGGCCGGTGTTCTCGAAAAAGCCCCTAAATCAAGGCTGTTTCTCAAGGCCGGCCCGCTCGGTGCAAAGGCAGTCCGCGAGCATATTCTTTCATCGTTTCAAGAACGCGGCATCGACCCGGGCCGGCTCTTGCTCGCGGGGCGGAGCCCGTCACAAGCGGGCCATCTCGCCGAATATCACAAGGTCGATCTCGCGCTCGACACCTTCCCCTACTGCGGCACGACGACCACCTGCGAAGCGCTCTGGATGGGCGTTCCGGTTCTATCACGCATCGGCGAAACGCACGCATCACGCGTCGGCCTGAGCCTGCTCACAAACACCGGGCTGCCCAACCTCGCGGCACCCGATTCCGAGTCTTTCATCCACCGAGCCGCAGAACTCGCGACCAACGCTGCCTTGCTCGCAGAGACGCGGGCAGATCTCCGCGCAAGATTCTTAGCATCCGCCGTCTGCGATGCCCCCGCCTTCGCGGCGCGTTTCGCCGGCGCGCTCCAAACCCTCGCCCAAGAGCATTCAACGTGACACACCAACCGACAAATCAAACTACCATCACCTGGCTCGCCTCGTACCCAAAGTCGGGCAACACCTGGCTCCGGTTCCTGCTCGCCAACATCATCTCGGGCGGGCCGCCGGCCAATAGCCTCGCGGTTTCCAAACTCGTCTACGACATCCATCAGCCCGACATCCCGTTCGAGCCCGCGGCCCCGGACCAACTCTTTATCAAAACCCATTTCGCGCGCGCAGCCGGCCACCCACGACTCAACGAAACTTCGCGCGCGGTCCACATCGTGCGCCACCCGCGTGATGTCCTGCTCAGTGCGCTCAACTACCGGCGCATGGAAGGAGTCATCGAGAACCTCACCGATGCGCAGTACGCCGAGACGTTTATCAGCCACGCCGGCGATCCGCTCTGGGCCCGGCTCGGGTACGGCTCGTGGATCCAACACGCCGCAAGTTGGGCGGCCGGCTCGCCCTTCCCCGTGCTCACGATCCGGTACGAAGACCTCAAAGCCGACGCCGAAAAAACACTTAAGGCGGTTCTAGAATTCGTCGAACTCGGTGCCTCGGACGCGGATATAGCGCGCGCTGTCGAGCAGTGTTCGTTCGACAAACTCCGGGCCGTCGAGATCCGTGAACGCGGCAAGAAAACGATCTTTCCGGGCACCGCCAAAGACACCAAAGCCAAACGGTTCTTCTTCAACAAGGGCGCGACTGGTCAATCGCTCGATGCGTTGATGCCGGGGCTCGACGCCGCGCTCGATGCCCGGTTCGGGCCCGCGCTGGCAAAGCTCGGCTACTGACCCACGGCCCGGTGCCACATCGCGCGGTACGCGGTTTCCAGCCTCGGCACAAACGCACCGAAGTCACTCAGCCGATCCCGAACCCGGCCTCGCAACTCATCTCGCAACAACCGACGCCGGTTTTCGTCGCCCGCAATAACGCCGGCCGTGCGCACATAACCGGCGATGTCTTCGCCGATCAGATCGCCGAGCCCGAGATTCTCCAGCAGACTCACGCCGACTCTCGAAACGTGCGAATCGCCCCGCACCGTCACAACCGGCACGCCCATCCAGGCCGCTTCCAGCGTGGTTGTTGTGCCGTTGTACGGAAAAGTATCCAGCGCGATATCGACCCGGCCGTAGAGACCCATGTGCTCGGCGGCTGTCGGCGTTTCGCCCATGGTTTCCAGGCGTTCCGCATCCCCGCCCGCGCGCACAAACCGGTCCACAAACCGACCGCTGAGCCACGGGTCGCCGAGCCCCGCGTTCTTGACAAGCAGCGACGATCCAGGCACCGATCTCAGAATCTCGACCCACGCGGCGATCACATTGTCGGTGATCTTTGCGAACGTGTTGAACGACGCGAACGTGACCGATCCTGTGCGCTGGGCCGGGCACGGGCCGGCATCGGGCGCGTGCGCCGGCGGGGTGTAGCACAAGAAACATCCATCGAGCCGAACGAGTTGTTCGGTCGCGAGCGCGTCGGCCTCTGGCGATGGGTCGGTGTGCGCATCGACGAGCCGATAGCCGATCGCCCCGAGCCCGGTCGTCGCCGCGTACCCCATGTAGGTGGCCTGCACCGGGGCCGGCTTGCGCGCCAGCACACCCAGTCGATTCACTCCGGTATGCCCGGTCAGATCGACGGCGATGTCGATCTTGTCGGCTCGGATCTGCTGATCGACGGCGGGATCTGGGACACCCTGGATCTCACGAAACTCGGCAGCGCACGCGCGCACGCGATCGGTCAACGCGTCGGCGTTCATCCGGTGCGAATAGCAGTACACCTCGATGTGCGCGCGATCGTGGTGCGCGACGATGCCCTCGATAAAATGGCCCGCCGACCGGTTCCGAAAATCTTGAGAGATGTACGCAACGCGCAGCGGGCGATCGGGATCGGGATCTGATATCCGCGGCGGATCGGCCGGGGTCTGTGCGGCTTGCAATTCGCCGTAGACGCGGTGGGCCTCGAAGATCTCTTGCGGCGAGAATTCTGAGCAGTAGAGCATGAGCAGCAACGGGTCACATTGCAGGCTAGCTTCGGCTGCGCGCGCATCGGCGGTGGAGCGAAGAATCTCGACGCCGCCCGCGTGATCTCCGGTGAAAATCCGAGCCGCGGCCGCGTACCCCGCCGTGCGCGCATCATCCGGGTTGTTCGCGTATGCCCAGTCGCCCAATTCGAGCGCCGCGGCGTGCAGGCCGCTGCTCAGCAAGAGGGTCGACACCATCCCCGCCGAGGCGGCCGCGGCCGGGCCTAGGTACATCAGTTTGCGCGCCGCTTTTTCCGCCTGGTCGGGCTTTTCAGAATGGAGCAGTTGCTCGGCGAGCGCGGCGCGTGCGGTCGGGTCGGTCGGCTGCGCGCTCACGAGCCGTTCGAGATAGACCGCCGAGCGGACCGCGTCGCCCTGGGCCGCGAGAAGCTTTGCCATGATCCTGCAGAGCGCGGGGTCTTTGGGGTCGCGCTTGAGCGCACGTTCGAGGATCGCGCGGGCCTGCGCGTGTTTTCCGCCGCGGAGCAGGCCGTCGATCTGTTGGCGGATTGTTGGTCGGGCGGCCATCTTGACGGAAGGGTAGAGCGCCCGTCCACGCGGCGCGTGCGCACAGAAAAGGGCGGCCCGATCCGGGCCGCCCTTGGGGGTAATCTAATTCCTGCTCAGTCTCGGCTTACTCGCTCGGACGTTCCTGGGCTTCTTTGCCGAAAAAACTGAACGGCATAGCAAGGGCCGAGAGATCCGGCTGGTTGGCGATGTACTGGGCATCGAGCACTTTCTCGATCCGGCTCGCGACGTCCATCAGGTGAGCCCGGCTGTAGGGATCGAGTTTGGAGCCCGAACGCTCTTCGATCGAATCCACCTTGCCCTTGAGATCACGCAGGTGCATGGCCGCGAGCGTTGAGATCGGCTTGCTGGCCGCGTCGTATGTCTCGCTCGCGAGCGTGAGATCGATAAGACGCTCGATATGCTCGCGTTGGAGGTTGCGACGCATCGATGAGATCATCGGCTGGCGGGCCGTGTACCGTCCGCGGGCGGGCTCTTCGAGCTCTCCCCATGCCGCGTTTGAGATCTCACTCATCAGTTCGGCGAGGGTCAGGGCATCCTGATCTTCGGGAACGATGAACTCGTTGTCGTACACCCGGCGGAGGGTGGTTGGGTTCATGACCATGGTCATCGCAGCCGCCTGGATGTTGAGCACCGAATCGTGAACGTTGTAGGTCGGATCTGTGAAGATCGAGCGCATCCCGCCCGCGTCCCACCATTTATCAATGGTCATGTACTCGAGCAGTTCGGGCGAAAGGCCGAACGCCTCGTCATGGAACGTATTGTCAATGACGAACGAGAGGGCTTCACGCTGCTTGGCTGCATCGACAACCTCGATCGGGGGCCGGCCGTGAGCGTCGCCCTTCTTCTCGCGATAAACGTGCGCGCCGCCGACCCAGTTTGCCATCATCGAAACCGCGCCGATGTGTTGTCCCAGTGCGATGCCGTAGCCCTGCCGCACCCGGCTCCACGATTCGCCGTCCTTGACAAAGTCGCCTAGCAGGCTCTCGCGGATTTTCCCGACAAGTTCTAACTGGGCATGGGCGAAGTCGATGGGGTATTTCGACAGGTCATATCGGCGAGCGAGAGGATCGGGGCCCCACGTGTCTTCATCGGTCGCGTAGTCGAGGCCGGGCTCGCCCGCGCGCTCGAGGACCTTCTTGGGATCTCCTGTGGTGTAACCGTACTCGATGACCCAGTTGTCGTAGGGGCCGATGTTGATCGAGCTGAAATCACCCTGAGTCGAGCCCGTCGAGCCGTCCTCGGTGGGCATGAAGATGTTGATCCCGTTGTAATCCATCACCGAGGCGCTCCAGGGGGTCTCGCCCTTGAACTCATCGGTGTTGATCTCGCTGAGTTCGTACGCGCTCGAGCCCTTGAAGTTGTGCCGCAGCCCGATGGTGTGACCAACTTCGTGTGCCACGAGCTCGGCGAGCATGGGCCCGACAAACTCGGCGGGGACACCGTCGATCAGGTCGCCCTGCTCGATCTCTTTGCCGTCTTCGGCTGAATCATCTTCGTCGGCAGTTTCTTCGCCTTCGTCCGAATCATCGTCCTCGTCGGCCTCGGCCTTGGCGAGCAGCCCCTTGAACTGATCGGGAACCATCGCCATCAGATCGGGGTTCTTCTCGAGTTCTTCTTTGATCTTCTCGATCATCTCCGGCGGGATCTCGGGCGAATCCTGGCCCTCAAGATCGGCAAAGACGAGCGGCGCAACCGCGCCCAGCGCGTCGATATGCATCCGCGCCGCCGCGAGATTCATCGCCTTGCCGAAGGCCGCGTTGCAGCGACCCGAGACCTGGCTCACCCGGCCCGAAAGACCGTCAAACTCGTTTCCGCCCATCATCGTCGAACTCGCGTTGGCGGCCTCGTGACCGCCGAACCGGGTCACGCCGCGCCTGGACCGGGTCGCGAGCATCTCGGCCCGCTCGCTGGGATCGGCGAACCGGACGCGCGGATCCCAACGCGGGTTCTGCTGGAGCCACGCCATGGTTTCGGGACCGAAGCCCTGCATCGCGGTCTCGCCCAGGATGTCGTTCCAGCGGTAGGTGAACACGCGGATCCAGCCGTCGGTCAGCACCACGTCGGCGTCGAGGATCTCGCCCGTCATCGGGTTGACCCGACTCGGGCCGATGGCGGTGGCGATGTTGTTGTTCAGCCAGCGGATAAAGTTGTAGCGGACATCCTCGGGGTCTTTGTCCATGTGGGCGCCGCTGGATTTATCCTGGAAGCGGACCTGGATCGCTCCGTCGATGCCGATCTTGCGAAACGCCTCGTTCCAGTACTCGATGCCGTCACGCACATAGCGTCGGTACCGCACCGGGACGGTGTGCTCGACGTAATACACGATGGGCTCTTTGGGCGGGCTCATCTTCAGCTTTGAGTCCGCCTTCTCGATGTGCCAGCGGTTGATGAACCGTGTGTCAACCTCGTTGCGATCATACTTGCCGAGATCCTGGAAACTCGTCGTGAAGTAGCCAAGACGCTGGTCGGCAGCGCGCGGCTTGAAGCCGGGCGTGCCCTTGATGTTGCTGATCGAATAATGGAACGTCTTCATCTTTCCCGAGGCGTCGGGCACGGTGTAGGCGACCTCGACGTTCTCGGGGAAGCTCTTGGCTTCGGTGATTTCTTTCAGGCTGCCTTTCAAACCGCGGGCCGAGCGACCAAAGAACTTGGACGCCTGACCAACCAGCAGGTTGTCCATGTCGATCACGGGCTGACCATTGGGGCCCTTGCCGAGGATCGGGATATCGAGGATCACCCGGTCGGTGAAGATGTTCTTGACCGAGTCCTTGCTCGATTGCTCGCCCGTCGAGCGGACCGCCATCTCGGGCATAACCATCGCAAGGCGATCGTCGCCATACTTCTTCCAGTACACATACATATCGCCGGCCTGGAGGCCCGCGAAGATCTCACCGCCCGATACGGTCATCGCAAAGAAGTGCTTCTGACGCGCAAAGCCGCGGGGCATCTCGGCCAGCATCTGGTTGGTCTCGCGGTTGACCCAGATGTCGTAGAACCCCGAGCCCTGCGTCGTGCTGACGACACGCTCGAAGCCCTTGCTGAGTTTGTCCCAGTCGGTTCCCTTGCTGGCGGAATCACCGCCGCCGCCGCGCCCGCCCATCGCGCGGGCGATGGCGCCGAAGTCGACGTTCTCGGCGCCGGGCGCGGTTGCGTCGGTCGATGTGCCGGCGTTGCCCGGGGCCGCGGCCCCAGCCAGCGCCACGGTCGTGCCCGCGACAAGGACCATCGCGGCCCTTGACCATTTCGATGTTGCAATTGATGTTCGGTTCTGCTCTGCCATGAATAAAACTCCCTTGTTGGTCGTCGAGCCGGGCCGGCGCGGGCAACACGCCCACCAGCGACCCGACGATCAATTTCGATGCCCACACACTCCTAAGACGAACCGGCAACGCCGAGCCGTCAGAGATTTTCGGACGAACAAACTCGGCCCGATATCCTGAAACCGATACCCAAGCCAGACGCGGAAACAGCTAAGGCTGCCCGCAGTGCGATCCCCCCGAATACTGAGCCGTGCGGCTGTTGGACCGAGAAAACCCCGACCCTGAATCTACTACTACACACAAACTCGCGTCAGGATGCAACCCCCAAACCCCGCAAGGGCCGAGAATCTTCCCAAGATATTGCCATTTGGGTTATCGGGCACGAGCCGACACCCCCGGGTTTAGGAGGGTTTGACAAAGAACCAGAGCCCGAACATGACCAACCCGAACACCCCCACCGCCACCTTGAACGGGAGGTCCGAGGCGGCCAATTCGGTCGGGTCGTCGTACCGACCGTGTTCGAGCAGAAGCAGCGCCCGGAGCAGGGCGTAGGTCGCCGGGATCATGGTGATCCAGAGCAGATTGAAGTCATAAAACATAAAATCGGCTTCGCGCGATGTGACATAGCCGGCGTAAGTCAGCAGCGTTCCGACGGCTGTCACAACCACGACCATGCGCAGCAGATCATCTGAATACTGACTCTGAACCCCCCGGATCGTGGTTGCGTCGCCCGACATCGCCCGGCGTTCGCCTAGCCGTTTACCGAACGCGAGCGTCATGCTCAAGAAGAGCACGACATTGAGCAGCCAGGTTGTGGGCGCGATCGAGATCGCGGCGCACCCGCCCAGCACGCGTAGAACGAAGCCCATCGATAGGCTCATGACGTCGGCGATGACGATGTGCTTGAGAAACTCCGAGTAGGCCGTGACGTTGATGACATAGGCCAGCAGGAACGCGCCGGTGATCCACCTTACTTCCGAGGGAAGGGTCCAGATGAGTACCCCGGAAGCCGCGAACAGACCGAGCCCGTACCACTTTGCGATCGTGACAGACACAACGCCCGACGCGATCGGACGGTTTTTTTTACGCGGGTGGCGCCGATCGACCTCGGCATCGGCCAGGTCGTTGTAGACATAACACCCGCTCGACGCGAGCGCGAACGCCGCGCACGCCGTGAAGACCTCGGCGATGAAGACCCAGACGTTGTCGGGGGTGTTGTCGGTGAGCCAGTAGAACGGGCCGATCGCAACGAACACACTCTTTGACCAGTGCGTGGGCCGGGCGAGCTTGATGAGACCCCGCAGCAGAGATGGCCCGTTGTCGCTCAATCGATGGTTCCGTTGTGTGAGAGCACCGCCATGTAGTGCAGCGAACCGCCGAAGAACTGTTCGAGCAAGAACGGATAGATATTCATGCCGTCCTTGAGATCGACCGGTGCCATGTTCAAGCGCTCATGGAACCCGATCCATTCTTTAGGGGAAAGATACCGGTACAGGCACGGCACGCCGTAGGGGGAATTCGCGGCCCAATCGAGCAGGCTGATGCGCTGCTGGGCGAGCGGCCCCTTGGTCTGATGATCCTTGACGATCAGATGCCGGCCCGCGACGCGCGCACATTCATCTGCCAAGTGATCCGGTTCGGGCTCATGGTGCAGCACGTCGGCCACGATCACGATGTCGATCTCGTTGTCCTCAAACGGAAACCGCTGTCCGTCGTAAGCGATGACCTCGGCCGGCTCACCGCCACGCGGGTAGCGCTCGAGGCCGCGGACGCGCACGTTTGCGGGTGTTCTTGGGTCTTTGGCGATCGCGGCTGCGAGGATGCCGTTGCCGCAGCCGACGTCGAGGATCTCATCGCCCTCTTTGATATGAGGGATGATCGCGTCGAGGAGGATGCGGAGCCGATGGTTGTAGACCGGCGTGTGCATGGCCGACATAAGTGATTTGATGGGCATAAAGATTCCGGTTTCAAAGTGTTGGATCGGTTCAATCGGAGCCGGGATTGTACCGGATTGATTGGATCTGTCCTTTATTTCTGGACACAGAATCGAATCTGATTCTCCCCTAACGGGCATTTCATGCCCAGCCCGGAGCTAGATCGGTGGGCGTCGAAACAGAAAAACATCAAAAATCGGGCTTATCTCTGGGCCGATCCGGGCTGCCAACATGGTGGCCCACGTTGATCGTCGTCGGGCTATTTATATTGGTAGCCGTGCCGATGATCTTGGCCCAGCACAGCCGGGGTCGGGGCCGATTCGACCAGATCAACTACCACGAACCGGCGATCCTGAGGTTCGCCGAGCAACTGCCAAACCCGGATATTTCCGATTATCTCTCGGCCACGACACCGGCTTATCACCTTGTCCTTGCATCGGTTGCGCGATATATTTCGCCTTCCCTGATCGCTTTGCAACTCGTCGGGTCGTTGTTCACAATCGGTCTGCTCGTTGTCCTCACGCGTTGGCTCGCTCTGCGCACAGGAGCCGTCACCGCGACACTTCTAGGGCTGACTGTGCTGTGTTCGCTCTATGTTTTCTCGGCC
>Ga0316208_1003743_pt1 | contig 10670 bp, 8 predicted proteins | sample 3monopyrite_MG_FD_204944 | JGI IMG/M metagenome (GOLD analysis project Ga0316208, IMG submission 204944) | Microbial mat bacterial communities from mineral coupon in-situ incubated in ocean water Damariscotta River, Maine, United States -... | ecosystem: Environmental > Aquatic > Marine > Coastal...
GCGACAACGCCAAGCCTAAAATAACAATACATTATGATGATTATATTGATACTGGTGGGCTGATGATTGGAGATAGTAAATTCAACTACAACACCCTTGAACCTAAATTCTTGAAAGCAAACGGGTTTGAGCATACGAAAAAAATACTTGGTGTTGAATATGCTGATATTGATGGCCTCCACAAACATATGAATTCAAACAAAACGAAGTGTGCATTAAAAATTTATGACAGTGCTGAGGAAATAACCTACCCAGACTATATCGCTGAGGCTATTAGCGATGGCGAATGATTTAATTATCGCTTCTGCTGGATCTGGCAAGACAACCACTCTTGTTGAAAAAGCAATCGAGAAAGCCAATGCTGGAGAGACTGTGCTTATTACTACCTTCACAGAAGCTTGTGAAAAGGAAATAAAAAACAAACTGGTTGAAGAAAATAACGGCTATATCCCTGACAGCATCACGATACAAACCTGGTTTTCTTTCTTAATCAAGCACGGAGCTAAACCCTATCAAGATTATGTCACTGACACTGAGATTACAGGCTTAATTCTCGAAGGTGGTAAATCGGGCTTACGGTATGAAACAGCAGAAGGTAAAAAAATTTATTGGGGAGAAGTTAAAAACCCCTATGAATTCTATTTTTCAAAGAGCGGTAAAATCTATTCTGACAAGTTAGCCAAGTTTGTAATACGGTGCAATAAGGATTCTGACGGAAAGGTCATAAACCGCATTTCACAATGCTTTGACAATATCTTTATTGATGAAGTCCAAGACTTAGCTGGCTATGACTTGGAAATACTTAAAGAGCTGTTTAATTGCCAATCAAATATATTACTGGTTGGCGACCCAAGACAAGCCACCTACTCAACTAATAATGCACAGAAAAATGCGAAGTTCAAAAAGTCTGAAATAGTTAACTTTTTCTCCGACAATACTATCAAGATAGTTACTGACGATAAATTACTAACGGTTAATCATCGTTGCTCACCACAGATATGTGAATATTCAAATACACTATACCCTAACTTTCCAGAATCTACCTCTGGAAACGACACGGTAACAGGGCACGACGGAATTATTATCGTAGACAAAACTACTGTCGACTCATACTTGGAAGAATACCACCCAGTTCAGCTTAGACACTCTGTTAAGAAACAGGTAAATGCTGCCTACCCTGTATACACCTTTGGAAAATCAAAAGGATTAACTTTTGACAGGGTATTGATATACCCAACTACACCAATATTCAACTGGTTACTAAACTCGAAAAAAGAGCTTAAAGGAATATCAAGGGCTGGGTTTTATGTAGCTCTTACGAGAGCAAGATATAGTGTAGCTATTGTCCTCGACCCCAAGCAATACAAAAAAATAAACGGGATTCAAGTATATTAGAGATTCGATTTCAGGGGATAGTTAACTTAGTTCAATGTCCATATACGGACATTATATATTAATAGGAATCTATAGTGAGTAGCGAAGAATTCATTGAGCTAAATCGTACCTTTTCCAAGTTGCCCCGTGAGTATGCTCAAGACACTGCTGGGGGCGATCTTGAGCTTAGTGAGGCTTTTGGACTTAGAGTAAGCGATGACTTGAATTGGGACGCATTACTTCAAGAGCGCCGTGTCATAATACTTGCTCCTGCTGGGGCAGGAAAAACATCAGAGATTCGCGAAACAGCTATTAAGCTTCGATCTGAAGGTAAGCCAGCATTTTTCATAAGAATAGAACATATATCAGATAATTTGGAGGGCGCGTTTGAAGAAGGTGATCTTAAAGAATTCGAAGAATGGCTGAAAAGCGAGGATGAGGGGTGGCTTTTCCTAGATTCTATAGATGAAGCAAGGTTAAAGGATGCTTTCTGCTTTGAGGAAGCGGTTAGAAAAATTGCAGCTAAATTAAAGCCCGCTAAGCAAAGAGTGCATCTGGTAATGGCTGGTCGAATTGATGCATGGAGACCAAAAACAGACTTAGACTTATGTAACAAACAGTTTGAATATTCTCTACCAAAAGAAAAAGCGAGTCATCCTGATAATGAGGAGGTGTCTCACGATGTCGTCGATTCTGAACACAAGTTTTTGAAACCTGAAACACAAAATAAAGAACAAAAAAGCACATTCGAAGTATATTCAATTAGTAACTTATCTAAGGATCAAATAGAACGTTTTGCCTGTGGAAAAGGCGTTTCCAATATTTCGAAATTTCTGGGAGAAATTGAGAGGCAGGATACGAGTACACACACAACCAGACCTCAAGATTTGATAGATGTTATATGGTTTTGGGAAAAATATGATCACATAGGATCACGCTTAGAGCTTATGCAGAATAGTGTTGATCGTCGATTAGGTGAGCGTAGGCCAAATGCGGCTGTGGCAAGCAAGGTTTCCATTAATAAGGTTCGGGAAGGAGTTAAGCTTATAGCAGGGGCAGCTACTCTAATGAAAGAATCAATCATTAAAATCCCCGATGAAGATAACAACGTGGGCGTTGACATTAGACAGTTATTGTCTGATTGGGCACCTTATGAGTGCAATACAATACTAGGCCGTCCTATTTTTGGAGGGGCAATATATGGCGCTGTACGGTTTGATAGGCCAGCAAGAGAGTTTTTAACAGCAGAGTGGCTAAGTGATTGTTTAAAACAAGGAGCATCTAGGAAAGATGTAGAAGGCTTATTTTTTCAAAAAACATATGGAATTGAAGTTTTAGTGCCTTCAATGAGATCTATTTTATCTTGGTTGGTTCTTTTTGATGAAACAATCAGAAAGAAAGCCTGCAAAATTGAGCCAGAAGTTATTTTTGAAGGGGGAGACCCCAGTGAGCTACCTTTAGAAGTAAGGAGAAAAATACTTGGGAGTGTATGCCATAAAATTAGCTCGGATACATCTAAGCGTTCAGTTACCGATTTATCGGCTGTGCAGAGATTTGCCAATCCTGATATGGCTGAAGACATAAAAGACCTCATTAAAAAGTATAAAAAAAACATCGAGATCACATCCTTTTTAATGCGCATGATCTGGCAAGGGCATATTAAGCAAGCCTTGCCGGAAGCAAAAAGTTTTGCACTTGATCCCACAACTGAAAAATACGTTAGAATAGCTGCAATTAAGGCATTGAAAGAAATTGGCTCTGAATCCGATTTTAAAGAATTATCAGAGGCTCTTAGCTCACAAGAAAAAAAAATCGATAGGAGACTTCTATCTAGTGTCGTTGATCTTTTAGAGCCTACTCAAAGCTCGATAGATTGGATTTTCAATGTTCTGGAGAATACTAAAGATGAGAAGAAGTTTAGTACCGATGGCTTAAGCTATTCTTTAGTACGATTTGCAGAAAAACTAGATCTTCCTTTTGTTTTTGAATTGATCAAGAAAGTCAATTTATTCCTAAGTAAAGAACCTGTTATTGAAAAAAGAAATTGCGAGATTTCAAAACGTTTTGGTTGGCTTGTAAACTGTGGAGGTAGAGCAGTTGAGAAGCTCTTACTTGTTCGTCATTCTGATGCTTTAAATTCAGAAAGCATCTCTATACTTTCCAAAATTCCATCTTTTAAAAACTATGAACACTTTGAAAGTAGATCGTTAACATCAGATATTTCAGAATTAGCAAAAGACTGGCCTGATTTAAATTTCGCTCTTTTCTGGAAGGGTATAGAAGAGACTAGAAAATATGTATCTTGTGATAGAGCCGATAGGCTTACGTACTATGGCCAGGCTTACCAGCTTAGAGGATATTGGACATTTGGCTCTGATGATTTTGATAGAGTAAAGAACGAAATAGTCAGTCGTAGTTTTTTAGATGATAAACTTGTAGCTCTTTCATTGGCTTTCCAGATATATGTCGACAACGATCGCCCCCCTAAGTGGCGAGATCAACTTAAGAAAATTGTGCAGGGTGAAGTTGAATTGGAAGAGAGACTATCCAATATGCTCCGCCCTCCCGCTCAATCAGCACAACAAAAGAAGTGGAAACAACAAGAATATAGGTGGCGTAAAGAAGACGAAAACCGCAAGAAAAAGCGCAAGAAATTTCACGCCGATTGGTTAGATTGGTTAAATAAAAACGTTGATACACTCAAAGACAGTAAACTTCTAACCAGCGCTTTAAGTAAGGGGAGTGTTTTAAACGCTCAACAATATCTTTTGGATAGAATGCGGAAAGCTAACGATAATAGCAATAAATGGACAGAAGGTAATTGGCGTGACTTGATCGGTGGATTTGGCTTGCCTATAGCAGAATCTTTTCGAGATGGCCTTTTATTATCATGGAGGCTTTATAAGCCGCATCTACGCTCTGAAAAAGATGATCAGGATGGTACTCCTCATGCTGTGATTATCGGTCTTTCTGGTTTGAAAATAGAGTCTACAGAAGTCGAAAATTGGCCTTGTCACTTGAGTGAAAAAGAAGTTGAATTAGCTTGTCGTTACGCATTTCAAGAGTTGAATGGGTTTCCAGATTGGTTTGCTTGGCTTTGTGATGCTTTTCCTGATCTGGTCAACAAATATGTTCTTAAAGAGATTGATTGGGAGCTTAAAACAGCGCAAGAAGGTCAAGAAAAGCACTATGTATTAGATAAGATAAGTTGGGGTGATGAAGCTGCATGGGATAGCTCTGCGCCAAAATTAATAAACCTTCTAGAAGTAGAGCCTTCCAGTACAAAATATTTGGGCTATCTACTAAAAATTATTCAGGGTAGTAAAGTTATTTCTGATGAGGAAATAACCCGAATAGCTTCTAAGAAATGCAATGAGATTAAAAATTTGAATCATGTCGCGCATTGGTTCGCAGCATGGATTGGAGTTGAGCCGGATGTGGCAATCAAAAAGTTTTCAAAATACTTAAAAACAATAAAAAGTAACCCTGAGGCTGTTCAGCTTGCTATGCAAGTTATTGTCAATCTAACGGGAGATAGAATGACGGGCGCTTATGCTCGAAAAGCATATCAATCTCCTAAGCATCTAAAGAACCTGTATCTTCTTATACATAAATACATAAAGGTTGAGGAGGATATTGATAGAGTAGGAAAAGGAGCTTATTCGCCCGAATTAAGAGACAATGCTCAGGATGCCAGAAATGGGATTTTTAATATTTTAACTAATATTCAAGGAAAAGAGGCGTATTTAGCGCTGGTCGAATTAGCTAAAACACACCCGAGAAAAACTTCTCGCTCATGGATGATGCATAGTGCAAGAGAGCGGGCTGAAAAAGACACAAATATTAAAATTTGGAATTATCTAGATATACAAAAATTTGTTAGCAGTTTTAAAGAGAAGGTAGACTATCCAATGGGGTTTTGGGAAAAGAAAGTTGACGTTGGGTGGTGGAATCGACTTAGTCATTTTTTCAAAAGCCATATTATTGGGATGCTTATTTTTACAGTACTTGGGGGGTTGTTAACGACGTTTGTTAATAATTTTATCAATACCACAACTAACGAAAGTACTATTTCATCGAAAAGTATTCAATCTAGTAAGCTCGCAAATGAAGCAAAAATAGTTGCTGACTCAATTGTTATTACTGGATGGGAAACGACTGGCGATTACATAGGGTACTTATCACAGTTATCTGGATTTTACGAAAGACACAAAGAAAGGTTTAATTCGGAATATTTACTTTACTCTGGTGAACTAAAAACCGCTCTGAAGTTAATAGAAATGAGGCAATTACAGAAAGATGACCTGAGTATTTCCGAAAAAGACTATCTAAGAGGATTAGTGCAATCAGGTGAAGATCAATTAGAGGAACTGATGGCCAAGGATTAGATAGTATTGGGCTACTACGACAGTCTTACCCTTTTAATCTATCAAAAAAACGAATGTCTGCTTCTGGCCGAATTTTCGACAAAGCCCTAAGACTCGTATCACCCACGAACTATCAAGAGTTATGTGACATTTTGTGGCTAAATGGGTAGAACCCCTATACATAACAGAGAATTATGAGTTTTCCAATTATTGAAACTAAAAGAATTATACTAAGGGAATTAGAAGAGAAAGATTCGCTTTCTTTATTTTCGGTATTTTCAAATACACAAGCCATGAAATATTGGGATTCAAGTTGTCATACTAATATTTCAACTACAATGAAATTCTTGGAGAAAATGAGACGTTCGTTTCAAAATGAACAAGGAATATCCTGGGGTATTGTGTTAAAGGCATCAAATGAATTAATTGGTCAAATTAGTTTTCATAGTTTAAGTTCATGTAAGAGCGAAGGTCAATTGGGTTATATTATCAGCCCTAGACATTGGGGTTATGGTATTGGTGATGAGGTATTAAGCGCAATTATTATATTTGGTTTTAATGTGTTTGGCCTCAAAGAAATTTTCGCAGAAATAGATCCAGATAATTTACCGTCTATTTCAATAATTGAAAAACATGGATTTGAGTTAATAGAATTCAGAGAAAATGATCTTATTATTGATGGTGAGAGTCATAATACGAATTTGTATAGACTTGCAAATGGTTACGTATAACAATATGGTCAGCAGTGTTTCTTGGCACAGGCCAAGCCACGCCACGCACCAAGAAATATGTTACCGAAAACGTTAGGGCTAAAATGGATTCAAACCAAATTATTAAATTACGCATAGCAACTGCAAATGATGCGGAATTTGCATTTAATACAACAAAAGAAACAATGAGGGGATATGCAGTTGCAACTTGGGGAGAATGGCACGAAAAAGATTCCCATGAATGTGCAATTAGAGATACTCAATCAGGTAAAATTGAAATTATAGAAGTAAATGAAAAACCAGTGGGGGTGTTTTTAGTAAATCGAAATACTAATGAAATCGAAATTGAACAAATATACATTTTACCTGAGTATCAAAATAAAGGGATAGGTTCAAAATTAATCGTAGCACTTAGAAATGAAGTACAAAATTTAACTATTCCACTTAAATTGCATGTGCTAGTAGTTAATCCTGCATATAAATTATATGAACGATTAGGGTTTAATACAGTAAAGGAAACAAATGAACGCAGATATATGGAATTCAGACCCAAATAATATTAACACGGACTGAACCTGTTCCGATATGATTGACAGCTCGAGTTCAATCACTGTTGTGAAGTTAGATAGTTTTAAATAAATTATAGTGCTGTTATACTTTTTCGCCTAACATGACGTTCGAGTTGACATATTTTTCTTTAACCAATGGGGTCAAACTCGATCGTTTTTAGTTTTTTTAATATAGAGGGCAAGTCTTATAATTTATGACACCTAATTCTGAGTGTCTGCTTTTCTTGTTCAGCGGGGAGAGTATAAGGGTTTGCTAAAGGACTGCTTCGTGCCGTTTTTGATTTCAAGATACTAATTATAGTAGGTGGACTTATCTAAAGTCCCCTTAGTAGACATAGAGAAAAACTAGAAATTACACGAAGCAAAAGAATTAACAATTCAAACCTAAATGCTCACTTCTGGCCGTTTAAATTTATTACGTTTTCTCTCAATTATGGCTCTAACTATACAGTCGTCAACATGATCATTGATTAGTCCCATAGCTTGCATGAAAGCATAGGCTGTCGTTGGTCCAACAAATTTCCATCCAAGTTTTTTTAAATCCTTTGAAAGAGTAATGGACTCTTCTGATGTTGATGCCGTCTGTGGCTCGGCAATTTTTTTATTGTCTGGCTCGTAACTCCAGAAGAAGGCCGCAAGCGAACCTTTCTGTTTAACCATCTCCTGAGCACATTTTGCGTTATTAATAACAGCTTCTATTTTACCGCGATGGCGGACAATGCCTTCATCCTTTAGCAGGCGATTTATATCGAGTTGGGTAAAGCGAGCGATTTGATCAAAGTCGAAATCATGAAAAGCTGCGCGGAAGTTTTCACGTTTGGCAAGGATGGTTCGCCAGCTCAATCCAGATTGGAAACCCTCAAGGCACAATTTTTCGAACAAACGGATATCATCGTCAACAGGATAACCCCATTCCGTATCGTGATAAATAAGAAACTCTGGTGCTGCACCACACCACTTGCAACGGACTTTTCCGTCCGGCCCCATCATTGTGTTGCTCATTGTGCTACTCCTTACTTATACTTAAATCGCACTTATCCTTGCAAAAAACTCAATCGTTCATCCACTCTTGCAGGTGATATCTCTATAATTTCTGCACTAACAATGTCTTCTTTAACAAACGGGTCTTCGTTAATCCGACTTTGAAGTTCTGATAGCGATGTATTGTGTGCAACAATTCCACCACCTGAATTAGGTTGAATGCTGCCAACCAATAGAAATACGCCCTCATCAAAACCACGCTTGATCCATTCATTATGGGCTTCCATTAATTGGCCAGCCTGTGCTTTGTTGTTAGAAAATTTAAGAAGTATAATGAACATGTGAATTCTCTCTTTTTAATTTCAGTTTAACTAAATCCTTAATTGGAATTTTAAGTTTTCTTTGTCGTTTTTTTTCTATTTGTGCGGGTCCTACTTTTAGCGCCCTCGTCAAGGGTTTCGTTTTCTGAAATTGAATCCAGCCATGCACACATCTGTTGAACTTGCTGCTCCATAAATTTTTCATCATGGAATGCATTAGCTACTGCAGCGGTGCCTTGGCTAAAAGCGAGAACATGCATAGCCAACTCATCTGCGTCTTTTTTGCGACCTAGCAGCTTGAACTGATTACTCAACCAAACTCGAAACAGAGTAAATACTTTGGTTGCCTCTTCATGTGAGGCATGATTCAGTTTGGCAAGTTCAGTGGTTAATGTCCCTACTGGACAGCCGTAATATTTAATTTTGCTCCAATTTGTTATAAGTATTCGAATAAAACAACGAATGCGATCTTCAGGTTTTTCGCCTTCACTTTCCCATTGATCTAACATTTTTTGAGTATTGACTAATCGCAAACTAATCACAGCTTCCAGAATTTCATCCTTGGATTTGAAGTGATAGTAAAAGTTACCGCGCGAGATTTGAACAGCATTTGCAATATGTGAAAACGAAGTATGTTCAAAGCCTTGTTGATAGAACAACTGATCAGCAGCTTCAACAATATGATCTCGTGTGCATTTATCACTCATCATTAAACTCCTTGACTAGCTGTACTTCAGGGATCAAGTAACAATTCCTTCATCCGTATAAAAGGGATAGTCAGTGTAGCCAGCTTTACTACCGCCGTAAAAAGTTGATTGATCGGCCTCGTTTAAGGGTAGGTTTTCCCTGTAGCGGCGTACTAAATCTGGATTGGCTAAGAAAGGAATTCCAAAAGCAACTAAATTGGCTGCACCACCGTGTATTGCCGATTGAGCGAGTTCAAGGTCATAGCCGTTATTGGCGATATAGCAACCATTAAACTTTGAGCGCAAGGTTTGATAATCTACCACACTTTCTTTCGTCATCATGTCACCTTCAAGAACATGGATATACGCCAATCCACGCGGACTTAATTGTTCAATGAAATATTCGAAGTGTTTTTGTGGATTTGAATCCGACATCGAATTGTAACTATTTTCGGGCGAAAGGCGAACGCCAACTCTTCCAGTAGGCCATATTTCGCATACGGCATTAATAATCTCATTCAAAAGACGCATACGGTTTTGAGCATTTCCGCCGTAGGCGTCAGTCCGACGATTACTACCATCGCGTAAAAATTGATCGATAATATAGCCGTTAGCGCCATGGACTTCAATGCCATCGAAGCCCGCTTGCTTAGCCATTTTGGCTCCATGTTTAAATTGCGTCACAATATCTGAAATCTCGTCGGTGTTAAGTGCGCGAGGTGTTTCGTAATCCTGCATATCATCCCAGGTGACCGCTTGACCTTTCGGCCTGATTGCTGAAGGAGCCGCAGGTATCTCATTGTCGGGTAGAAGGCTTGGGTGCGAAATCCGACCACAGTGTTGCAACTGAATAAATATATGACCACCGTCGGAGTGAACCGCATCTGTCAAACGATGCCAGCTTTTTGCTTGATCTTCAGAGTATATCCCTGGCGTAAATGGATAGCCCACGCCTCGTGGTGAAACAGGAGCGGACTCGGTAATGATTAGGCCAGCGCTTGTACGTTGTTGGTAGTGCTCGACCATCATAGGTGTTACCACACCGCTATTATCCGCGCGATTTCGAGTCATAGGAGCCATGACCATTCGATTAGAGAGTGTTAAGTCGCCCAACTGAAATGGCTCGAACAGTTCTTTAGACATTTGAATTTCCTCAGGTATAGTTGATCCTATTAGGACTTACGTCCTACAATTGAATGATGGTAGGACAACCGTCCTATATTGTCAAGTATTGGTGAAATTAGATCTTCTTTTTTGAGACGAGGGGATTTGACAACTTGAAGAGAGGTATTAGAAAAAAGGACACGACCTTTTTTAATCGAAATAGTCAAAAAAAGAGTGTTTAGCTGAAGGTCTGCTATTGGCCGTTTTTACCTATTAATGAAAACATTGGAATAAATTATTAAGCACTTACCAACAATTAATTAACAGCTCTGGGGATGTACGCAAGCTACCCCGCTATTAATAAATCATTGATAAGTGCTTACTAGATTGGAATAAAGGAAGGTAGTTTTTATGGGGGGGGTAGTAGGGACATATCCGCAACCTGTCGCATTTAGCATGTAAGTCTTTGATTTTAGTTCGTCAAACAATGAAAAAGTGAAAAGTGTCAAAGAAACCAATGCACCGCTACAGGCTAGATGATACGTGGGCTACAGAGGCA
>Ga0316208_1003745_pt1 | contig 10666 bp, 4 predicted proteins | sample 3monopyrite_MG_FD_204944 | JGI IMG/M metagenome (GOLD analysis project Ga0316208, IMG submission 204944) | Microbial mat bacterial communities from mineral coupon in-situ incubated in ocean water Damariscotta River, Maine, United States -... | ecosystem: Environmental > Aquatic > Marine > Coastal...
AAGAAAGCATAAGCACTATTGAAATCAGTTTCATAAAGGCTCATCCAAATTAAATCCTCGAAAATGTAAACTAATCCGCCACCAACAATTTTGAGTATTTCGCGACTTTTCCCATCTTTATCTTTTGATATTTCTCGTTTAAAAGTTGCATTTAAACTCAACGTTATTTGGCGGCAAAGTCAAAACTATTTTATATTTGTCAATTATAATCTTCCTTTCGCCATCAACAAAAATAATGTCAAAAATTTTTGGATCAGAATACGATGATTTAGGAGAAACATAAGTCTGAGAAAATGCAGAAATTTTGATGTACAGCGTATAGAGTTAAAAATAATGTAGATTTTAATATCATTTTTTGTGCTTTTTTCAAATAAAATATTTATTTCCTAAAAATAAATTTTACAGATTATTTTTTATTAAAATAATTTAATCCAACCTTGCCTTCTTTCTCTAATTCTTTACGAATAGCATACATAACAACCTCCTCGGACAGCCTGTTTTTGCAATCTTCTTGACTGTGCAATACCGCTGTCCGAAGTATATTAATTAATGAACCTCCAGTCAATTCATAATTTTCGGAAGCTTGACGAATAAATTCTTTATCAAGACCAAATTCTTCTGGAAATATTTTTTTCCAAAGCTTGTAGCGTTCTTCTTTATTAGGTAATTTAAAATGAACATGCAATTGAAAGCGACGTGAAAAGGCATCATCCATGTTTCTTTCAAGATTAGTAGCCAATACAATCATCCCAGGAAAGTCTTCAATTTTTTGCAAGAGATAAGCAATTTCTTGATTTGCATGTCGATCGTTAGAGCTTGATGTCTTAGTCCGTTTGCCAAACAAAGCATCTGCCTCATCAAAAAATAATATCCAGCGATTATTCTCGGCTCGGTCAAAAACCTTTGCCAGATTTTTTTCTGTTTCTCCGATGTATTTTGAAACGACCATGGATAAATCTACCCTGTAAACGGGTCGGTCAACACGTTTTCCTAATATGGAAGCTGTCAAGGTTTTTCCAGTACCAGATGGTCCATAAAACAAAACACGATAACCTAGTTTTAACCATTTATTAAGATGCTCATTCGCTTCAAAGCTTTTCTCAAAATCAAACCACTTTGAAATTTCTTCAATATCATTCTCTGTACTTTTTGATAATACTAAATCTTCCTTAACCAATTCGGTGGTTAATAATTTTGCTGGAAACTCGCTATTAAATTCAGGCTGATAAGCATTACCTGTGAAAATTAAGTATTCAGCTTCATGACTAAAACGCATAGTCGTTTCTATACGCGTACGAAAGGTGGTGTCTGAAAAATCGAGTAGTGAAAAATGAGTGAAAGGATGCGATTGTTCAAATAGGGGATACAAAATAACAGGTAAGGCATTTTTACTTTCGTTTAAAATAAATGCAGCTGTTCTAAATGTTGGAATAAATCTACGATCTTCTATTTTACCTCCAAATTCTACATAAGCAGCACCTGTAACTTCATTTTTAGTATATAACAGGTCAAATACTTCAGGTTTTAAAATGGATGCTGTTATCATTGAAATAATAACACGTTCGGTAAAACCTAGTTCATAATGCAATAAAAAACTTTCATAGGTACTATCTTCACCAATAATGGGTGGTTTAATATCATAAATTGATTGTTCTTCGGTATTGGTTTTAAAATAGGTTTTTATTCGAACTCGAATTATTTGTTCTAACCAATCAAATTCTTCTTGCAAAAATGTTTCCGTTGCTAAATAATGATCTATCTCCATGATGTATATATTATATATTTTACCCAAGGCAATTTAACGAGGTTAATGTTCCAAGGTATGTAGTCTAACAAGACATCTGTACCGCTAGTTTCTATAGTCAATTGGTAGGCTTCATCTTTGTATTCCAATAAACCATCTCTCGTTAAGAATGTGCCTCGAAGTCCTTCTATAGATGTATTACCTAATTTCTCCCATTTAGTGATTAGAGCGCTTAACAATTCATTAACTATATCTTTTTCTTTTTTTAATAAAACCAAGTCAGCCGGAATAGAATCTTTAATTCGCATACCACAGAGTATTTTGGAAATAGCTAAATCGACTTCATCAATATTTTTATTTTTCCCAGTAGCAATAAAATGCAAAAGATAGACAGCCCTCCACAATAGATTTTTATTTTTAAATTTATTTTCTTCATTAAGATAATCTAAATGTTTAAATAGTTGTAATAAAAATGGATGTACTAGTATAAGCCCAGAATTTGCTATATGCCATTTGCTTAAGTTTTTACTTAGTTCTTGCGTTTTCTGTTCTAAAGAGTCTTCAGGAACCCTATTATCTTCTTTTGTTGATATTAATGTCTTTTCTCTTTTATCGTTTATGTCCAGAGACTCTGATTTTGATATTGCCTTAAACTTAGTTCGAGGTAAGAACAAACTAGATTTTAATAGCTCCTGGATTTCTGTATTATTAATAAATCGAATTTTAAATTCATTTTCCCAGTTTTTAAAGAACAACTCCGTGAAATTAGAAGATGAAATAGAATTATTCACCTTAAATACTTTAAATATTACTACCCAAAAAGAGGTCTCAAAGGTGAGAAACGTTGTTGGTCTATCACTAGATGGGATGCTATTATAGACTTGGAATAAGTTATCATATAAACGAAATAATGCATGTTTGGATACATTATTTGTCCATCCTTTAAGGACTTCCTTTTTTTTATCCATTGAGATGTTATGCACCCAATTATGAATTCCTTTAGATGACCATTCATGTATAAGTAGCATCGCATTAGTTTTATTTGAAAAAGGTCTATTTCTTATCAACTGCTGATTATATTTAGAGATCCATTCAGGAAAAAAGCCTTCTTCCAGATAAAAAGCGATTGCCAATTCATGTGAGCTTATAGAAAAAGCTGCGGGTGTGTCAATTCGCGTTAAAAGACGCAACCACTTTCTATAAATAGTTTCAAAGACCGTAATATTTCTAACGAGTGAGGTGCTTATCCTTGCAAGTACTGTGTGGTGAATTTGCCATGGCTTGTCTCTTTCTAGCAAAAAAGAAATTAACTTTTCTTGATTATTAAATAGCAGATCTTGCATTGCAGCATGCATTGTTTTTAGACCTTGAGTGCTTAATAAAACAACCTGCGAATTATGCTGAGTACTTATTTTTCCTGTTTCAAAATAATTACAAAGGATACTCAAGTTAATTGTATCAGTAAAAGAATCCGTGTTATTTAAAACTGCATTTTTTTCTATATCATTTTGTAAACTATTTAAAATACTAAAATACTCTAGCTGTTTAAGTGCTTTTTTTGGAGGTCTTAAAAAATTCACATAATGCTTTATAAACAGTCTGTAATTAATATTGTAGTGCTCTAATAAGGTTTTCATTTGATATTCCACAAATGATTTCTTACTAAACTGAGCCTGATTAGCCTGTAAAAAATCAATTAAAATTATATAAAGTGTTTTCTTAAATTTTATTGAATTACTATCTATTAACGAACTTACTTTAAACACATTAGATATAGCTATAAAACTTTGTTCAACGAATGATTTTTTTTTGGGAAATACTATGTCAACCATCCGATATAGTGCCTTTTCTTTGCAAGTCGTAATCCAGTGTTTTTGAATTGTTTTACGATTATTTTCATCTAACAACCACTGTCTTATTACATGCAAATCCTGATGCGAGAGCCAGCTATCATTATCTATAATTTCTATAACCTGATTCAAGTCCAATGCCGTGTATAAATCATTATAATGTTTATCGCTCTCTTTTGATTTTAAGTCTTCACTAGCAAGTGATTTTAAAATGGTTAGAAGTCCATGATATTTTACAACATTTTCTGATAAAGAACGAACACTAGTTAAAAGCGTTTGAATCAAAACAAAATAATCAATTCCATAACGATTAGACATTTTTTTAGCATGCGAAAGCACAAATTCGCGCGCTTGAAAAACAGACGAAAATGTACTTGTTAAAAAGTCTATTGTAAAGGCCCAAATGCTTCTTTTAAAGGCTTGTTGTGACGAAGCAATTGGATTAATTGTTTGTTGCATATATAGTTCTTGATGATATTGCAAAATAAACTTTGAGCTTTTTGGAACAAGTATGAAAACAACCCTTTCTAAGGCATCTTCCAATAGAGGATTAATCCAAAATTGTTGTATTGCACTTTTATTGATTGGACTTAAAATCCAATCTTTTAGAAGATCCAAATCCTCGTTTGATCTGTTTTTTTTAAATAATAACTGCCTAATCGCATCAATTGAAATTTGTTGACCTAAAGTCAATTCGGGAGTGGGATTTATAGGTGCTTTTTTCTGAATTTCTTCAAGAACTTGTGTGTACTCATTGGTCTTGAACTTTGACTTCTCTTTTTGAACGAAAGTAACTAACTTATCAATCAGCTCATTGAGGCTAAAATTATAACTTGATGAAATTTGTGTCAAGTGAGCATTCACAAAATCTGGTTTAGAAAAAGTGTTCCTATTATGTATAAGCAAAAAATAAAAGGTCTGGATCCAAATACTTTGTTTAAATAAAGCTATTGATTTTGAAAAGGGTTTTTGATTAAATAATTCAATTAGTAAATCATGAAACAATTTTATATCAGAAAGCTGTGCTGGTAATATTTTTTGAATGGTTTTATGCAAGAGTGATTCATTTAATTGATAAACCATCCTTTTAATTGCATTTATATTCCAAGGCGCTATTTTTAATTGCGAAATAAATGCCTGTTTTTTTAGTGCTTTTTGCCAGGACTCAGTAAAAGACAGTTGTGTTGTTGTTTGCCAAGAATTAATACCTTGAAAAATATAATAAAGTAAAGGATGTGAGCTTCTACTAGTTAGATTAACTTTCGATGTAGAATCTGCATCAACTATTTTTTCTTTGAATTTATATTTTTCAAAATACTTTATAAGTTGCTCGCGACTTTGATGAATAATATTTTTTTCAAATTCATTTATTACCACAGGATTTAACTCTAAGGTGAGGGATTCAATATAGATATCTTCATTTTTTCCATAGGTTGTAAACACCTCATTTAGCATCGCTGTAAATTGATAATTGAACACTTTTACTACTTGATTCTGAATCTCTCTGTTTTTTGATACTGAAGGGATATCTAAATCAAATTTTATGGTTTGTATATGATGAGAATCCAGCATGCTTTAAACTTTTTGAGGATTATATGTTTTAAGTAATTCTATCAAATCATTACTTAAAGTATTTAATTCATCCGTTTCAGGTATATTAGAAATGGCTTGATGCCAGTTTGAATATGCATTTTCAAAAGCAGTCATCTCTGTTAAATTAAGCCAGATACAGTCTGCACGAACATGTGCTGGAACTAGTTTTGTAACGATGCGTTGCACCTGTTTTTGAAAAGAAGAATTTTGAAAACGCGCAGTCCAATCCGGAAAAATAAAACTCATTCGGAATTTCAAAAACTTCTTTTCACTAACCGTGTTTTCTCCTTTAATCTCCAATAGAGAATGGTCTACTAAATAAAATCCTTCACAAGCATTAGAAATCTTACGGAATTTTTTAACTAATTTTGAAACTTGATTTAAAGCCGCCTCCCGTGTTTTTTTTATACTTATCAATGTTTCACGAGTACCATTGTCGCTACTTAAAATGACATAATTCTTTTTATTATTTGCGGATTTAATTAGCTTATAAGAAGATTTTAATATTCCGACTTTTAAAAATTCTTCAAAAACCTTTTCATGATTCGCATGAAAACCAAAGTTCTTTTTCTTGTAACTATAATTTTGAATGCGTTCTACTTTAAAAAGATCATAATTTTCCCCATCAAACTCTTTTATTTCAAATGCTTGGATACTATTTTCGTGAACTTCACCAATGGTATAATTTAATTTAGAAAGCGCTTTATAAAGTGGCTTTTTAGGAGGCTTATTAATCGCCAATCGCAAGTATAATTCATGTTCTAAGCTCGACATGCCATCAGTATCTTGATAATCAAAAACAGATCTGTTATAAGTAATTTTATCAATACTCTGAAGCAGTTTCTCTTTACTAACAATTATTTGTTCAAGATGGCTAGATTCATCATCACCAATATGCATTTCAAAACCGTCGTTCAAGTGTACATCAAATCGAGCTAATAAATGTGTGAGAAATCTATCTCGTGTTATCAACGTTGAAACTTGATTTCTTTGATGTTCTTCTGATTTAATTGTTTTACAGTCGCTTATTCGTTTTGGTTGTTTGTACTCGAACTTTTCAGATTGAAATTCTTCTACTAAATTCGTTTGATTAAAAAAACCCTGTTGTGAATGCTTAATTGAAAACAAGTTTCTTAGGTGCGCCAAACGCATAAACGAATTGGCTAGGAGTTGTTCAAAAGGAAGTAAGAACGCTTTTAACTGATCTGAATTTTGAGCATTGTGGTTTTGGATTAACGAGAAGCCCTTTTCATTCAATCCGTAAGCGTTTGGAAAATCGTTTTTTATACTGTAATAGTCATGTATATTTCTATCGCGTGCTTCAAGCTTATAGGTCTGGGCATTGTTTTTATTTTTTAACACATAATCTCTTTTAGTTTTGATAGACATGCGTTCTATTATTTCAAAGACTTCAAAATCATTGATATCTACTTGCTTCTGGTTTTTAAAAACCTTGATTTGATTTTTAACATATTTTCGTTTGGGTGTAAAAAAAGGTACGCAATAGTTGCCCTCTTTTTTTATTGGAAATGGTATTTTATTATCCTTAATAGCTTCGTTTACTATAGACAGGTTGTTTATCATGTCGATTCCATTAGTAGCAGATATTATTTTCTTAATTCTAACTAAACTAATACTGTTAAAATCATCAGATAAATGCTCCTCTGTAATAATGCCATTATTCATTTTAGGCCCCTCAAATATGGCATCGAAGCTCTTGCCTTTTTCTTCTAATTCGGTAATAGTCTGTCTATAGGGGTTTACATTAAGTATAGATTCGTTCAAATTAAAAAACATCTCAGCTAAAACGGTTTCTGCGTGTTCTTCGTTATCAATATAAATATCAACATGTAATGAAATATAAGCAAAATCAGCCACCTTAACGGGCAATATTTTACTGCCATAAGTCTTAAATTGCTTCAGTATTTTTTGGGTGGTCTCAATGGCATTTTCAGGTAATTTTACGTGCTTTTTCTTTAAAAGCAAGACTAGATCTTGTTTGTCTTTTTTGTTGGCATCATCCGGAGAAATAATCCATGCGTTATTGATTTGATCAACATTATCAATTATTAATTTACGGTAATCATTTTTTGTTACAGGCGCGCAGGTTAATATATTTTCTGCTAAATAAAAGGCATTATCTTGTAATTTAAATGGGCTATGGTAAGCAGAGGAAACTAATATTTCTTCAATTGAAAAATCAAGTTTATAGTCAATCTCAGTAAGGGTGTAGCATAAAGCCTCTAATATTGTAATTCCAGGATCGTGGGTATTATAGTCTGTCCATTCTTTTCCAGAGAGGAGTTGAATCCAACGAAGTGCAGTTTTACGATACTCGTAAAAATTAGATTTTTCTCCAATTAAATCTGGAAATTCATTATGAATAATATCTGTATCCAAGCTTTGCCCTTTTATAGTAAGTTACAGATAAAGCTATTGGATTAAAAGGGTAGAAATACGTGGATTGAATTTGAAAACCTGGAAGGTCAATTAATTCAATTAGAAGGGCAATTATTTTAACTTATCGTTTGCAGATTTATTTAGTTCTATAAAATCTGTGGTAGTAAAAAAGTCAGCATTACTAATACCTTTTATAAGTTTTAGTTTTTCCATGTGCTCCTCACCAACAATAAACAGTAAGTCTTTTCTACTTGATTTTTTTAATTCTTTTAACATCGATAAATCTCTATATAAATCCATTTCATTAGAGAGTTTACTTTTGGCAGCATGAGTCATTTTAGATGCCTCTAAAGTTTTTAAATTTCTTTTTTTAAACAAACTCGTTTCTTTTGATTTTGCTATTGAAGCCATTATATCGCTAAGATGAGAGAGTAAGCTTAAATCTAACTTAGCTATTGACTCGTCAAATGATTTTAGTTCAAGTTTTGTTTCTTCAATACTTATCTCAATTGAATCTGAACTTTTCATTATAGAAATATAAGATTTATATACAGACTGTAACAAACTAATCTGCAAATCTAATTGATTCCCTTCAATGTTATTAAATTCTTTATACTCTGGTAATACTTCTTTTATAAAAACTAAAGTTTGAGCAGAAACAGATAAAATAGCTCCTGTAAGATTGTATTTTTTCCCCGCAAAAACACCTATTCTTTCATTATAATCCATATTCTCTTGCGATTTAAAATAGTCAATTAAAGGAATCGCATCAGGTAATGCACGAGCGTATTTAGGCCAGGCCATTTCAAGGTTATGAGATCGATTACCTAAAGTATTATCTTTAAATCCTTTTTTTCTGTATCCTTCATTTAATTTTTCGGATTGTGCTTTTTTAAAATCAACACTTTTAAATTTTTCTTTTCCAAAGTCGGTTCCACCTTCATAACGCCACCTTTTTGTGCCTATAGCATTAATTATATTTTTCGCATCTTCAGTACCATGAGTTTCTCCTAATACGGTAAATTTATCAACTCTCATCCATTCATTGTCTTGATCTAAGCCAATATGGTCTAGTGCATTTTCATCCTCTCTAAAAGTTTTAAATTCACTTTTCGATTTAAACCGTCTTATTATTGGGTCGCTAGTTAATTTCTTATTAGGTGCATTGGGTTTTATTTCGTTTTTACCAATAAATGCTCTTTTTTGAATAGGTTTTGTAGTATTCGATTTTAAATGCGAAAAACTTAAAGGATTGGGATTGTTAACCATAGTTTGAAGTTTTCTTTGAGCAATTGCCTTTGGGCGATTGTCAACGAGCTGATTAGCCAACGTTCTGCTCCTAGGCATTTGAGAAAACCCATTCGAATCTGATTGGTTTTTTTTCTTTTTTGATAAACTTGTAGGATGATATTCTAACACGGCTTTGCTTTTTTTACTTATTTTTTCTTCTGAGTTCCATAAAAATGAGGCCTATTGTCCGTCTTCATAAATAAGACTTTTATGAGCTTCTTTTCATTTTTTATTTCAACGTCTTCTTCTTCTTCTTGTGGAACTTTTTGCATTAATTCCCCATCTTCACCAATGATTTCAATGCGACAATGGTATTCTTCACACAACCACTCCATAATTTCGGTACTATTTTCTGTTTTCCCCTGTTCTAATATATCTTCTTTTACAGCTTTATTGGTTCTTTTAACATTTGTCCGGACGTCCAAAGGATGCACAGTTATACTTAAAGAGTCAGCGACAGAGCTTATACTACAATCACCATCCGGGAAAGTCATAGTTAATTGAAGACCATTTGCCTCTAAATACTCTTGTTGTGCTTCGGTAATTGGATACTGTGGAAATACACTTTCTCCATCTTCTGGTAATTCAATTGTCCCTCTGGCAATATTCACAGATTCATCATATTCATCATGTTTATTATCAACTCGGTACCCCTTACTCGACCTTTCTCCCTTTTTATAAGCTGGATTACTTAAAGAATAAACATCCTGACTATCTGAATCTTCCATTTTTCCCTTTGAAGACCTCAACTTGCTGGATGATTCTCGAGTTTCTGGCATTGATTCCGACCCAAATAGTCTTAATTCCAATTCTGATAATATGTTCATCCCAATAAGGCAAAATTTATCATATGCTAAAAGGATTTCTTTAATAGCCTTGGTTCTTCCGAAAAACGAATTCAAATTACCTTTTAAATTAACTGGAACAATTTCTAAAAGATTACTCAAACATTCCTCAATCAATTTAGTATCAACTGATTGGTTAATATTTACTAATCCTTCTTTGATACTCCTTCTAGTTACCTCTTTTTCATTTGCCCATTGAACCAAAGGAACAATTTCTGATAAAGATTTGCCACCCATTCTTAGAATAAAAATAACCGATAATAAATCAAATTTATTAAGCAATCGAACTTCAGTTAACCCCAGTTTGCTTAGTTCAACAAATCCTGTGTCGTCACATGAAACAACTGGATATTTATTTATTGATTCAACTAAACTTTGACTATTACTAGGGTGGAAACCTTTAAGGAGTTCTAACTCACGTCCAAATACCAAAACACCTGGTATAGGTAGACCACGTCTTACAATTACTGCTAATGATAATTCTTTAGGTTTCTTTTGTTTAGTTTTCCTAATACTTGAATCATAGTAAAGCGCAATACGTCCAAGTGATGCTGAAGCTTCTTTTTCATTAGATTCATCCGTTGTAAAAAAATGTAAATCTTGCTGCACAGCCGTTTTACCTTTTTTATTGCTACCTTTTTTCATTGCCTCCTTTGAACCTTCACCTAAATTCTTACTACTAGCGCTTCCTCCTAATATTTTATTACTTTCTAATATTTCAGGAATAGATGCAGTTCCATGAATATAGCCAGGAGCTCTACGTTCACCTTCACGAGTAGTAGGTTTACCAACTAAAGTATAGCCTTCTGGAGGGTATCTGCCAGCCTTTCCTTCTTCTTCCTCTTCTTCAATCCAATACGCTTCCTTTTTATTATTAACATACCATCTTCCTTGAATAACTAATGATCTTGAAGTACTAGAATCAATGATATTAGTTTGTTTAG
>Ga0316208_1003746_pt1 | contig 10665 bp, 8 predicted proteins | sample 3monopyrite_MG_FD_204944 | JGI IMG/M metagenome (GOLD analysis project Ga0316208, IMG submission 204944) | Microbial mat bacterial communities from mineral coupon in-situ incubated in ocean water Damariscotta River, Maine, United States -... | ecosystem: Environmental > Aquatic > Marine > Coastal...
AACGTGAAATTATTTACTATAAAATTTGGTAACAATAACTCAAATAAATCCTTTGAAATCTCCATGAAAAATGTTTTTCTCACAAAGTAAACTATTTTTTACTCCCCAACTTTTAGGACTGATCCGTTTAAATTCTCTCCTTTTCCTGCCATGACACTTGTCGCTCAAACCATTTGGGGTGCTATTTTTACAAAAATTGGAGGATTTTCTTTCCTTGTATTAAGGTTTTCAACGATTGTTTTAGCCGTGCTTTTCACCTATTTTTTTAATGGATTTATTACCAATAGAAGAAATCCTCGAGTTGCTTTATTTGCTACTTTGTCGCTTATCCTAGGTCCCATTTTTATAGCACAGTCAGTCACGTTTATGACTGAAATCCCTTATTTAATAACTTTCTTTCTAGCAATTGTTCATTATTATAAGTTTTTTGACACTCAAAAGGGGAAGTACCTTGTTTATGGCATTTTGTTTAGTGTTATTGCTTTGATGATTAGGCAAACGGCTCTTATTTTACCTTTGGGTTTTGGAGTCACTCATTTTCTTCTAACGAGTAAAAAATGGAAGAATATCATACAAGCAGCTTTACCAACTGTTATTGCCATTATTGTTCTAATTGGATATAAAAACTGGAGAATATACACGAATAATATTGAAGGAAGTTACAGTAATGTTGGCGTCATGTTAGACACCTTATTGTCTTTCGATGTTGACTACTTAACACAAAGGATAGGAGTCATAATTCTACACGTTGGCTTTTTTCTTTCTCCTATTTCGATTTTCTTTCTGGTGAATTCAAAACAACTATTAAAGAAAACGAATAAATGGAAGTACTTCATCTTAACAGTAGTACTTATCCCGTTTATTTACAGCAGTTGGAATTCTTTTCCTATTGGAAACGTCATGTACAACCTTGGTTTAGGTCCAAAAGTGCTCAAAGAAGTCATGTTTTATTTAAATAGACCATATTCGGCACCAGAATTTATTTGGAATGGACTTAGAATTCTTGCGACAATTTCAATTTTCATACTTGGTATGAAGGCAATCAATAAATGGTCAAACTTCAAGAAAATTGTCCCAGATTTGAGTTCTCCAAGTATAAAGCCCAACTTTTTTCTAATTACATTGGGAAGTGGATTATTCATCTTTTTAGTGCTGAATCCAACTTTTTTTGATCGATATCTACTTCCTATTACGATGCTACTAACCCTTTTCATAGCGTTGAACTCTAGTTTTACTGGAAAATTAACTCTTCCTTATGCTTTAACAATTGGCATTGGACTTATCAGTATTGTCTTGAGCAGGGACTATTTTTCATGGAGTAGGACCAGAGCAGAAGCCCTGAACTACCTAACTCAAGAAATGGGTGTTTCACCATCCTCAATTGATGGAGGCGTTGAATTCAATGGATGGCACAAGTCCGGACCTTGGAGGGACGTTCCAAAGGAACCAGACGAAAAAAGTTGGTGGTTTGTAACGGATGATGAATACCTTATTTCTACAGGGCCATTCCCAAAATATAAGAAGCTGAAAAGTTTTAATTATCAACAAATTTTGCCTTATAGGACAGACACCATTTTCATTTTAAAGATGTCAATTTTGAAAGAATGAAAAACTAATTGTTAATAACTTAGATGCGATTTGTTATGTTTGCATAGTAAAATTGTGTATCTTAATGGTACAGAAGTTAAATTTCTGCAATTAACAAACTATTTTTGATTCGTAATTTATACATATTGCTTTTAGTCATAGCATCATCTAGTGTGTCTTTTGCTATTGGAGAGGATGGTGATAGTTCACAATCTTCTTCCATTACTTTTGACCATTTGGAAGCTACTTTAGCCAAAAAAATCATTCATTTTAAGTGGGAAGTAGAGAAAGAGAATAAAGGAGACTATTTTTTAATTGAAAAATCACTCGATGGTGTAATTTGGAAAAAAGTAACACGAGTAAAATCATTAGAAGACCATAAAGAAAGACACACTTATGCTATTTCCGAAATTAATTTTGCAGAAGGTGCCGAGGAATTTTTCAGAATTATTCGTGTTGACAAATATAACAAGCAAGAGGAGTTAGATAGGGTAGAAATCAATCAACCCATTTTGACGAACATGCTTCTATTACCAGTAAAAGGGAAAGCGAATAAGTTAATGAACTTATCTTATGATTCATTGATTTGCTCTCAAGGAAAAATTGTTGTAAAGAATAAAGAGGGTGAGACTGTCTTAGAAAAGATAGTTTACTTATCAGAAGGATATAATCGTCTTGAGTTGAATATTAGAAATTTTGCTCAAGGTCAGTACCTCGTTCTTGTGAAAGATGAGTTTGGAAATAAAACCTCACGGTCCTTAACGGTTTATCGAAAGAGATAAAGTCCTCTAAACAGCACCCTTTGCTTTCAATTCCAAGTATTTATTAATCGTATTAATCGAAAGCTCTTCTGGAAGTGTTAAAACAGTCTGAATTCCGTTCTGCTTTAACTCCCTAGCAATTTTTGACTTCATCGAAATCAGTTTTTCTGCTACAGTCGCTTGGTAAACTTCTTGTACTGTCTTGGACGGTTGAAACGCTAGTTCTTGTAGCTCGCTATTTTGAAAAAACACCACGACCAATATGTGTTTTTGGTTCAATCTTCTTAGCATCGGCATTGCTCTTCTCATGGCAAATTCTGTTTCAAAATTAGTAAACAAAACGAGTAACGATCTTTGTTTTACAGTTTTTCGTATCGTTTGGTAAAGTAACTCGTAGTTTGCTTCTCTAAACAACGACTGTTGATTATATAGAACATTTTGAATTCTTCGCATTTGACCACTAGATTTATCTGCTGGCAGAACCGTTCCTATTTTATCAGAGAATGTTATTAAGCCAGCTTTGTCTCCTTTTTTTAAGGCAATATTGGTAAAAACTAAAGAAGAATTTATCGAATAGTCCAACATAGAAAGATCATCGAATTCCATTTGCATACTGCGACTTTTATCAATAATGCAGAAGATGCTTTGTGATTTCTCTTCTTGATATTGATTAATCATTAATTCATTCCGACGACTTGTTGCTTTCCAATTGATTGATTTTATTTCATCTCCTTGAACATAGTTTTTTATTTGTTCAAACTCACTGTTGTTACCCAAACGGCGTATTTTTTTAATGCCAGCACTTGTTTTTTGTTGTTGAAATACGAGTAATTCGTATTTTCTCATCTGCAATACAGATGGATAAACATGAATGGTTTCTTCCAGCCGAACATCTATTCTACGAGAGGCTAAATAAAACATGGATCGAATGACAACAAAGATATTACCAAATTTGTACTCGCCCCGTTTTTTAGGTGTAAATACATAGTTGAACTCTTTGCTAGAATGACTAGATAAAATCCCTGTCAAAACAGTTGAACGATCTTGCATTTCGACAGGGTAACCTTCTATCAGAGAGAAATTAATCATCGTGCCGGTTTTGTTTTCTACGAACAGAACAATATTGTTTTCATCTCCCAAGTTAAGTCTTGTGTTAACTTCTCGTCTTATTTTTATTGGTTCTTTACTACTAAAAACGAAAAGAATATCCAACACAGTTACAGCAAATAAAGACGCTAAAACAATATTTGCAACAAACTCAAAAGCAGGTATCGAGAATGCAAGCACATAGAGTAGAATAACACCGACAAAGAGTGCAAAAAACCATTTGGTTAAGTAGATATTTTTAAGAACTTTCAATCTATCTAGGAACTTCTAAAGTCTTTACAATCTCTTCAATAACATCTTCTACACGCACACCTTCCATCTCTGCCTCGGGGGTCATAATTAATCGGTGATTTAGAACATGTGGCGCAACGAATTGTATATCTTCTGGTGTTACAAAATCACGTCCTCTAATCGCTGCCATTGATTTTGCCGATTTGATAATTGACAAAGACGCTCTTGGAGATCCACCTAAGTAGATTTTGCCGTGATTTCTTGTCTTATGAGTAATTGCCGCTATATACTTTACCAAATTATCTTCGACAATAACTTTCCCGACGGCATCTTGAATTTTAGCTATTTCTTTAGAATTAAAAACAGCAATAATATCATCGAGACTTGGTGTTTTAATCTCATTCTTATAGCGATGCAAAATTTCTTCTTCTTCCTGCAATTCAGGATAATCCAGTTTGATTTTAAACAAGAAACGATCCAATTGAGCTTCTGGAAGGTTGTAGGTTCCTTCTTGGTCTATCGGATTTTGTGTCGCAATTACAATAAAAGGGAACGTCATTTGATATCGAGTCCCGTCATACGTAATCTGTCGTTCTTCCATTACCTCAAACAATGCTGCTTGTGTTTTGGCTGGTGCACGATTGATTTCGTCAATGAGTACAATATTGGAAAAAATAGGTCCTTTTCTAAATGTAAAGGAAGCATCTTTAGAATTAAAAACGGAAGTCCCAATAACATCCGAAGGCATCATATCAGGTGTAAATTGTATCCTTGAAAAATCAACATTCAATGACTTTGATAAAACTTTAGCTGAAAGTGTTTTTGCTACACCAGGAACTCCTTCTAGCAGAATATGTCCGTTTGAGAAAATACCCGTCATGAGCAAATCTACCATCTGTGATTGACCAATGACATACTTACTCAACTCAGTTCTTACTTCACTGACCTTTTGGGAGATCCATATTAATTCATCGTTTTTTCTTTCAAAATTAAAACCAGGAGTTGCAGGCGGAGCGTTTGCTTCAATTTTTTCAATGCTATCAATATCTTTATCAGATTGAATTTCATCTTTCGTTTCAATTGGTGTGCCTTCTTCTGCTTTCACATTGTCAGTAGAATTTACATCTTCACTGACTTCTTTTGGCTTGTAGTCTTCATTTGTTGTGCTCATAATTATAGTGTATGAAGTTTAGAGATATGTCGCTTAAATTGCTTTTGATCAAAGCGGCTTAAATCCCAGTAATTAATAATAAATTTATCATTTTCTCCGAAATGAATAACCGTTCCAGATTTTAGTATTTCTATATTGGTGATGTCGTCTTCCATGAATAATTTTTTTCTTCCAAAAGCGGAATAATGAACCCATTCCTTGTCTCTTATTTTTAGATACGGCTTGGATAAGCGAATTATACCTAAAACAACAAGGAGGATACCAATTGGCCAGAAAACAATGCCAATTCCTATCGCGCTAACAAGATAGTACAATCCCAAGAAGAATAAAAACAATCCACTTAGTATAAATAAAGAGGCGAGTAAAAGTGAACGTCGAAAAATTAACTCCCTTCCTTTAATTCTCTCGATGGTTTTGTCAGAAATAATGCCTACTGATTTATAGAACGCCTGCTGTCGTGCTAAAACTTTTGCTACATACTGGTCTGAAACGGAAAAAGCTTCTTTCGTTTCATAACTATCCATTAATTCATCTATTTCCTTGCGGTCTCTATTACTTTTTTCCGCAAGTGAATTCAATGCATTGTCTCTGTCTTTCCTTGTAAGGTCTATAAAAAAGTGTTTTTGAATCATCGTGTAGAAGTTCTTCTTCTGGACTTGTAACAATCCATAAGGATTTCTTTTTGCATAATAAATAGAAGTTATCGTTTCAGCAAAAGCCAACGTCATGTCTTTTTTCTTATCAATATATGCAACCACAGGGCGCGTTCTTTTGGATCTGAAAATTACAAATAGAATTATTCCCAGAATTGACAACAACATTGCTTTCAACAAAGTTGGATTTTGAAAAATTAAGGTTAAATAACTATCGTCTCGTTTACCGTTTTCGCCCTCTTGATCTTCAACGTCTTCATTGCCATAGTTGTCCGTTAACCGACCTAATTCTAAAAGAATGATATCTTGATCTTTTGGCAATTGGTTGATTACAAATTCGACATACTTATAGCCAGGATTTCTTTTTATCTGATAGTTATAAAACGCAGTAGGTGTAGAATGAAGGTGAATTTTACCTTTACCGTGTTTTATACGAATGAAATTACTCATCTCCATAAATGAGGAAAGCGTTTTATATGGACCGATAGTTTCAATTTCACCAAACGCATACCAATCACGAGAAATAGTATCATTTTGGAAGAGGTTAATCATTTTGTACTTCTTATTGTTTGTGAAAACATTAATTTCTTCGGCATAATCGAAAAGAGGATCAGCTTTAGTAAAGAGTTCATCCTCGAGGTTGTCAGTAATCACATTATATGCTAAGAATAAGTCAGACCCTTCTTCTACTTCACTTAATAGCCCTAAAAATTCTTCAGTGTACAAACCAAAGTTATTCCCTACGAACAAAAAAGTTTTAGGATCTGTGTTTCTATAAGTGAGAGAATCTAAGGTAGTTGAGTCTGATGCAATCATTACCTGATGAGAACTATCAATATGCGCCCTTGCAAGAGAGGTAAAAAGATAAAGCCCCATGGGGTTTTTATCATAAATCTGAAACTTTTTAGACCAATTTGAGGATACGAAAGGTTGACGTCCACTCTTATTTTTCCCAGTAACATCGTTGTCTGAAAACAGCCAAACCATGAGCATCATCAAAACAATGACGCCACCAACAAGTCCTATTTTTGTTTTGCTATTCACTAGGTGGATTTAGTGATTGGTAATAGTCGTTTAAACTAGGCTTAAGAAGTCCGTAAATGTCATTATCAATGTAATACTCTCCATACCAAACAAGGTCATATATGCGCACGCATTCATTGAAAGAAAGAGCGCTATTTTGTTTGCTCATTTCAATAACGTAATGATGATTAGTTTTTTCTTTCTTCCATTTTATCCAGGATTTACGGATTAGCTCTTTCAGAATAAACGTGTAATAGATACGGATACATTCTCTATAATTCTCTTGCTCTATTGCTTCATCCAAACGTAATTCCAACTCTGACTTAGTGATAACTTCAGGATTCCAGTCGTCTTCTACTACGACGACTATTTTTTTGTCAGCAGGTTTGAGGTTTTTAATAATTAAGTAGGCCAATATAAATAATACAGCAAATAACAAGATGAAGAGTAACACTCTCCATAGACTTTGAGAGAATGATAAGTCAACATCGGGTAAATCGATGTCAGGAGTGTCAATATCTATGGGATCAATGTCTGGAACTTCGATAGGATCAGGTCGTTCAACGGTAGGGTCAAATTGAAGCCCCCCACCACCTCCTCCTCGATCAAATCCTCGTTTTTGACGATCTTTTTTAATCTGTTGAGGGTTGTAATTTAATCTACGACTTCCACTAGAACTCGTTGTGACATAATCGCTATAATCGTATTCATCTTTCTCTAATTCAGAAGGGTACGATCCACCCCAATCAATTGGCCCATTGTATTTGTCTTTCTTTTTGTATTGGAGAAATTCTTTCTCAGATTTCCAGACCTTATTCTTTTTATTTTCTTCTTGTCCAACTAGACTGAATGAGAAGAACAAAAGGGCTATATATAACCAGAATTTAATCAAAATCGACAGGTGTTTCTTTTACGTTACTTCTCTTTCCGAATTTTTCAAATTGTTTTCTCAAACCAAATGCTTCTGTCTCTTCCCTTTCTGAAAAATAGCCAAACGTCATAGTGATTACAAGCAATGGCAATAACCCGAGCATAAAAATAATATAGACTATTTGGCGAAGAATATTTGCCCAAACCATATAGTCTGCTGAATAAATTTGCCCTATTCTTTTCACAAAATCTGCAGTCATATCTAGGAGGTCTCTCATTTCCGGTTCGTCAGTCCAAGTATTGTGAATACTAAACACAAATGCTATCGGTTGGACAATGATAGAAGCTAGAGATACCAATACAAGTAGAAGCAACAGTGATTTCCCGTAATGTTGTTTACTATACTTAAACCCTTTTCTAAAACGCTCTTTGAACTTCCCTTTACTGATTCCCATGGCAGCTGCGTTTAAATAGAAGAAGGGTAGTAAAAAGATGGCAAACAAAAGAAAATACCAGGGCAGCAAAAGACAAATTAGTGCAAAGAACAAGTTACCTACCCAAATCCCGAACAGCCGTTTCTTGATATAGAGAAAGAAATCTTTCCATGAAAAGTCATTTTCAATAGTCTGAACGACCCAAAATACAGCTGCAAAAACGAGGGAAAAGACAACCGTCCATATAGCAAAGACAATATAATCTTGGGTGTTTCTGAATCCGTAACCAATAATAAATTCTAATTGTGCTGACCAATCGTACCAATACTGCGTTTTTTGTAACTCATAGTGACTCGTGTCTTGGAAAATAAGAAGCACTGCTATAATTGGTATAACAACCAGAAAAAAGATTCGGGCTAACTTGTTAAAAACAACCCTGTACATTCTGAAAGAATCTGCTAATACTTCACCCGCACCTCTTACTTTGTGCAGATCAAACGATTTTCTGTCCTCAAAATGGCCGACTTCTTCTTTGTTTATTAAGTCCGGGTATTTTCTGGCAACATACATGGGGTAAAAGACATAGAAAAATAGAATCATTGCAAATGAAAAAAGAATTAATACCCATTTTGACCATTCGGGAAGATTTTGATAGTTGTGGGTAACATAACTTTCTAAAAAACCAGCTGCAACGATAAAAGGAACTAAACTCATCATGATTTTTAAGCCTCTTTTGGTAGAAAGCTGCAGTGATTGCAGGCGAGTGTAACTACCTGGAAAAAGCAAGCCATTTCCAGCAGTTATTCCAGCCCCCCCTGCTAAAACAATGGCAGATATTTCAAAAGCTCCGTGAATCCAAATGCCCAAAAAACTAGTTATTAGCAATCCTTTTGCGTGAAAAAAATATTGAAACGAGCCGAGCATTACACCATTGGAAAACAGGAGAATATGAGTTCCTATCGTAAAAAAGAATCCTAGGAAGAAGGTCAGAAATGCAACCTTCATGTTGTTGGTAGTGATATTCACAAACATAGCCATCTGATCTGTGGTTTCATAGACTTGCAGCGGATTGCCATTTTGAATATTCTCAAGAGTCATGTTTACGTAATAATCACCCATTACTACTCTTGGGAACTCAGGATCAATCATCGTTGTTACTACTCCAATAAGTGCATATACCACGAATGCAATAAGTGCAAATAATAAACTTTTACGAGAACGGTATATCTCCAAAGGCAAAGAGACTCTCCAAACATCAATAAAACGTCTTATAGATTCTCCTTTCTGTTTGTGAACTCCTGTATAAACAGTCTGGGCCAATTTATTTAAGTACACACGAACCGTTCTTCTTCGATAAAAAGTTTGAGAGTAGCTCAAGTCATCAGTGATGTCCATGTACAGGTCACTCAATTCATCAGGGTCATTAGATTTAGATTCATAGAGCTGTTCAAAGCGATTCCACTTTTTTTTATTTTGCTCTATAAATTTAGTTTCTTTCAAGCCTTAGATTCTTTTTGAGAAGAGTAAATATACTAAAAAGACCTTAGAATTTGCAACGGCTAGTTATTGATTCATTTCTAAATGATAAATCACTATATTTAAACCGAAAATGAAAAAATCACTAGTCGTATATTTTATTATTTTTATCTCATCAACATTTGTTTTTTCGCAATTTGAAAGAATAAATGGAGTGAGTTTAGTCTCCGTAAAAGAGCCTCTTGATTCAACTCATGTTCTACCTATTCAAAATATCGGTGCCAATTGGGTTGCTGTAGTCCCATTCTGTGATTTTGATTCCATTTGTGAGGGAAAACTAGCGTATAACCAAGAATGGGAATTTTATGGAGAACGATTAAATGGAGCTCGTCAAATTGTTAAGCAGCTGAAAAATCATGGTATTTCGATCATGATGAAACCACAAATTCGAGAGGAAGATGGGCTCTATGTTGGACATATCAATTTTTCAAAGAAAAGAGAATGGAGAACCTTTGAGCAATCATATAAAGAGTACATTCTTGACTTTGTGTTACTTGCGGAAGAAGAGCATGTTGAGCTTTTTTGCATAGGTACAGAACTGAGAAAGTTCGTTAAGTCACGACCAAAATTTTGGAGAAGATTGATCAAAGAAATACGTGAAATTTATTCCGGAAAAATTACCTATGCAGCAAATTGGGACGATTATGACGAATTTCCTTTTTGGGAGCAATTAGATTTTATAGGAGTAGATGCATACTTTCCCATTTCAAAGAAGGAAACTCCAACAATTAAAGATTTAGAAGAAGGTTGGCAACCAATTCTAAAAAAAATGGAAAAAATCAGTGATGAAAATGGCAAAAGAATTCTTCTAACAGAATATGGTTATAGAAGTATAGAAAAATCAGCGGCAAAACCATGGTTGCACACCTCAAACGCTGTTTTTGATGAAGAGTCTCAATTTAATTCCTTGTCTGCTCTATACAACACTATTTGGAACAGGAAATTTGTTGTGGGCGGATTTTTGTGGAGATGGTACCCTTATCATCCGAATTCCGGAGGGAAGAATGATATAAAATACACTGTGCAAAATAAATTGGCAGAGAAATTGGTTGGTGTAACCTATAGAAAAACCGGAAAATAATGAAAAGCATTTTTTTTTTAGGGTTACCCATTTAAATCTCACAACGTAAACTATTTACGTTGTGAGATTTAAATGGGTAACCCTAAAAGATTATTTATCAAACCTTAAAGATACCCGAAAGCACCTTTTACCGAGAGCTTAAGCGTAATAGTAAAAAACGGAGCTACAATGCTAACTTCGCACATATGCTTGCTGATGAACGTAAGAGAGA
>Ga0316208_1003747_pt1 | contig 10665 bp, 10 predicted proteins | sample 3monopyrite_MG_FD_204944 | JGI IMG/M metagenome (GOLD analysis project Ga0316208, IMG submission 204944) | Microbial mat bacterial communities from mineral coupon in-situ incubated in ocean water Damariscotta River, Maine, United States -... | ecosystem: Environmental > Aquatic > Marine >...
TTTCGCTCGCGCCTCTCTCGCTCAAACTCTTCCTTGTCCTTGAGCACGAGGGGCCCGCTCCAGTGAAACCGAAAGGAGAGCTGCAGCCTCTGAGGCCAGCGCCACCTGTAGATGCTCCAGGGCAAAAAGACGGCCACCAACAGGATGCCCGTGACCAGGGTGACTTGAAAGTGGGACGAGAAGAACCAGTCCCAGATGTTTTGCACATTGTAGATGACCGAGATGAGCCACATGCCGCCCCAGAACTGCCACGCCTGTGACTTGGTGTACCCGTTCCAAGGGGTGCGCGGTTGCCACCACACTGTCAGCAAAAACGAGACACCGTGAATGATGGGATAAAGGAGCCTGCCGAGAGGGAAGCTTCCAACAACAACTCCGTGAAGAGCCGCCGGCAGCGTAATGTTGACCACAAAGAGGAAGAACGCGTAAAAGAGGACCCGCAGCACGCGCCCGTTCCAAATGTCCTTGTAGCGTAGTAGCGCCGGAAACACAAAGTGTTGGTAAAAGACCCAGCCGAAAAAGACCCCCAGGTATCCCATCCAAATGGTGTCATCAATGTGACTGCCCGCCAAGTTCTCCACGTCGTGGTTGAAATCAGTGCCCTCGTGGGTGCCCAGAAAGATGACAAAGCTTTGAAAGGCCCAGAGCGCAAAGTATTCCACTTGTTCTCCAAACCCAGCGAAAAAGGCGCCCACAAACCAGTTGCGTGTCCACACGGTAATCAGAAAGGGCACAATGAAATGAGGCACGGCCCATGCGTCACACGCAAAGTGGGAGACCATGACCACGGGACCCAAGTCATAGGTGCCCACGACTTGTGTGCATGCGCGAACCATGATGCTCGCACGCTGAAAAGTAGGCGCCCTCAAATTTAGATAAGTAGAAGGGCTTTATTGTTTTTGACATGAGTAGCATGCACGAGATTTACCAAGCCAAGCGCGCCAGGGAGAGACAAGAGTTGGAAAGGAGACAGCTCACGTGCAGCCACGTGTCATCGGAAGAGGTAGAGGTGCTACAGAGCGAGCCACCAATCTACATCTTTACGTGTATCAATTGTGGGCTGAGCTGGCAAGAATGCGCAAGCCAAGCAAACCCCGACAAACTAAAACTCTAAAATTTGTGTGTGTCACCTTTTGAGTTCAAAGGGGTCTTTTGTCAACTAGGAGTCATGTTGAAAAAGCAGCGTCTCGTGATCTCTGATAACGATGCGCCCTACCCCGAGACGCCCGACCAGTACCGCTGCTTCTTTCAGATCTCCCTCTTGGAAGACAGCACGGCCCAAGCTCCCCCCGCCACCGAGTACACCTCTCACACGCAGATCATTGTCTGTGGAGCGCGCTCCGATGACGGTGGCAACATTGTGGTGCACGGCAAGCGCTACAACACAACGCACCCGACCACCCGGATCTGTTTGATCCGCCGCGGCATGGGTGTCATGTTTGCCGTGACATGCATCAACCAAAACTCGCTCATTTCCGGATCCCTTTTGTGGAAGTGCGAGTTTGACTCCAAGGCCCTCAAGGAGCTCCTGCAAGAACACAAGGGGAAAGACGTCTTGGAAGTCAAGGGACACTGTACGACGATCCCTTGCAGGCACGACCAAGAGGAGCCTCCGAGCTACTCAGCGACACTGACCCTGGAGAAGGAGCGCCACGCGACCTACGTGACGGGGATCACGATGACCATGGACAAGCAGTCGTTCCAAGAGTATTTGCGGTTTGCAAAGTACTAAGTAAACCCCAAAATGTCAAAGGGCTTTTTGTTTTTGTTTCTCGTTTCACTTGGTCTTGGAGCGTCTGTTCCCAGGCTCTGCTTTGAGTCTGGGTATGCGCAAGGGGAGCGCGTGAGCCACTGTTGTGATGCGCAAGCGACAGACAAGGGGCGTTACAGGTGCGCCTTTGAAAACGGCAACTCGCACATGGAGTGGGACCCCACCTCTGCGCTGTGCCGTAATCAACCCACACCTTACAAGGGGACGCTTGAAGTGAGGTGTCGTCTGGGGGACACGCACTACACGTGGACGCTGTGCGTTCCGGGCACCGCCCCTACAAGCTACATGTACGACCACGTTGTGGGTTCGGAGGAGTTGCCGGGGTCCATGTACATCAGGGCAAACATGACAAACTAAAACACGGCATTTATTATCGGTCTTGCAATCCGCGCGAACCAGTTTATCCCAACAACAAACACAAACAAAAGCATAATCCCCAAGAGAATCCCTTCCGCGCGACTCGTCCCCTGCGGTGTCCGTCTCAACAGCGCGCGATTCTCGGACGACGTTCGTACCCCGGGCTTGGGCGACAAGTAGCGGCTCATGTTTTAGACCCCTCTTTGCGTTGTAGATTTAGGAGAGCCCCTGATCAGAAAAACGCGGCGCTTTATATCTTATCTGTCGCGCTGGACTCCCATCTTTGGAAAGAGTGTGAGGAAAAAAAAAAGATATGTCAGCATGCATGGCTTGCGGGCGTGCGTGCACCCGCAGCTGCATGAGCTGTGGTGGAAAGCACAAGTTTTGCTCGGCCGCTTGCCAAGACTTGGTTCACAATGAGCACAAAGCACTGTGCTACAACGTGCACAGCACACTGTTTGATGCCGAAGATGTGGCAGACGAGCTGCACGACGTCTTGCTTGACATGACCGAGCCCGACAATCACCATATTGTGGGCCTCTACTCGTCAGATGACGCTGCTCGCGTGCAAGAACTGCACCGCTTTTTCATTGGGGATATCCCCGGAAATGGAGAGGACTTGGCTGACGCTGCCCAGGAAGCACACGAGTGGATCTCCGAGGTGACGCACGCCAACAGCGTGGGCCCCATGCTTGCGGCCGAGAACTTTCCCCTTTCTACCCTGGTGATGCTGGCCAAAGGCCGCCTGGACCGCGACCAAGCCTACGCGGCTCAGATTGCCCACGACCCCATGGTGGAAGACAAAGAGGTGGACGCGTTCTACACGCATATGGATCGGTGTCGCGACATGCTGCAGAACTTGGAAGACGAGTACCACGGAGACGACCCACTCTACAGAGATCTTGACGCGCTGCACCGCGATCAGATTGAGCTGCTGCTCTCTGCTCCTGTGGCGAGGGGCGCCCGCAGAAGGTATAGGCGCAAGCGCAGGACCAAAAGGCGCGACCGCAGGCGCAAGAAGCAGGGCAGACGCGAGCGCGAGGCCGGCAAGGCCCGCCGTGAAGAGAAGCAGTTTGGCAAGCGCGAACAGCGTCAAAAGGTTCGGGCAGCAAAAAAGGAGGTGGAAGCTCGCAAGGCAGACAGGGGAGCCGCCAAGGCCAAGACCGGCACGGGTCGTCGTTTCAGGGAGCGTCGCGCAGAGCGTGCCCGCAAGGACCGTGACACTGCTCGGGGCAAGGCGGCCGAGTCCAAGCGCAAAAAGGAGAAGCGTGGCAGGCGCGGTGCGCGCAAAGAGGAGGGAGCTAGGCGTGCGCGTCGCAAGGCAGACGACGATCAGGCCAAGCTGGATCGCATGGACCGCAAGAAGGAGGCCCGTGCCCTCAGAAAGGAGAGAGGGCGCCCCAAAAATGCTCCTCCTGTTCCAAGCCGCGAGGGCAGGCGCACGCTCTCTGACCGGATCAAGACGAGCGCGGGGCGCGTCCGCTACAGTCCTATGCGTGCAGGGTACACGCCCATCCCAGAGAGGGCTCCCACCAAGCGCGAGACGTACGACGTCCAGGAGTACGAGCACGACGTGGACCCCGACGCGCTCTACGGGGGACTGCTGGCTACTGCTGCTGCGTACCCGGACGACCCAGATGTGGCCTACTACATTCAGAGTTTCCCAGACGCACAGAACCCCGAGTTTGAGGAGATCAGCAACCCGGCCTGGTGCAAAGAGGTGGCCGAGTTTCTGATTGTGGGCAACGCCATCTACAGGGCGCGTCTGGTGGCCCGACTGCTGGTGCCTGGTGGGCGCAAGAAGCTGCTCGCAAAGGTTCAGAGCGGTGGCTACAGAACCAAGAAGAAGGGCAAATCCAAGCTGGAGGACATCAAAACGGTGGCCGAGGGGATGGCCAATCGGAGCAGGATTGCAAAGCGCAAGGCGGAATGGGAGGAGCTCGCCGAAGCAGCACAAACCGAGCTGGACGCCATGTAAAAAAAAAACAAACAAGCATACCACTTTGTGTGTCTTGGGGGTACAAAACTAAAATGCGCCTCTTGTTCTCTCTAGCTTTGAGTACTCTGACACAAAGAAAGGGTGGTAATGGTGCTATGATTGGTCGTGCACTTTTAGCGCTACTTGTCTTGATTGTGCTGGACGCATTCACGCTTGCCCGGGGTGTTCGCGTCACGCTCTCCCATGTCAAGACAGAGCAAGAACCGGGCTGGATTCATCTTCGTCTAGACATGTCGGGTCATGCGGGCCACAATCCCCATATTGCTCGCATTGATTGGTGCAGCGCAACGTCTTCCACCTCGGATAAGCCGCGCATCAATCGCGACGATGGAACGTGTGTGGGAAGGAACGTGATGCACAAACGCATCTACCCCCCGCCTTTGAAGCCCGGGGAGCGCTATCCTACACCAGAGGAGATTTCCAACGTCATTCGGATACGAAGCAGCGACATGTCTGTCTTTATCAACCCGGCCAAGTTTGGTGGACTAGACACTACACGAGAGGCCTATGTGATGGTCTACACCCAGTTTGACAGGATCCCTCCTCCTCCCCCCCAACAACAACAACAACACGTGCCCACCGCAAGTGGTGGTGGTGCCGCTGCAGAGGACGAGTCTGAACACGACACGAGCCTAGAGCAAGACACGAGTCTGAAGCACTTTGGGCGCCGTGGGCTCCCCAAGGACGAGGGTCGGCCTGCTGTTGTTGTTGGCGCTTCAAAGGACAACGTCGTAGTCAATGTGTTGCGCATGGATGCATCTGCGTCCGCTGGCACAGATCACACCAACTGGCAAGCACCGCTCTACGAACCAGTGCCGATGCAAACCGAGCCAGGCAGGCCATACGAAGCCCCCTGGTACGTGGTGACACTGGGACTCATGGCATGCGCTGTGGGCATTGTTGTGGTTGTAGCGGTGATGCTTATCAACAAGGAGGCGGGCGGTTGGAGTAAGTGGAGCCGCAAACTCGGGCTGAAAAAGCCCAAGGTTGAACGGTACTATGGCGACACGGAATACTCGTTTGCTGGACCCCGTGCTATGGAAATGCGAGACGACGACGACGAAGTGATCAGGGTGGATGTCAAGAAAGAGGAACGCGAAAGAAACCTAGACATACTCATGCGATTGGGAGAAGCCAACTACGCGTTTAGAGAGAATTTGTGAAAAAAATGAATACCCAAACGTTATTTGTCTGTATTGAACAGCTCTTCAAACCCAAACTCGCCCGTAAGTGGGCTCATAATCATCCGTAACCGTAGGAACACCTCAGTAAACCATCTTAGCATGCGACTGACGTTTGCGTTGAAATTGTCTAGCTTGCATCGCCAATAAGGAACAAACTCACAGTCGTTGGGGTACACGACACCGTCCACGCTGCTGGTGTTGGTATTTGTAGAAGTGATAATGAAAAGGACATACGCACAAATGACGACAGCAGTCGCGTATCCAACAAACAACCAGTATGCAATACCACCCCCCTTCATGTGTGCGTGTGTGTGTGTGTGTGTGAAACTCAGTAAAAAAAAGAAGGCTTCTCTAAATCAGTCTTTGCGTTGTATTTGTTGTTGCGCGTGCCTCTGTCATTTCTAGTTTCCTTTGCAGCAGCAGCAGATATATACACGGCCTCTCACGTGTGCAAACGAAAACCCCCCAAATGAGGTGTCTGTCTGTAAAGTGAAAAAGTGATGAGACGCCGACGCAACAACAACAGAGGCGACGCTCGTGAATTTCGCCTTGCGCAAGATCAGCTGGATGCACGCTGGCGCTATCAATGCGGATTGTGGGCCATTCTATTTCTGATGATTGGTGCCGTTTTGGCCGCCATTGCGCTGTCTGTCACACTCCAAGCGAATCGCCGGCTTGGGCTTGTGACACCCGCGCCTCCAGTGACTGGTCCGCCCACCACCACCACCACTGTACCCGGAAACACAACCACAGGGACCGGCACAACAATGCCAGTAACAACAACCGCGGGCAATGGGACGACCATTCCTCCAGGCACCACGACCCCTCCGCTGCCCCCCATCAACATTACGTGCCCCATGGACGTCATCTCTACGCTGGGCAAGCCGAGTGACGTGCCCGCACTAGGAAACGCCATGGCAGTCGGGGGTTGCACCACGCCGGTGGTCACCTCTTCAGACGTGGTGATTGGAACTGTGGCGCGCAGCGTCCCTCGCTTGGCCAAGAAAGAGGTCAAGCCAAAGACGGTCATTCCACAAAACATTGCCACCTCTGGCAGTTCTGGAACTCCGCACACGGGGACATGCGTTGGTGGTCGGGTCCCAGACACCAACTCGGGGATTGAGAACGTCTTTGAGTTTATCGCAACCAACATCAACAACAACAACAAGCGAGCCGAGCGCCAGGTACATGAAGAGACCCAGGAGGTCAACCCGCGGCAGGGTGCTCGCAACCACGAGAACCCCAAAAAGACAGAGAAGAAGAAGAAGAAGAAGCGCACGCTGCGCTCTCCTTCCTTTTCCAGCCCGCACCTCGCGGACCTTGCCAGCGGAGGGGCTGGAAACACGGGCGTGCTTCCGCCAGATCCCGTGGCTGCCGCGGGCCTATCTCAAATCGTGCTGGGTGTCAATTCTATCCTAGGTGCTGCAGTGGGTGTCTTTGACAAGTCCTTTGGGTTGCTTGGTTCGTTTACCCTGGGCGGGCTAGGCACGGGGGTATGTTCCGGGGTCAACAACGGCGACCCACAAGTCATGTACGATCAGGATGCGGACCGCTGGGTGTTGCTTGAGTTGATGTCACCCAACAACACACTCTGCATGTTTGTGAGCGACACGGGAGACGCCCTCGGAACGTACATGGAGATTCAATTTCAGTTTGACGATTTGCCCGACTACCCCAAGCTGGGTCTCTGGAATCGCGTCTACTCACTGACCATCAATATCCCTCCCACGGGAGGCAACCCCAATCCCGAAAACATGTGTGTCATTGACAGGCTCGCGGCTCTCGCTGGATCGCCTACGGTGCCCATGTTTTGCGCCGCGCCCTTTAACGGCCCCCTTGCTGGTTTTGGATTCCAGGCCTGGACGCCCGTCACCATTGAGAATGGTCCCCTGGCACCGGCAGCCACCGAGAGCAGCGGCACGCCCGGTATCGGCGCCGTCTTTATGAGACACAAGGACGAGGAACTGCACGATGGGAGCGGCTCTCCCATACTTGACTTTCTAGAGGTTGAGCATTGGAGCAACATTGACTTTAACACGACGTCCTATGTCAATGTGCGCTACAGCGTACCGGTTTCAGACTTTGACAGCGACCCGGGCTCCTGTACGTCCTCGGACGAGTGTGTGCCAACACCCACGCCCCAAGAGTTGGATCCGCTGCGCGAGGTGGTCATGCACCGGGCCGCATATCGCTACTTGCCTGACTGCGACAACCAAGAGTCGCTCGTGGGAGCCTTTGTGTCTCACGCAAACGGAGTAGACAATGCTCGCGTGCGATGGTTTGAGCTGCGTTTTATGAAGCCGTCTCCGTCGCTGGATCCGCTCTTTACCCTTTACCAAGAGGGAGAGATCAACCAAGACTCTCAGCACCGGTTCATGGGGACGGCCGGCATGGACGGGAACGGCACCATTGCCGTTGGGTATGCGCTCTCTAGCGCGAGCACCTGGCCTTCCATGGTCATGACGACGCGCGTGGCAGACGACCCACTTGGAATGATGCGCGACGAGACCATTGTGTCTCCGGGAGAGGTGGCCGTCATTCCTTCCTTTCGCTGGGGAGACTACTTTAGCATGAGTACGGACCCCCTGCCCGGAGAGCAGAGTCGCATCTTTTACTTTGCGGGGCAGCGCACCGTGAGCGGTGGGGACCCGTGGCAGGCGCGGGTGCACAAGATGCGAGTGGAGGGAGAAATTGTGGAGCGCACCTTTTTGGCGCAAGACACGTGCGGGCAAATGGTCTCATGTGTACAAACAATACAGCTAGAGTAGTAGCACTCTCTCTCTCTATTTTATCTTTTTGGGAGATCTGCTCTCCTCTTCTTCTTCTTCTTCTTCTTCGTCATCACTTCCGGCTCCCGTCCACTGGTACCCCACACGGCGGCGCTTCCTATGGGCCTTGTTGTTTAAGGGTACCCATGACATCGCTTGGATGGGCGTGGCTTCCGGAGACGCAAGCGTGCAAGATACGCGCGTCTTTTCGTCATCCTCACCAATGGCGACGGGACTCGGATCGGGCTCGGGCTGCTGCTCTTCCCAGCGGACCCTCTTGCGGTAGATCATGGCCTTGTGTTCCGTGTGCATAGGTGATACACACTGCAAGTCGGTGGTGCCTTTGCCGTTTGCATAACACGCGTCACATACCCAGTGCCCCCTAGAGACGGCCAGTTGTGCCAGGTCCGCGTTCTCGGGTACCGGGAGCTCGTAGCACTTGTAGACGTGTCTCTTGGTCTCGGCCTTGGCGCTGGGCACATCCACAGAAAGGCACCCAGCGCATAGACTCGCCTTGGCGCCCTTTACAAACTCCTTGAGAACACCCTCGTAGTCCTGAAACGATACGCTTTTTGCCCCGCTCAACAGCGTGTAGAGCGGAGACATGGTGCTCTGCGTGTTGAGAAAGATCACCTGATCCTCACACTCTCTGGCCAGCTGCGCATTCACCATGTAGGGGGAGTTGAAGACCACAGGGACCACAAGGAGCTGCATGGCGCGTTTCTCAGACGCATAGGCCTTGCGCTGGAGCGCAAAGTAGAGTGGAAGGCGCATCTTGACCCAGACGGGTGTGTCTGGCCGCAGAGCGTGCACCAGGTTGTACACCAGGATGGGGCGCCCTCCGTAGAGCCGCTTCTGGAGCGGTGTCCCCACGTCAGAGTCAAAGACTACTACGCGGTACGGCTTGTCGTGATGAAAGCGAGCATAGTCTCTGTAGCCGTGCTTGAGCAGCGAACAACGAGTGACGCTCTCCAGGGCGTCCTGGCCCCACACCAGGAACACGTGCTCCACCATACTGGCAATCACCTCGTCGTGGAACGTCACCGTGTCGCACGGATTGGTCTTTTTTGCCCTTGAGGTCGGCAACATAGATGGTGCCGCGGTAAAAGCCTCCACGGGCGGTATGCCCGCAAACGCGCCCCAGCCGGGACCTGCTCCAATCTCACTCATCATCATCTCAAAAGGGTACCGAACGCGATTTGTTGTCGTTCAAGAGACCCCCTTTGCACCACAAAGTTGAGTTAGGCCCACTTGCAGAGCGTGTCCGAAATTTCGGAAAGTGTGTCCGAATTTTCAGAGAAAAAGTGTCTGAATTTTCAGCCTGGTGAAATTCGGACACAGAAATTTCCGACCGCCGCGCTCCCCAACTTTGGACCACGCAGAGGGTCTTGTGTCCGAATTTGATCTTTGTTATGGACCTTTTCAACGACAGCGAGGACCCGTTTCTGGGGTGTTTTGACCCCCTGGGAGAGCAAGAGCCTCTCATCTTTCCTTTTGATCTGGCGGTCCCGAGTGTTTCGGCGAGCGACGTCATGGCTTCTGCCACCGACTTGCTTTTCAAGCTCAACACCTACGCTGCAGAGCACGATACCGTGCTTGGGTACCCTCTCCAGGGGTCTTTGGGACAGCTGACGTTGCTGGAGACGCTGGGAGCGATCCAGGAAAAGGCAAACGAGTTGTTTCCTCTTCCCACGGTCCCCGAGCTGATTGCTGGGCCTTTTGATCCCCTCAACGCGTCTCCCGAGCCCATTTCCAACGTCCCTAGCGCGATGGATGGTGTTCACGGGGCCCGCGCAGGGCTGGGGCGTGATTGGGGCAAAACTCGGAACGGGTCGGAAAAGGGCGAGGGGCTGGAGTATTTGCCTCCTCCTCCTGACCCCCTGGAGATGGACCTGGAGGTCCCCGACGACGCTGGGGAGCCCGTCCCTGCCGCCAGGAAGCCCAAGAGGAAGAGGGCGGGGAACAAGAAGAGGAAAAAGGCGAGCGGATCGGCGACCAAAAAGGGCAAGAGGAACTCTGGAGAGCCTGCCGTGTTCCACCCCAAGGTCAAGGACGGGGAGGAGGCCCCTGCTGGTATCCCGTGCCCTGGGGCGTTTTGGCGCAGCACTCCAGAGTGGACGCGCCGCCGCGCAGTGATGGGCATGCGCACGTTCAAGCTGGACAAGCTCAAGACGGCGTGCACCGGGGCCGGGCAGGACAAGGGCCGCTGGTACGTGTGCAAATTGGAGGGCGAGCATCACGGTACCCGATTGTGCTCCTGCTGTGGCAAGACCTACATGCGCGACAGAAATAGCGCCCTCATCAAGGACCAGGGAGAGCAGTACAGCAAGAAGCCTAACGAGTAAAAAACATCATTCATTCATTCAATCTCCGAAATTCGGACACACCCCTCGTTACACTTTGCGAGTGATAAAGGGTCTCTTAAATGATAAACATGCAACCTGGCCCCGTGAATCTTCTGGACCAAGTCACCACTGCCACGGATCGCTTGCTGCGCTCCGATACCCACGAGGACGCAATCGCCAACATTGGGTCCTTGCTTACCATTCTGGCCGCGCGTGTGTCTGAAAAAGACCCTGTGCTCAC
>Ga0316208_1003748_pt1 | contig 10663 bp, 9 predicted proteins | sample 3monopyrite_MG_FD_204944 | JGI IMG/M metagenome (GOLD analysis project Ga0316208, IMG submission 204944) | Microbial mat bacterial communities from mineral coupon in-situ incubated in ocean water Damariscotta River, Maine, United States -... | ecosystem: Environmental > Aquatic > Marine > Coastal...
AATATATCAGGTGTTTTTTTTGCGAGGGCTTCTATGAGATCTTCGTCGTCTTCAACTCGAGCTGTGTGAGCTGCAAAACCTGAATTACGCATCAGTTTGATAACATTTTCTTCATTGTTGAAAGAGTCATCAACAATAAAAATCTCTATCTTCTTTTCTTTTGCCACCGTTAAATCCTAAAAATTATGTCATGGAAGATGCTGTTATAATGATGACCAGATGGAGTCAAAATTATCCGGGTCAGATGATGTTGGCTTACTGCCACCACCGTTATTGTCTTCTGGTATGTCTGGCTCGTTAGTTTGAGAAAACTGGAATTGAGTAAAAGAACCTGTATGTTCTCTTACCGTTCCCAGTTTGATTTCCATATCTCGTTCATAAACATGTATTCTTAGTGTATTGCCACGGCGGAAAGCATGAGCAGGAAGCAGTAAAGTAGATGGTTGCTGTATAGGCTTAATACCGGGTAACATCAGACAATTAAAAGGCTCTTCATGTTTACGTTCAATGCGTTGTACAGTACAGGAAATAACCTTTGGTGAAAGTACCTGCACACCAATTTCCAGGCCTGCATCACGGCTATATTGCATCCAGCGAATGACGCCTACTCGCCATTGAAAAGTGTGGTCAGGTTCCAGTTCACCAATACTAATTAATTCGCCGACCAATGCGCGGGAAGGCATGTCAGAATCCCAACGCAAACAATAGCCGCCAGCACTGACATTGGTTACTTTCCAATGAGCATCGGGGGTTTGTTTATATAATGCACCGAATGCGTCATCTTGTTCTTGAAGTTCCTGTGCGTAACTTTCTGTTAGAGTACGTCCTTTTGCAACCATATCCCATGCGCCAGCTGAACGCTCAGTTTCATTTTTCATTTCCGGGTGTGTTATAAAAAATGTGGAGTCTTGCTGAGAAAACATATCTTTATTTGCTTTGTCACTCTCTGAAATAGATTCCAGTGCGAAGGTCTTCGATGCCTTTTTAGGCTTGGGTACTGGCGGTGTGGCTTCAACGTTTAAGGCCGCGAATATGGGGTTTAGGCCAATTGTTACGCGAATATTGTCATGGCGTTCAGCACGTGAAAATCGGCGTTTGGCGCATAAGCTCCAGGATGTAATTAAAGTGCGTATGGTTTCTTGAGATACCTTATCGCCAATAGATACAACGCTACTCAAATCTGTATTGTTGTTATCTAATTGTTGTAAGTGCTCAACAAGCTTGCTGGTTTCAATTGTACGAGCATGCTTTAAAGTGTTGAGGTCTTCTTCCGATACGCAGTTTGGTGGTAAGTCACTATCTAATTTAGTAACAAAATAACGATTGAGTTTATTTTTTTCAAAAACATCACCAATTGATGTGTACTTTGCCCATTCGTTGATGGAACGATAGAGGCGTTCTGCGTCGCTCTGACGAAGAGCATTGGGTCGTGCGAGAGAGAATAATAAAATTTGTTTGTAATATGCTTCAGCTGTGATCGACTTTATAGAAAGTTCAGTGTCTTTTATGCCTTTTTGATGTAGCTTCTTTTGCTCAGCATAATGATAAATACGATGGATATCCCACCAGGTACCCTTTGGAAGTTCGGAATAAACCTGGCTGGAGCGCAGTAATAGCTCTGAGTAATAATGCAGTGCGCGTTCACAAGCAATTAAAATTGTTTTGTTATCAATTTTTGTAAGATTATTCGATGCTTCAAAAATTAGTATTTTGTAACCGGTGGCCATTTCATGTAAAAGAGCCTGATTGAGGTGTACTATTTTTTGACTTTTTTCAGGCAGTGGAAGAGTACGGTTAACAAAGTGTTTGTGCAGTTGATTGAAAATATGCCTGCTAGGCTCACGCAGTATCTCCATGTTTTCCAGGCGATACTTAGGCGACATAGACTGACGATTTAAAGTCAGTATTCCATTGTATAACTTCCGTGTGAAGTCCCCCATATTGGCGCGCTTTAATTCTGCGAGCCATTTTTTTACTTTTTTTGGATGGTTTGGAAAATCATCCCTTGAGGGTTCTGTTTGTTCTGGAACGTTTAGTTTCATATTGTTGTTAGACGAGCTTTAATCCAAATTGCGTTATAGGTTGCCCTGACGTTATTACATCCTGTTAAGAGTAGTTTATCCTACTTTATAGCAACGCTTAATTATTATTTAATAAAAACAGCCAGATACCTGCTTCTTTTAAGACTGTTTCCTTAGAATACCTCATGTTTTATAGTTCATTAGCGGGTGTTTTGCTGTTTTCACCGGCAATTTCGCGTACCAGTTTAGGGACTAAAAACCCCGGGAGTTTGCTGCGCATTCCCGAAATTAGCGAAGATGCATACTTTTCATCTACATTAAAGTGCGCTGCACCTTGTACCGGATCGAGTAAATGCAGGTAATAGGGCAGGACACCAGCGTTGTATAAGGCGTTAGACAGGGCTATTTGCTCATTTAGAGTATGATTAATATTTTTTAGTAAAACGGCCTGATTAAGCAGGTGAATGCCGGCATACTGGAGTTTCCGTAGTGCTTTGGTTTCAGCGGCGCAAATCTCATTGGCGTGATTAGCATGAATTACCATGCATACATTAAAGCGACTGGAGGATAGCCGGTTTACTAAAGCATCGGTTATTCTGTCTGGCAACACAACGGGCAATCTGCTGTGAATGCGCAGGCGGCTGAGGTGTGGAATGGCCTCCAGCTGGCTAATCAATGAACTAATTTTTTCATCAGATAGTACCAATGGGTCGCCACCACTTAATATAACCTCCTCGATACTCTCGTCTTCCTTTATATAGCGAATGGCATCTTGCCAGTCGTCTCTAGAGGCTTGTTGCTGTTGATATGGGAAGTGCCTACGAAAGCAATAACGACAGTGTATAGCGCAGGCGGCGGTAGTAATGAGTAATACGCGTCCATGATATTTATGCAGTAAGCCGGGTGTTTGACTGGATTCAATATCGCCCACAGGATCTGTGTTGTATCCATCTACCGGCAATAACTCCTGCGACTGTGCGATTATTTGTAATAAAAGAGGATCACTGGCCGCGCCTTGTTGAATTTTATTTATATAGGCTTGAGGGGCTTTTAGAGAAAATTGTTTATTAGCATCTAAAAAATCACCAAATTGATCGAGGGGAAGTCCGAGTGTTTTTAGCAGTGATTGAGGAGAAATAGAAGCTTGAGCCAATTGCTGTTGCCAACTGGCAGACAAGGAAAAGGGAGTATTGGGCGAATTAAACGGTATAGTTTTTGGCATTACGGGCTGTTCCGAGTATCATATGTGCTGCTTTTACGCCCATATAGGTTATACAAATGGCATCATACAGTACAAATGAATTTAAAGGCGGTCTGAAATTATTATTAGACGGCGACCCATGTTCTATTATCGAAAACGAACTGGTAAAGCCCGGTAAGGGTCAGGCGTTTAATCGCGTTAAATTGCGTAATTTTAAAACAGGACGCATCCTGGAAAAAACCTTTAAATCGGGTGAATCAGTAGAAGCGGCAGATGTAATTGATGTTGATATGGAATTTTCATACAACGACGGTGAGTTCTGGTACTTTATGGACCCTAATACCTTTGAGCAAGTTGCCGCACCAGATTCTGCCCTGGTTGAATCGGGTAAATGGATAAAAGCTCAGGAGCTATGTACGGTTACCTTATGGGATGGCGTGCCATTGGTTGTAACGCCGCCTAATTTTGTGGAGCTTGCGGTTGCAGAAACAGATCCGGGTTTAAAAGGTGATACAGCACAGGGTGGTACTAAACCTGCTACATTAGAATCCGGTGCGGTTGTAAAAGTACCTTTGTTTATTGAAATAGGTGAAATACTTAAAGTGGATACACGCAGTGGGGAATATGTCTCTCGTGTTAAAGATTAAGTAGAAGACTGAGTAAAGATTGTCTAATGACTGATAACTGGAAGCCAACTGCTTCGTTAGAAACATTAAAAACAAGAGCCCGGGTACTGCAAAGTATTCGGGCTTTTTTTGCTGCCCGTGACGTGCTGGAAGTAGAAACACCCATACTCTCAACATCTGCGATTACCGATCCGCAACTAGAAAGCTTTAAAACCCAGTTCAATCAATCGGATTATTATTTACATACCTCACCAGAATTTTATATGAAACGATTACTGGCATCGGGTAGTGGCGATATTTTTCAGATTGCGCGTGTTTTTAGAATCGATGAACAAGGCAGGAATCACAATCCCGAATTTAGTATGTTGGAATGGTACCGGCTGGGTTTTGATCACCATGCTTTAATGGATGAGATGGAAGGATTAGTTAAAAATATCTTTTCTGGGATACAGAAAAATATAAGTTTTAAGCGCATTAGTTATCAGCAGGCATTTCAAAATATACTGGGTATTGATCCACTAGAAAGTAATGCCAGAGCGCTTGCTGAATGCGCGAAAAAAAATAACATAGAAACTCCACAGGGTATGGAATTAGATGATAAAGACATGTGGTTAGACTGGTTGATGGTAATGAGTATTGCTCCCAGTTTTGCAAAAAATGAGTTTACATTTTTATATGACTATCCGGCATCACAAGCAGCACTGGCTTGCTTAAGTGAAAATGACTCACGTGTCGCGCATCGCTTTGAATTATTTTCAGGTGAACTTGAATTGGCGAATGGTTTTTATGAATTGACCGATGCAGAAGAGCAGTCTGCGCGATTTATAAATGAAAATAGACTGCGTGAACAGCGCGGGCAAAAAATAATGCCAATTGATCAGTCGTTATTAGATGCACTAGAGGCAGGGTTGCCCGAGTGTTCGGGTGTAGCGATTGGTCTGGATCGATTGTTGATGGTGTTAAGCAGAGAAAAACATATACGCGATGTTATTGCGTTTGAAATAGATAAGTGAAAAATGTAGCAGCGAATATTAATTCGCATGCTACATATATACTATTCCTATGAGTATATGGCCATTAACTGGCCAAGCTTAACAGGCGCATCGTGTGTAATAGCATCTTCTAAATTACAGTTCTCCCCCATTAATAAAACAACGGTTGAACCCAGGTTAAAACGGCCCATTTCAGCACCTTTCTTTAAACTAATATCTACATTTTCATAATGCGTATGCATAACTTTTCGTTTGCTGGGAGGAGTAACAGAGCCGGCCCAAACCGTATCAATAGCAGATACATTAACAGCGCCAACCAGAATCATAATCATCGGGCCATGAGCCGTTTCAAATTTACAAACGAGTCTTTCATTGCGCGCAAATAAACGTGGTACCGTGTTGACGGTATGTGGTGCGACACTAAATAAACGACCTGGAACATAAACCATGTCTGTGAGCTTGCCATCCAGTGGCATGTGAATTCGATGATAGTCCCTGGGTGATAAATATATGGTTGCAAACTTGCCGTTATTAAATGGCTCGGCGAGCTCGTTAATACCACCGACTAATTCTAACAAGCTGTAGTCATGATTTTTGGCCTGAAAGACACGCCCGTTATCTATTTTTTTTGCCTGACTTACTTTGCCGTCTACTGGGCAGCACATGCTGTTTTCAGTAGCATCTATCGGCCTTACATCACTTTTCAAAGCACGGGTGAAAAATGCATTTAAATTTTCATATGCATATGGGTTTTCTTCAACGGCTTCTGACATATTAACCTCATGTAGCCCAAGATATACTTTTAATGAAATGTTTTTCACCGGCACCCATTTGATGCGCGCAATAAAAAACACCAGGCCAGAAATTGCGTGATGGGGAAGAAAATAAAATGGTGTGGATTTTATGTAGTCTGTAATCGATGCTTTCATAAATAATATCTAGTGGGTTTGTGAATGTTGGTGAGTGTTAGCCGCCGCCACATTTTCCAGCAGCGCACTTCATGATGCGAGCCTTTTTTGCTTTCTTTTTAACAGCAATCTGTAGTTCTTGCGATGTATTATTTGATAAGAAAAACTTAATTAATGCTTTGTCCCCATCACGCATAGTTTGTTTGGGTTTTATTAACATTAGGTGGAAGCTGCCTGAACGTAAGGCAAGCGTAGAATTGGCTGCAATTTTCAGGCTTTTTTGCGCCAGCATTTTTGCAAGGCCATTTACTTCTTTAGATAAATGCATTTCTACGGTATCAAAATTTGGGCTACTAACGGCGGTAATCTCAATTGCCTGATTTGATGGATTATGAATATACATGAACCCGGCCAAAACCTGTGCCCCTGGAGGTGCTTCAGGTATATATGCAGCAGAAAATTTTAGGCTATCTGCTGCATGGCTAGCAGTTGCGGATAAAACAAACAGCAAAGTAGATAAAAATAATGACTTGATTTTGAGGCTCATGAAAGATATCCCATATCGTTATATGTCGAATGAGTATTCCAGCTGTTGATTATCTGGAATAAACGCTCGTGATTATATTCATCACAGGGTAACATTTAAAGCTATTACATCACCTTTAAGCATGAAGACTTAATAATATGCCAACACAATCCGAATCAGCGGTTACTTTTCCCGCAGAGCTATCAACTATTCGTGACTTTATTCGCTGGGGCATTAGCCAATTTCATCAGGCTGAGCTGTTTTACGGGCATGGAATGGCCAGCGCCTTTGATGAGTCGGTGTATTTATGCCTGCATGCCTTATATTTACCCCATGATTTTTCGGAAAGATATTTTGATACAGCGTTAGCGAAAGATGAAAAACAGGCGGTGTTTAGTTTATTAATGCGCCGTGTGAATGAAAAGCTTCCCGCCGCATACTTAACCGGTGAAGCATGGTTTGCCGGTTTGCCGTTTGTAGTTAATGAAAATGTGTTAGTGCCACGTTCGCCGATTGCCGAATTAATTGAAAAACAATTTGCACCCTGGGTTGAAGCTGAGAAAGTCGAAAGTATATTAGACTTATGCTGTGGTAGCGGCTGCATTGGTATTGCATCGGCCTATGCCTTCGATTGTGCTGATGTTGATATGGTGGATATTTCAGCAGAAGCCATTGAGGTTGCAGAAGAAAATATAGTAAGGCACCAACTAGAAGACCGCGTGTGCGTTATTCAGTCTGATTTGTTTGAAAATGTTCCGCCGCGACAATATGACATTATTGTGAGTAACCCGCCTTATGTTGATGCGGAGGATATGGCCTCACTGCCAGATGAGTATCATCATGAGCCAGAATTAGGCCTGGCAGCGGGTGATGATGGTCTGGATCTGGTTATTCCTATGTTGCAGCAGGCAAGGCAATTTTTAACTGATCAGGGAATTTTGCTTGTAGAAGTAGGGAATTCACAGTTCGCCTTGCAGGAAGCTTACCCTCATGTGCCATTCTGCTGGTTAGACTTTGAACGTGGCGGTTCGGGTATATTCCTGATAACGGCGCAGCAGTTGGACGAATTCGAGTTTTAGAGAGCTTGTAGCGGTGTGTGCAAATGATATGAAATTCATCTGCTAGCCGATTTTAACTTAAACCGGCTTTAGTTTAGAAACGGGTAAATTAAACCAAAAGCTTACGCCATGCTCATGATTATTCATGGCACCAATTTCACCGTTGTGTAACTCAACTAATTGCTTGCAGGTCGCCAGGCCCAACCCTTTACTAGTTTCGTTGTTGCTGGGCTGATTGCTCAGTGTCGCGTTTTTAATAAATAGCAGATCAAAATCACTTTCTGTCAGACCAGGTCCTGTATCTGAGACAATAATAGATACTTCATCATTATCGACTTTAGTGGTAATTGTAATAGTGTCGTTGGCAGAACAAAATTTAACGGCGTTATCAATTAAGTTATTTAGTACCTGGGCAATACGGGATCGATCGGCTTCCACCGTGGGCATATTATCGTCTGATTTATTAATTAGATTAATGCGCTTCTCACTGGCATAGGCATGATGCCGCTGAATGGTTTCTAGAATAAGCGGTTCTATATGTAGAGGGATTTTTGTTAGTTTAATTTGCTCAAAGCCACCAGCCTGTGTATTTAAAATACACTCAGTGATGGTGCTAATATAATTGGCTGATTGAGAAATGGCTTGAAAACGTTGTAACATATCTTCTGAGTGCAGTGCTTTATGACTGAGCAGCAGTGCTCGAGATGATGCAGCTATATCTTGAATAACCGCAATGGGCTTGCTCAAGTCATGACTGGCGGTGCTTAAGAACTCACTATTCATTGCAGATAGCTGTTTCAAGCTCAGTTGCGTTTGTAAGCGCGCGATTAAAATAGGGTAATTAATCGGTTTAGAAACAAAATCATTAGCACCTAATTCAAGTGATCGAACAATGCGTTGGTCTTCATCTATCGCCGTTACCATGATAATCGGTAGATCAACCATGGAGTATTCCTGACGTAAAGTATGTAGTACCTGTAAGCCCATTATTTCGGGCAGCATGATATCGAGTAATATTAAATCGGGTTTTTTTGCTGCAACCATGTCCAGTGCCTGCTGGCCATCCACTGCAAATCTTAAGCTGTAATTTCCCGATTCCAGGCGTAGCGCCATAAGCTCTCGGTTAAACTCTTCATCTTCAACAATTAAGATGTCCGGAGTAGTAAAATACATAATACGCTATTTATAATCCTTATAATTTGTAAATGACTATATAGGTTTTCGCACCCAGCTGGCAAGCCAATATGGTAAGATCTAGTCCATTGATTGGGATTTTTTGTTGAGGAAGAAGAGTGTCAGGTAATACGTTCGGTAAATTATTTACGCTCACCACCAGTGGTGAGTCTCATGGTCCCGCATTGATGGCGATTATAGATGGTTGCCCCCCGGGTATCGAAATCTCAGAGGCAGATATTCAGATCGATCTGGATCGCCGTCGCCCGGGTACATCACGACATACAACACAACGCCGTGAACCTGATCAGGTTAAAATACTCTCAGGTGTTTTTGAAGGTAAAACCACAGGCACATCGATTGGTTTATTAATCGAAAATGTGGATCAACGTTCAAAAGACTACGGAAATATTGCAGCAACATTTCGTCCCGGTCATGCGGATTATACATACACGCAAAAATATGGCTTCCGTGATTACCGTGGCGGTGGACGTTCATCTGCGCGTGAAACTGCAATGCGCGTTGCTGCAGGTGCAATTGCTAAAAAATTCCTTAAAGATAAATACAATATTCTGATTCGCGGATATCTCTCGCAACTTGGGCCTATCAAAGTTGAGGCGCACGATTGGGAGCAGGTTAGTCAAAACCCGTTTTTCTGCCCCGATGCAAGTAAGGTGCAAGAGATGGCAGACTATATGGATGCACTACGCAAGGAAGGTAATTCAGTTGGCGCAAAAATTTCTGTGGTTGCTGAAGGTGTTCCACCGGGTTTAGGTGAGCCTATATTTGATCGGCTTGATGCAGAAGTGTCTTATGCCATGATGACAATCAATGCGGCAAAAGGCGTGGAAGTTGGTGGTGGTTTTTCTTGTGTGGCGGCAAAAGGTACAGAATTCCGTGATGAAATTACTCCACAGGGTTTTTTAAGTAATCACGCGGGTGGTATTTTGGGTGGTATTAGTTCAGGCCAAAATATTGTTGTGCACACTGCCTTTAAACCAACATCCAGCATGCGCTTGGAAGGTAGAAGCGTTGATATAAATGGAGATCCACTTACGGTGGTTACCCACGGTCGCCATGATCCGTGTGTTGGCATACGTGCAACACCTATTTGTGAAGCCATGTTAGCACTTACATTAGCCGATCATATGATGCGTTTTAAAGCACAGTGTGGTGATGTTGTTTGTACAACGCCGGTAATTCCAGCGGGTGATGAATAAATATTTATAGCCTTGCTTATCGCTGCACTTAAACCATTGTTTTTAAATATTAAGTGCGGCAAGATCTAGCAAAAACTTCTGTGTATTTATCATCTATAAAATATACACCACTTAAAAATATTATTTTAAAGAATCGTGCGTGTATGAATTCAACTTTCCTATCATTTAAATTCAACCGTTTCAGATTAACTCTAAATGTCTGATTCTAAAATACCTTATTGGCGTCTATCTGGTTTTTACTGGTTTTATTTTGCATCTCTGGGTGTAGTCGTGCCTTTTTGGAGCTTGTACTTACAGTCATTGGCATTTAATGCAAAAGAAATTAGTGAACTCATGGCCATACTCATGGGCACTAAAATCGTTGCGCCTTATATATGGAGCTGGATTGCAGACCATACCGGGCACTGCATGAAGATCATTCGCCTTGGTAGCGTGATGTCTGTCATCATGTTCGCTGGTGTCTTTATTAGTTCAAATTTCTGGTGGCTTGCACTGGTGATGCTGCTTTTTAGTTTTTTCTGGAATGCGACATTGCCACAGTTCGAAGCTAATACGATGAACTATTTGGGTGCGGATACACATAAATATAGTGTCGTAAGATTGTGGGGCTCATTAGGGTTTGTTGTGGCCGTTATTGTTATCGGTAGTTTGCTAGATGATTTTGGCTACCAATTAGTGCCGGTTTCGATTTTTGTTTTGTATGTGTTTATAACTGTATTTAGTTATATGGTGAAAGATGCAAAACAGGAAGTATCGATTACACAAAATACATTTATCCTTGTGGCTTTAAAAAAGCCGCATGTCATAGCCTTGTTATCAATTTGTTTTTTGATGCAAATGTCACATGGGCCTTATTACACATTTTATTCAATTTATTTAAAAGAGTTTGCATATAGCAGTACAACCTTAGGTTGGCTTTGGGCGCTAGGTGTTATTGC
>Ga0316208_1003749_pt1 | contig 10657 bp, 12 predicted proteins | sample 3monopyrite_MG_FD_204944 | JGI IMG/M metagenome (GOLD analysis project Ga0316208, IMG submission 204944) | Microbial mat bacterial communities from mineral coupon in-situ incubated in ocean water Damariscotta River, Maine, United States -... | ecosystem: Environmental > Aquatic > Marine >...
CTTCCTTCAGACCCCGCCGTTGGCCAGCGACGCCCTTGCCATTCGAATTCTCTTCCCCATGAACAGGGCGAGGTCGGTGACAAACACCGACTGGGTTTGCCAGCTTCGCTGGGCAAACAAAAAAGGACTCAGGGGCTTGCCCTAAGTCCTTTACGTTTCAAGGATTCCTTGAACGCTACCAAATTGCCCCTCTAGGATTTGAACCTAGACTAATTGAGTCAGAGTCAATTGACGAATGCTCTCAGAGCAATGAAAACGGTAGGTATCAGCCAGTCGCCGCCGATGCATCCGCCTTGGCATCCGCCAAGCAGTCTGAAAACGACGCCGATTCAATCTCTGACCCACCTCGTGAAAGCGACTTCGCAGCGGCGATGCAAATGATCGCCAGCCTTCCGCTGAGCGATGCGGAGAAGGCCGAAGCAGTCCGGCGACTGCTCACCGGACGTGATGCCTGACTCGGAATTCTTCGATTCCATGTGGCCACGTCGAAGCACCCTGGGGGTAGGCCCCCTTTTGATTCTGGTGACGAATTAGGGTACCTACGCACGGAGAACTTTTTCACTTTGAAAATCGACCTGATTAACTGAAGTGCCTGCTGAAATCGCTCGCAGTGCATCTTCGCGGGCCTCAGTTGGAATGCTCTGATTCAATCGGTCGATTCCCGTGCTCGCCGGGCGCGACGCCTGACTCAGAAGTTTTCGGCTCAGAGTGGCTACGGGGAACGCGCACGGGTGGGGGTAGGCCCCCATTCGATTCTGCTGACGAATTAGGGTACCTACCTACGGAGAACTTTTTGCTCTGGAACACGGTGCATCCTCGATGCCTCAGCGATCAGAAGCTATTGAATTGATGCAACCGTCCACAGCCGCGTCTCCATTCCGACTATCTGCGTTCACGCGAGTTCGTCGGTGGTTTTGGAGTTACCGGCAAGGGAGGTGGAGCAGGACGACGAAGCGGTGAAGCCTGCTTTTTGTCGGACACCAATTCTTGAAACTCTGGCAACTCAAGTAGAGCTGTCAGGTCAGGGTCTCTTCGCACGTGCTCGAAGTCTTCAAAGCCAAGAAAGCATGTGGTCGAGGTATTGAAGGCTGTAACTGATGTTCCTGGCGAACTTGTATTGATTCTGAAAATCGGGATCACCGATTCCAGAGGTCAAAAACGAGTGGTAGGATGCGACGGAAACGCAAGCTGGACTATTTGTGACTAGGCGTTGTGGATTCATCTTCGATAGTAGCGGCAATTGTATTTCCAAAGCGAAGAATGGACCGGGCGGCCGAATCTATTCGTTCCTCAGCGATGCGGTGCCCTGTGCTGCCGAATTCAGCCGTTCATCCGTTTCCCAGAATGCTCGCGTCCGTCTAAAGTGCTTGCTGACGATCGTGAAGTCCCGTCACCCATTCAGAGCCGCGTCAATGCCTGACGAAACTCCGAACCGCGAAGCACTTATCGCGGAGATTGAGGTGGTTGAACGCTACCTTGCGGCGGTACGCGAAACACGGCGTCCTTTCGATCGCGCATTGAAAGTCGTGCGAGAAATCTGTCGGAAAAGATCTGATGAATCGTTACGTGCGTGGAGCACGTTTCAACGCACTTTTACTACTGCGGAAGAAGAGCGAGAAACCTACGTTGCCTCAAAATCTTCGTGGTTCTGGTCTGAGGACAAAGACCAAGAATATCAACAGCTAAAGCAAGAGCACTGGGAACGCTACCACGCTGCAATTCATCCGGTCGCGGAGTTTTCACTCGATTTAATGAGGGACATCGAATGCGAAACCGATTTTCTGGTGACAGTAAAAGAAGTTACTCATCGAGCAGATGCGTTTGCCAAGGGTGTAGACGTGTATTCTTTTTATTCCGGTCATTCTGCCCAAAGCAATGATATCTCGGATATTTTTCCGGACCCAACGCTACTCGACGCAATTCCTAACTTCTCAGTGCCTTTGCTAATTGTCGGAGAGTCATTCCCAACTGCGTTGTGCATATTCAAGAGTTCGACGCCTATTTCACGAAAGAAGAATCATCACAAGTGGTTCTCCAACTTTCTTGAAAAACTGCTCTGGGACGTAACGCGTGCATACCGTGCTCGGTCTCGCGCCAAGCTGTTCGAGGATCGTTCGGGGCACCCATCACACACTCGGAGTGGATATGGCGGACCGTACCAACCTTGGTCGAAACTTGAACTCGAACGAGGAATCGAACCTGACGACGGATTTCCATTAACTACGATCGACCAACTCGGCGTCTTGAATTCAGATCGCGATTCTACCCGTCGGGCCAGAGCTCACTTGGATCGGCTAAAGCTGGCGTTTAATCACCTCGACGTGATAACGGCCAAACAGAGAACCAAGGCGGCTGCAATGGCGTATTTCGGCAAGACCCGCGAGCTCGCGGATTCGATCAAGAAAAACCTGAAGTCGCAGATCGAAGACAGCAGCCGCTGTCCGTACTGCAACGGTGAACTTGGAGAATCACCGCACGCTGACCACATCTATCCAGTCTCACTTGGTGGTCTGTCGACGATCGAAAATATGGTTCTTATCTGTGCAAGCTGCAATCTTGCGAAATCCAACAAGACGCTTCGACAATTTATCTTCGACCGCAAATTGAATCGTGCGCAGGTTGAAATCCGGCTCGAACGGCTCGGCAAACAATTCTGACTGGCGAGACAAGGTTGTCGAGGCAAAATCGTAAGTCACCCGGGTGGGGCTTGATCACCCCGTGGCCGGCCGGTCCACCGGGAGAGATTTGGACTGGAGTTCCCGGATCGACTTTGATCGACGCACCTTCGAGGGTGACGGTCACCATGGAGAACAGCTCGCCGCAAAGGCCTTTGCGTTCTTGAGACCAACAGTCGCGTCTAAAGAAGTATCGAAAAAGCAGGCAATCGTCAGGGCTCTGCAATCGAAAGATCATCAAGATGACGATAACCTGCAGTGGTGACCTTCCCTATCGACGGAGCCTGTGTGCATGAGCTTCCACCTTGAGTCAGAAATGGAGCGGCCGGTCGAAGCGTGGCTCAATGACCAGGGCTTGACTGTTCGGCGGCAGTATCGCACGCCGTGGGGAGTCTGTGATCTGGTGGCTTGCCGGTTGAGCGAAGATCGGGTTCAACATCGCCTCTCTCTCTCGCAGTCCGCCGGAATTGGTTCGCTCTTTAGAGTGCGGCTCCTCAACGAACTTCCTGACGTTGACGCTTCTCGCCGCGGTCACTCGGTCCGTTCGCTTGTGCGAAAATTCGGTGAGATATATTCAGCCGACGAACTCGAATCACATCTCAATAAACTCGTTGCGAGCAATCACGCGGTTCGCTCCAGGACGGGGTCATTTTTCCGCGTCAATGGATGGGTTCCGCTGCATCGAGAACTGATAGCCATCGAACTGAAGCTGTCTCGAATTGCAGAAGTCGTGCGACAGGCAAAGGCTAACAGGGCATTCGCCGATAAATCCTACATCGCTCTCCCTATGGCAATTGCGGAACGTGTCGCGCAAGGATCGGATGGCGACATCGTTCGGCACGGCCTCGGATTGATCGGAGTGACCCGAGACAGTTGTGCTGAGATGATAAGCCCTGATGCTGACAGCGGTGTCGTAAATCGACATCAGCAGATGCACGCCGTTGAGCAGTTTTGGCCAGCCGTAGTCAATGCGGCAAACAATTCATCATGAAATTCATCGCGACCTGTCCGGGCTTGTTACTGCGATTCTTGTCCTTCGGCAATGGTGACAGGTTCGTCCCTCGCACGTACGCCGATGAGAGGTCTTGGTAAAGACCCACTGCCCGGCCCTGAGAGGGCATCGACTCGATCAAGTCAATCCACTTACGGTATTCGGCATTGATTTGTTTTCGACACGCCTTCAAGTCCGTGACATACGTCTGGAAGTCGTCTCGCAGAGCGGCAAACTCGTTTTTCGCGGGATCGGTACTCGGCAGCTCCTCCGTAGCCGTCGTGAGCCAGCTGTGTGTTTCAGGGGGACACTCGATCAACATTCGAAGGGCACTTAAAGCGACACGATGGTTTGACGGCCCCGGCCTGCCGCCAGAGAGGTAGTATCGAAATCCTGACCCGAGACTGATCGCCGGATGATCGACGAGCCCCCTCGCCCAGAGGACCAAATTCATCGCCCAATAGGGACCAGCAATGCGTATCTGGCCGTTTGGAAACTTCGAGTGGCTTTGTAGCTCCTCGTGAAACTTGATGATGTTTGGGAAACGATCTCGGGCGTAGCTTTCTTTGCCATCGGCGTCTCGAATGCTCGAATCCACGACCCAAATGCCGTGGGAACCAGAGTTTTGAATTGAGTCCAAGACTGCCTTGATCTTGTTGTCCCTTGAGGGCTTCGAATCGAGCTGAACCTTCGACGTAATAATGACAGGCAAGATCAGTTTCCCGCTGAAGTCGCTTGTTTTCAACCAGTCGCCGGTCGCCTTGCTCAGCTCTTTGTTGGCCTTGTTGCTTGAAGCGTCATTTGCGTGTGCAAGTTGGGGCACACTTATCCACGTCGGAGCATGTTCGGTTGTCGCTTCCAAGAGTGACGGAATGAAACTCTCCGAAATCGCTCGCATTCTTGGTGAGGATGAAAGAGCACCACTGTCGTCGAGCAATTCTCCCCCTTTCGAAAACGACTCAATATGAGCCACCCATTCGGGATTACGAAATCCGGTTAAGCCGTCGATGCCGGGGTCAATCCATAGTGGGATGTGACTTGGGATTTGAGGGCGAAGCTTTGCAACATCGCCAAGCCAAACCCTTGCGAACTGAGAGTCGCTGTATGATTCACTTAGCGACTTGCAATCGCTTCTGCCTTGGACAAACGGTATGGCGGAAAACATCATTGACCCTTACAAGCCTTAGAGTTGACTCTTGAGGTAGTTTGCTGTGTGCTCCAATTCCGGGAACACGTGCATTTCATTGATACTTATCGTTTCAAGCTCGCGAAGAAGGTCGAATTTCGCGTCACGAGGGATAAACAGGTAAGACAACCCGGGGCACTGACGCTGGTCGAGGTGCCGGTGTCTTGAACCGTGGATCGTGAATCGCCCGTGCTGAGCCCGAATGCGTTCATTATTCTGGATCGGTTGCAGAGCAACAGTCTCAGGCCCACGACGATCTATCCGTCCGTTTAGTGCCACGTATTTCTTGATGATTTGAAGATCTGATACGGGGTTGAGTACGCGCCGACCAATGCTGGAAGTCCCGTTGAGATTGAGCGGATCCAAGATAAATACAGCGCCGTCTCCGTCGGCATGCGCGCATGCAAAGTACAGTGAGATTCCAGAGTTTTCCGTCCAGTCAAGCAGCCGCGTCGGGATGCCATAATGTGCCGCGATTTGCATCCACTCCAAAGTGACTGAATCTGTATCGCCGGTCGGATGTGCAGAAAGTTTTGGTTGAGCGATCACTCGAAACTCGTCCAGAATCGACAGTGCTTTCTGGCGTTTCGCAAGCTTGTCCGACCGAAGGGCTCCTGGAGTCAGCGTCCAGCCACTGTCGCTATTACCGCGAAACCACAGGTTTCCTGATCGCTGGCAGGATTTGATAATGGCGAAGAAATCACTGAGGGACCGAACATCTTTGCCCGCTGAGGCATCAGGACAGATGGCGGAGAGGTGCTGTCGAGTCACGTCGGTAACCTTGGTCGCAATCTACTGGCGAACTTATCGTAAGACTGTGTTCAGTATCCACAACCAGCCCTAGATTACAACTTGGAACATCCTGAGACGCATTTATCCGAATCTGCAAAGTATCAAGTCTCCGCGGATGATCTGAATCGGACATGGCAACACACTGATGCGGTGTCCCACGGGCGGATTCATGAAACGTGGGTATCAGAGGGCGAGTCGTGGGGTGACGCCAGTTGTTTGGTGGAAGAGTTCTTCGGCTCGTCCGGCTTTGATCCAGGCTCGCAGACGGATGATGGTTTCCGCGTTTTCGCGGAGCCAGTAAATCGCGTTGCCTTTGACGCGGAGATTGATGATTTACCGGCCATCGTCATCCACCACGTAGATCATGAACAATCGCGGCTCACGCCATTTGGGTTGAAACCGCTGGCGGCCCTTCTTCGTCTTCCCGCGTTTCTTTTCGCGGAGCCGCACTCGACCGCAGTCAGCACTGACAACGACGCGTTTTCCGGACACGTTCCCTTGGGCACTGAGCAATCCGGACTCGCTGAGTTGACGCAGCATCCGACCGGTTCCGGCGACGAGCTTTCGCAGTCGATTCACCCACACTCGATCCCTTCGGCCCGCAGTATCCAGACCGCCTCTTCGAACGAACCGAGCAACGCCGACGCTCGCGCCATGCGAGCCACCGCCACGGGAGTCTCCCGCTGGTGCAACCCCAGTCCAACCGCAACTTGTCGTTATTCGTCATGTGCTGCTGCCACGCGATACAAAGTCCGACAGACGTCAGGACGAATGTTGCCGAAATTGCGATCAACTTGACGTCCGCAGCCGAAGTGGGTGCATACAGCGCGGCCCTTCCGATGAGGAATATGTGCACCAAAAGTACCAAGCCAGCGAGTCCGCTGAATAATTTGCGTGTACGACTCACGTGATTCCCTCCTCGGCGCCTACGGGCAGCGTCATCGCCAGCCAACGACAGATCATTCAATTCGTCGCGTGCCCGCGCTTCGCGGCTTGGAATTCTTCGAAGCTTGGCTGCTGCTTCGGCGCTAGGGCGACATCCAGCATCGCCTTCAGACACTTGAATTTGATCCGACCGTCATTCGTGCTTTCGTAGACCTCGTGGAGTGCATCTGCGAACTCGACCGGACCGCCGAACTTGTCCATCGCTGAGTCCAGAAAAGCCAACCGACGGATGAGCGAGCGATTGCTCCTAAGATACGACAAAACGTCGAGCGTCATTCGGTGCGTATATTCGTTCCGGCCCTTCTGGTAGCGAGCCTGGTCAATGACACGGCGGCAGTACTTACACACCGCAACGCGTTTCTCGCTGTTACGTCGACGCCGGCGAAAAGCTGCGATTGCGTAAACACCACCACAAAGTCGGCAGCATTTAGTTTCGCCAGTGGTTTTAGAAACGGTCGTTTCTTCGCTTACTGACATGCAATTGCCTCCTGGTACGGTTCTTGAACACAGAGAGAATTGTACATGCAAATGACTTACAAATGTAATTGTAATCGTGTCAGCAGTTTACCGGGATGGAACAGGAAAACGGAGACCGCATTCGATTTTTCGTCCTTGCTCCCGTAAAAAGCGGGAGACTGGCTCGACCTGAAGGGGAAAGACGATGCATGGACAGGATTTGCTGGATGCCACGAACGTACTGCGGAGAGAATTGAACGCTGCGGCTGCAGCGTCTCATGACGGCCAAATCGAAAACACACTGACACTGATTCGTAGCTTTGAAGTCTGGGCCAACGTTCACGACCGATACCCGAAGCTGACTGCACTGATCAAGAAAAAGGCCACCGCAGTTGAACGGGCAGTAGCGTCAGAACCATTCGCGGCGGCCGCGCGAGAAGTTTCCCTTCAGTATGGAAATCGGCTCTGGCAAGCTGTGACGGGACACCCCTCAACTGGTTGCACTCGACCAGAAATCGCAGCAGCAGACGTAGCGAACCTTGAACAAGCGAGACATGAGATACGCCCAATAATCGACCAGCAGCAACTCCTCGGCCTGAAGCGTGCGATTGGTAATGAACTGAGATTGACCAGTAACCGGAAGTTGAGCGAGGCGCTGGAAGGTCTGCTTGGCGAGACCGAATCAGCCATAAGCCAGACGGATGATGTTTATGGTGAGTCAGTGCGGATCACGTCGTCGTTCTGCAAGGACAGGAAGCATCTGGAGAGTTGCCTGTCGACTAGCTTGGTTGGTCCTGCGCACGTGCAGTACCTGGTTTCCGGTGTGGAGTGGGTCGAGTCGAAAGCTACGGAAGTCGGCATCATAAAGGCCTTCAATTGGTCAGTGAATCGCGAGCCAGCCACGTGGCTGGAATTGATCGCAGAGTGCGGAGACAGAATTTCAAGAACGACGTTCTACAACATGCATAACGGTCTGCATGCAGTTGAGCTGCGAAAGCACTCTGAATCAACGACGAAGAAACTCTCACTCGATCTGGATGACCTCGGAAAGCTTGGATATCGAGGCAATTAATCTCTCTTGATTTGCTTCGAACTACAGCCAACTACAAGTTTCTACAGGACTCTCCATTTCACACCCTAGCCGCCTATCCGGGCGGCATTTTTTGTGCATATTCGCCACGGCAGGACAGGCAAGGCGTACAGGAGGCAGCAAGTCACCAGCCTTGCCAGTACATCGAATCAGCAGTGAGGTTGCGATGAATAATCAAGCGAAGGCGGGCACGACAACAGGTAAGCGACTCGGCGGCATCGACAAGGTTATCCCCGGCAAGGTCGACATGTCGAAGCGGGGATGGATCAGAGCTTGTGACGCGGGGCTCGCACCGTGGGGAGTCAAGATCGGTGCCAGGCGACTCTGGGATCTGGATGAAGTGGATGCGTGGATCGCGGCTCGCTGCCCGCGCGTCCGGTGAAACATCGACTACGCCTTCTTGATCAATTCCGCCGGCATCCAAAAGAAGCACGCCGCTCAGCCAGAACTGAACGGCGCGTGCCACCGGCTTTCACCAGCGCAATGGGTATTCTGTCATGAAAGTAACCTTCCCGGACGGCGAGACCAAGCCCGAGTTGTCCCCCTACGAAAACATTCCGACGAAACTTCGCGAACGGAAGCAATGGGTTCTCTCCCGTTCGAAACGACCCTATCAGCTGGACGGAAGTCCGGCGAACGTTAACGACCCGGAAACATGGACGACGTTTGCCCAGGCACGCTTCACGGTTGAGTGCATCGGCGGATTTGACGGTCTCGGATTCGTCCTGACCGCTGGCGACCCGTTCGTCGTGATCGACCTCGACGGATGTCGCGACCCGGTGTCAGGAGCGCTCTCCAACTTTGCTCGTCAGATCGTCGAGCGGTTCCAGTCGTTCTGTGAAGTCAGCCCGAGCGGCTGCGGGCTGCACATCTTCCTGTTGGCGGTAATCGCTCAAGAATTTCTTCAGGTGGCTCCGACCGGCCGGAAGAATTCTTCGCTCGGAATCGAGGTGTATCACGATCGGCGGTTTATGACGGTCACTGGCGACGTTCTCGACGCTGATCACTGCGAGATCATCGATTGTCAGGAGCAGCTCGACGTCCTGATGGCTGAGTGCTTCCCGCCGCAGTCTGCAATGCTGTGGCAGCCGGAAGCCGACAGTGACTTCCTGCCGGCGATTGAACTGACCAAGGAGCAGATCATTGAGCGACTTCAGACGGAATGTCCGGAACTGTGGCGAGGCAATCTGGACGCATACGACGGAGATCAATCTCGGGCGGATTTGGCTTTTTGCGGAAAGATCATTTTTTATGCTGGGGATAACGAAGGCCTGATCGACGAAGTGTTCTGCGAGTCGGGTTTGTACAGACCGAAGTGGGATCGGCCTGACTATCAGCAGCGGACGATCCAGCGGGCACTTGCCTGGACGACGGACCTGCATGGCGGCACTGTCGATAATCCCGACTTTGATGTTGTTGAACCAATCGATCAGGGAAACAAACGGTCAGCGGGGCCAGAAATCATAAATCTACGCGACCTGACAAATGCATCTGAGCCGATGGCACATCCTGTGATCGATGGTCTGCTCCGGAAAGGCGAGACGGCCAACCTGATCGCGGCAACAAAAGTCGGAAAAACCTTCCTGATTTACGTATTGGCGTTGAGTGTCGCCATGGGGCTCAAATGGCTGCAGAAGTTCACGACGAGACAAGGTCGCGTCCTGATCATTGATAACGAGCTCCACCTGCCTACGCTCCGAACACGAATCCAGGCCGTCGCCGCAGCCATGGGACTCCAGCTGTCGGACTTTGTTGACCGGATTGACATTCTGTCTCTGCGTGGCCGACTCACGGACATCAAGAGCCTCTCGCCGATTGTGAGCTCCATCGAGACCGATCGGTACTCGCTCGTGATAATTGACGCCTGGTACCGCATGCTTCCGCCCGGCGTCTCCGAGAATGACAACGCCGGAATGGCCGACCTCTACAACACAATCGATAAGTACGCCGCTTCGACTGGCTCAGCTTGGCTTCTGGTGCATCACGCAAGTAAGGGTGACCAATCCGAAAAACGCGTGACCGATGTCGGCAGCGGTGCAGGTAGCCAATCACGGGCTGCGGATACTCACATCGTTCTCCGTGAGCATCAGCACGAAGGCCACGTCGTCATGAGCGCGGCCGTCCGTTCGTTTCCGCCACGGGAGCCCGTAGTTCTCAAGTGGGAGTACCCACTCTGGCACTCCGCGGATCATGTGGATCCAAACCAGCTATCCGGCCCGGGACAGAAACAACAGGCCCAAAGAGACGCTGAGGGACGTGAGCAGATTCTTTCGGCCATCAAGGACACAGAAGGTGCGACGATGTCCGATCTTTGGAAGGAAACCGGGATTGGGAACGATCGCGGTGAAAGGCTCCTGGCTCAACTGAAACACGCGGGGCTGGTCACGTCCCGGCCGATCACGAAGCGAGGAAACGAGTGCAAACTGTGGGTATTAGCGGACGTTGTCGGCGAGCAATCGACGACGTCGGCGACAACGTGGGGGACGTCGTCGTCGGTCCCTTAAAGGGGGGGACCGACGACG
>Ga0316208_1003750_pt1 | contig 10656 bp, 10 predicted proteins | sample 3monopyrite_MG_FD_204944 | JGI IMG/M metagenome (GOLD analysis project Ga0316208, IMG submission 204944) | Microbial mat bacterial communities from mineral coupon in-situ incubated in ocean water Damariscotta River, Maine, United States -... | ecosystem: Environmental > Aquatic > Marine >...
CGTTTATGGCGCGTTCAATGCGGGCGGCGGTGGTAAAATCGGGGTCCCGCAGGGCCAGCCGCATTTGCTGGAGCGCCGTGAAATCAAAGTTGATTTCGCGCTCGACCCGTGCACCCGAAGGGATAACGCCCGAGGTTGGCACCCCTTGTGTAACCGTTGCGCCCTGCCCGGCGGCAGAGGCCCCGCCCGCGATCACCGAGCCTTGTGCAACGGCGTAAATTTGGCCGTCGGCAGCGTTGAGTGGGGTCATGATCAGGGTGCCGCCGAGCAGGCTTTTGGCGTCACCAATGGTGGAAACCGTGATGTCGATCTGCCCGCCGGCGCGGGCAAAGGGCGGCAGATTGGCGGTGACCAGCACCGCTGCCACGTTTTTGGAGCGGAAGCTCTCGCCGGTGACGTTAATGCCGAGGCGCTCCAGCAGGTTGGTCATCGCCTCTTCGGTGAAGGGCGAGTTGCGCAAACCGTCACCGGTGCCGCTGAGCCCGACCACCAGCCCATAGCCAACCAGATCATTGCCGCGCACCCCGTCGATTTCAACAAGGTCTTTGATGCGGACTTCCTGCGCGAGGGCAGGAAGTGAAAAGAGAAATAAAGCGGCCATACTGGCGCGCAATATTTTAATCAGGGGGTTTGTCAAAGGTTTCACCTCAGATAGTTTTGGAGCCTCATGGTCGAGAGACGCGAGGTCATCAGATAGATGGCCTCCATTTGCCCTTCGAGCGCCTGAAAGCGGGTGGCGGCCTCGTAAGGGTCGGCGGCTAAAATGGCATTGCGGTTGATCTCGAAGGCCGAGGCCTCGGCGGTGTTGCGGGCGGCGGCACTATCAATTTGCTGCTCGATAAAGCCAAGGCCCTGGCGCAGGCTGATCAGGGCGTCATTGCCGGAAACGGCGCCGAGGGCGGCTTCGCGCAGCATGTTCATGCTGTCTTGGCTGGAGCCGCCATGGTCTCCGTTGGCGGCCACGGCGGCGAGCGCCACATTGCGCAGGGCGCTGCGGATGCCGCTATCATCGGCGCGCAATGCATAGTTTGCCACCTCACCTTCGGCGATTTCGGCCCCCGGGGCATCCAGTGATGACCCGATGAAGCCGCTGGTCATAAAGCCGCCAGCTGGGTTGAAAAAATAGTCATCCACGGCGGCGATGGCCGCGGTGGAATCAGCGGCGAGGGCAGTAAGGGCCGTGATGTCATTATACATGGTTTCGGCGTCGATCACCGCGGCGCCATCAACCCCGGCACCGGCAAACAGCGATTGGCCGCCATATTGCGCGTTGAGTGACGAGACCATTCTATCCAGCGCGCCCCGGGCCGAGCTGGCAATACCAAAGGCCTGCGGCTGGCTTTGAAGGTCGGTCGCGGCGAGCAGATCAACCCCGTAGCCGGCGAGCGTTTCCTGAATATTGGCCATATTGAGCTGGGTGGCGGCGGCTTTGGCGGAGGCATCACGGATACTGCCGGCACGCAGCTCAAGCTGGGCCAAATTGCGCTCAAGCGCGAAAAGCGGGCCGAAATCGCCGCCGGTGGCTTTAACCAGATTGGCCTTTTTGCCGCTGGCCACTTCCTGCCCGGCGGTATTGAGGGCCTGTCTGGTTTGGCCATTGGCGCGGGCCATCTGCATTTGGGTCGCGAGGTTTGACGTGCCGGTATACATCTAGATCTCCAACAGGGTTTGCATGAGTTGGTCAGCCGTTGAAATCACCCGCGCATTGGCGGCATAGGCCTGCTCGATGATCAGCAATTGCTGCATTTCGTAATCGGTATCCACACCGGTTAGGCCAAGCTCGCTTTCGCGCAGGATATCAAACTGGCCGGCCGTATAGGCGGTGGTATCTTCGGCGCGGGCGGCCTGCGCGGCCACCAGCGCGGTAATGCCCTCGGCCAGCTCGGTGGCGCTGGACATGTTTATCACCCCTGTCGCGGCACCGGGGGCGCGCTCGGATGTCATGGCGTTTACCATGCGGCGCAGTTGGCTATCGTCGCCCGCCGGGCCCTGGCTGGCGGCGTTGATGCCGTCTCGCAAACGCCACAGATCACCACCCTGTGCCGGGTCTATGGCCGCGTTTATCTCCAGCCGCTGGGCCAGCGCCAATTCACCGGTGGCCACAAAAGCAGCGCCATTATCGGTAAACAACCCGGCATCACCGATACCCAGTGTCGGGTCGGTGCCCGGGCTTTGGAAACGCTCGACCAGATCGCGGGCCACGGCATCGATGCGGGCGTTAAACTCTGGTGCCAGTGTATCACGCACATTAAATGCGGCGGCGAGGGTGCCACCCTCTAGCTGGCCGCTGCCGGTGCCAATGCTCATCGAGCGGCCATTGATCGACAGCCCGGAAAGCGCCCCCGAAGCCAGCGTCATATCGGGGGTGATGACCGGTGTTGCGGTGAATTCAAGGGTGTTGGCTTGCCCGTCGATCAGGGCAGTGCCGCCCTCGGAATAAAGCGCCACCACCCCGCCTTCGCGGGCGATTTGTTTGATGGGAATGACGCTGGATACTTCATCAATCAGCTTTTTGCGCACGTCTTCCAGCGCCGCGATATCGCCGCCGCCCTGCCGCAACCGGATCTCCATATTGACCGCTTCGATTTTTTTCAGCGCAATGTTGACCGAGCGCACCTGCGTGGCGATCTGGGCATCGGCATCCATACGCAAGGACATGGTTTGGGTGGAGATGCTTTTAAGGGTGTTGGCAAGGCCATTGGCATTGCTCAAAACCTGTTCGCGCGCCGGGGCTGATTGCGGGGCGTTCGCCGCTGCGCGCAGGGCGTTTTCAAAGCTCAGCACCCTTGCGGCGAGCGCGCCGCTATCACCCGGCACACCAAGGGTTTGGGCCATGCGGGTGCTGGCGTCGCTCAGGGTTTGGGCATTGCCGTAAGCCGCGCCTTTTTCGCGGCGTGACGATGTTGCCAGCGTATCCAGCGCGCGATCGATGGAGGTGACAGAAACCCCCATCCCCTCTCCCCCAACCACCCTTTGGCCCATGACCACATCGCGGCGGGCATAGTCTTCGTTCAGGGCGTTGGAAATGTTGTTGGATACGGTTTCCGCCATGCGGGAAACCGAGGTTAAACCCGAATAGGCATTTGATATTGCGGAAGATATACTCATGGCTTAACCCCTTTCAGCTGGCTGCTAGCGCTTGATATTGGTGGTTTCCTGCAACATTTCATCCACGGTCTGGATGATTTTGGCATTGGAGGAATAGGCGCGCTGGGTCTGGATCAGCGCGGTCAGCTCACCGGCTATATCGGTTGTGCTTTCCTCGCGGGCATAGCCGATGGTTTCACCGGTTGGCCCCGAGCCTGCATCCCAAAGGAACATCGCGCCGCTATCACGGGTGGTGGCATAGGTCTGGTTTGGCAGGGCCTCCAGCGCATTGGCGTTTGGCACATCTATTAGCGGCACCCGGAATATTTCCTTGGAGAAACCGCTGTCATAATTGGCCGATACCCCGCCGTTTTTATCGATCTCCATGCCGATCACATTGCCGGTCGGGGCACCGTTTTTGGAAAGATTGATCGGCGCGAAGCTGGAGGAGAGCTGGGTCATCCGGTTGTTGGAGCCGATGGCGCCGATATTGATATCGACCGGCCCGCGGTCAAAATTGACGCTAAGGCTGCCGGTGGCCGCAGAATAGGTGCCACCAAAAACCGGCGTAACGCTGAGCAGCGAGCCGCCGGTGGCGGTGGTGGCATCAAACTGCACGGTGAATTCGGCAATCGGGGCGGCGCCGCTGGCGAGATCGGTGATTTCCATTGTCCAGAGATTGGATTGCCCGACGCCCGGCACTTGCGGCGTGAAAGAGGCTGTCATGGTCTGGGTGGTGCCGAGATTGTCGAAATATTCGATCGAAAGATCGAAGGGATCACCGGTGCCGCCGGCCTGGGTGGCGGTGGCGGGCAGGTTGATGCCGAGCTGGATTTCGGTGGTGGGGTTGGCGGCAAACTGGTTATGCGCGATATTGACCGGCACCAGACCGGCCCCGCTATCTCGTGGATAGGCCGGAAAGGTGCCATCCGGGTCGGCCGGCCACCCCATGAGCACCAGCCCGTTGACCGAAGTGAGCACCCCTTCGGCATCGGGCCGGAACGAGCCGGTGGTGGCCAGCCTAAGCGGTAGCGTTGCCGAAGTGTCGGCCAGCGAAGAGCTTGGCGTGACCGGCAAAAACCCGCGGCCCCCGATGGCGATATCCATCGAATTGGTTGTGGTTATCAATGACCCCTGGGTTGAAATATTGCGAAAGGTCGAAACCCTTGCACCACCGGCCACATAGGAGCCCGCGCGGCTGCCCAGCGTCATGGCGGTGAAGTCCGCGTCGACCCTTTTATAGCCAAATGTTTTGGAATTGGCGATATTGTCTGAAATCGTTGCCAGCTTGCTGGCATTCACATTCAGGCCGGAAACGCCTGCATTCATTGAGGAGGATAGGGTCATCGAAAGTCCTTTTCGCACAGATTCTACATACTGGACCCCACTCTTGCGCGGCTTCGGTTAAGAAGCGGCTAACAGGCAAAATTGTAATTAAATTTAGTGCCTAGCGATCACTGCGCAGCAGCGTGATTTCCAGCCGTCGGTTGCGGTAGCTCGGGGCGCCTTCACCTGCTGGCTTGCGGTCCGAGGCGCCGGTCAGCCTTGTGAAGCGCTGTGGGTCCAGACCGCGCTCGACCATGATGGCATTGGCGATCAGGGCGCGCCCGCCGGTGAGGGCAAAGCCGTCGGGTTCGTTATCGGTTTCCGGCACGCGGTCAATATGGCCGGTGATGGCGATCTGGTTGGTTACGGTGCCAAACACGCGGCTTATCATTTCCAGCAAGGCATACATTTTGCTGGTCGGCTTGTTGGTGCCCGCCTCGAAAAGTGGCGAATCCGGCAGATCAAACACATCGATGATCAGCCCTTCATCGGTGATACGGGTAGAAACATGCTGCAAAAGCGGGTCTTCCACCCAGCTTTCGCCGGTATTGCCGCGAAACATGTTTTCAACCTCGGCGAATTGGGCGTCAGATTCCGCGCCTTCGCCGGTTGGGTCGGTGGCGGCGGTGCCGGTAGAGCCCTCCTGCCCCGACACATCTTCGGCCTGTTCACCGACGGTGCCGCTTTCAATATTGGTTTTTGTATCTTGGGAAAAAACGGTTTCACCGCCAAACATGCCATTGCCACCGCCATCTTCGGCAAAAATCGGAATGCCGGGGTTGAAATAGGCGGCTATCCCCTGACGTTGCTCTTCGGTGGTGGCGTTTAGCAGCCACATGAGCAGGAAAAACGCCATCATCGCGGTAACAAAATCCGCGTAGGCGACCTTCCAGGCACCGCCATGGTGCCCGGCGGCGTTGATGATCTTTTTCTTGATGATGATGGGGCGTATATTGTCCCCTGCATTCCCAGCCATTTCGGCCCCCACTATTTCCACTTCCCGCAGGCAATATAGGGCGCTATTCATTACCGAAGGGATAATGATAAAATTGTTCCTTGCCAGTATGGTTAAGCCCGGGTTACGCATGGCTATGACCCAAAAACCCTTGGCCCTCACCATGGGCGACCCGGCCGGCATTGGCCCCGAAATCACCCTGAAAGCGCTGGCAGCGCAGCCTGACCCGGCTGGTTTTGTCATTTTGGGGGATGAAATGGTGGTGCGCGCCGCCCATTCTGCGCAAGGGCTGGCATGGCCGGTTCATGTGATGACGGCTGTGGATGACCGGCGCAAGAATGCCTTTAACCTGCTGCCAAGCTCGTCGCTTGCCGCGTTGCCCGCCATTGGCGAGGTGTCGGCCGCGGCAGGGCAGGCGGCTTATCTGGCCATAAAAAAGGGCATCGCGCTGGCGTGCGCGGGGGGTATTGCCGGAATCATAACCGCGCCCATTCATAAAGAAGCGCTGAAAGCCGCCGGCCACAGCTACCCCGGGCATACCGAAATGCTGGCCGCGCATGCGGGCGTGGCGCATGTGGCCATGATGCTGGCCAATGACGAAATAAAAACCGTGTTGGTCACCATCCATATGGCGCTGCGCGAGGCGATTCTGGCGGCTGATTTTGACGCCCAGATCCGCGCGATCCGGCTGGCGCATCAGGGCGCGCGGGCCATGGGTATTGCTGCGCCCCGCATAGCCGTGGCCGGGCTCAACCCCCATGCGGGCGAAGGTGGCCGCTTTGGTGATGAGGAAATCACCATAATTTCACCGGCGATCAAGGCCATGCGGGCCGAGGGTCTGGATGTTTCGGGCCCGTGGCCGGGGGATACGGTGTTTATGGCCGCCCGCACCGGCAAGTTTGATGTGGTGGTGGCGCAATATCATGATCAGGGCCTGATTCCGGTGAAATATATGGGGTTGGAAAAGGGGGTAAACATCACCCTCGGCCTGCCCTTTGTGCGCACCAGCCCCGACCACGGCACCGCCTTTGATATCGCCGGGCAAGGCATTGCTGACCCCGCCAGCATGATAACCGCGCTGAAGCTGGCAGAAAAACTGGCCGCAGGCGCTAAACTCCCTTGAAAGGCCAATGCAAGGCCGCTAAACCGCCAGATATGCCCCATTAGCTCAGTTGGTAGAGCAACTGTTTCGTAAATAGTAGGTCGGCGGTTCAAATCCGTCATGGGGCACCATTTAAATAAATAAAACCAGATGCTTGCAAGGCTTGATATTCGGAACCGTCCGACCGCCGGAGGCGAATTTCAATCCGTCCGGGCAGGACGGTTTTATTGTGCTCATGGCTTGTTAGCGATCTCCGGCTGCACATCGGCGGGGCTGGCCACCGCATTTATTGGTCTAATCAGGCTCTTTCGCGGCCGCAAGCATATTGTCAATTGTCTGATAGGTTTGCGGCATCAGCTTGCCCTTCGGCTTATAGGCTACCCACCATTGCCGGGCCCCGCGGGTGTTCAATAAATCTATCAGCGAATTATCAACTGCGGTCTGCAAGCCTGTTAGTTCCACCGGTATCCCGCCGCGATGCTTGGAGAAGTTGCCCATTACATGAATTCCCTGCTCCAGATAGTGGCCGAAACTCCGTTTTTCGGCGGCCGAAAGATCATCGTAGTTGCTGTTGCCGCGTTCAATGAGCTCGCTGAAGGCAACATCATTGGTTACGGCCTTGTATTCACGAAATGAGTCAAGCAATTGCCGCCAGTTCGACATCCGGTTTTCTTTGTTTGAAAGTCTGAGTTCGAAGGCAAGAAACAGTAACGAGCCAATGACACCGAAGGCGGCGATCAGATCGGCGATATCTGCTATTTGGCTGAGCATTTTTGCATTGACCTCTTGCTTGGGTAGGGGCGAATTTGACGGGAAACCTACCATAATGACCCAGCCGAATCGAGAAAATTTTATGAGGCCCATGCCGGATGGGCAGCCCCGCCCTAATCGTGAACCATTGAAAATTGGCGGCACGCCAGAGGATTTCTGCCATGAGAAGACCGAAAATGCTGCTCACCGATAAAAAGAAGGAGGAAGCCGGCCGCGACCAGGGGCTGCCAGCTCAATCGGGGCGGATCAGGGTTGCCTCCAGGCTGCCGGTTTCGGGGCTGTTTGCGCGGGGCACTATGCTAAGGTGCGCCCGCGTTTGCCGTATCATTGATAGCTTTGCACCAAGGCACCGGCGATGAGTGTCCAGCCGTCGGCCAGCACGAAAAACGCGAGCTTGAAGGGCAGGGCGATGACCGCAGGGGGCACCATCACCATCCCCATCGACATCAAAACGGCGGCAATGATCAGGTCAATGACCAAAAACGGCAAAAAGATCAGGAAGCCGATTTCGAATCCGCGCTGAATTTCGCTCAGCAAAAAACTGGGGACCAAAATGCTCAGCGGGGTTTCTTCGCCGGTTACGGCCACCGGTGCCGAATTGATCATAAGGTCAAGGGTTTCGGGCTGCACACGGCCCATCATAAAAATGCGAAACGGCGCGATGACATTGGCCAGCGCGGTTTCGGTGTCAAGGGTGCCATCCATCAGCGGCACAACGCCGCTATCCCATGCCAGTTTGAAAACCGGTGCCATCACAAACCATGTCAAAAATAGCGCAAGGCTGACGATCATCATGTTTGGCGGGGCCTGCTGCACGCCAATGGCTTGCCGCAAGATCGACAAAACCGTCACCATAAACGGAAAGCAGGTGACCATTATGGCAATGCCCGGCGCAAGGCTTAAAAGGGTGAGCAGCACAAAAAGCTGCACAGATTGCAAGGAAAGAGAACCGTTGCCCAGATCAAACTCAAACGATTGCGCCAGCGCCGGTTGGGCCGCAAAAACCGCGAGCAATACCAAAAGCGCCAAGGGCGTGGTTTTAGAAGCCATTTTGGAGTTCAACCACTTGTGTAAGGCGCACCCCGAGCTTGCCTTCAACCCCCTCTATCTCCTGCAATTCGCCACGGGCGATCAGCTTTTCACCGATATACACCTCGACAGGATCGTCTATCCGGCTGTCGAGCGGGATGATCGCGCCTTGGGTAAGCGCCAGTAGCTCAGAGATCATCGGCTTGGCTTTGCCAACCGAGATCGTGACTTCGACGGGCACGCCAAGAAAGGCGTTTTCGGTGGGTTCTGCTGGGGTATCAGGCATTTTCGGATCCTGTCATTTGGGCTGGAGAAAAGAATTCGCTTACCGCGGTGCCGATTTCGGCGAGCGCGGTGTCGAGATCGAGGGTGTCATAGCCGCCCTGCCATGAAATTTTGGCCTGGAGCGCGCCGAGCGCCGCATCCCCTTTCACAATAAAATCGGCTTTGGCCGGGGCCAACATCGCTGAAATTGCGGCAACCGCATCGGGGGCAACCTGAATGATGATCTGGCTCTGGGGGGATTTTTCACAGGCGGCGGCAACAATGGCCCCGATTTCGCTGGCCAGCCCTTGGCGGGCGCATTGGGGCAGCACCGCCGAAACCAGGCTTTCGATCATCGGCTGCAAAGAGGTAAGCAACGCATAGCGCGCCTCGGCCTGGGAAAACGCCATGTCATTCAGGGCTTCGAGAATGGGGCCGAGGGTGCGCAGTTTTTCGGCCTCAAAGGCGCGGGTTGCGGCTTCGGCGCCGTTTTTTACGCCGTCGCTATAAGCATTTTGCCTAAGTGCATCAAAGCTCTCGAATTGCGAAATGCCTTTGCGGATCTCCACATCATGGGAGAAGGATTCAAGTTTTAGTGCGGCCATCAGGCGGGGGCCTCCTCGGATTCAGATGCAGTGTCTATCCAGTTTTGCAACAAGCGGTTGGTTTCGGTTGAACGCTCCGAAATGGCGGCGCGCAGCAAATCGGCGGCGCTCGGGCTGTTTTGGGTCAGGGCCAGCTGGTCATTGCCGGTTTGGTTGCCGCTAGCGGGCGGAGATAGACGGGCGAGCTCATTTCCGGCGCTTTCCGGCGCGTTGGGCGCGAGATCAAACCCGGAAGATGGCGGGGCGGTGAGCAGTGGTTTGATCACAAAAAGCCCGAGCGCCAGCACCACGGCGCTAAGCACCCCGAGCTGCACCAGTGACATCGCATTATTGCTGAGAAACCCCGGCGATGTGTCAACAAATGTGCCCGCTACAGGCGGCGTGGGCATCTGCATGGCCTCGATTGTGACAACATCACCGCGAGCCTCGTCATAGCCGATGGCGGATTTTACCAGCTGGGCCAGCGCCGCCAGCTCCGCTTCGGGGCGCGGCGTGAAGGTTTCCACGTCATTTTCCATGGTGACAATATCATTCACCAATACCGCCACCGAAATTTTTCTGATCGCCCCGGGGGCGCTCACGGTTTCGCGCATGGTTTCGGATACATCGTAATTTATCAGTTCTCGATTGCTGGCCTGATTGCGCGATTCTTCGCTGGTGGCGCTGGCATCGCCATCGGGCAGGTTGCTGGCCACGGTTACCCCCTGCGCGCCGCTACCGGTCGAGCTATCGGTTTCGTTTACGGTTTCAGACGAAATTGCCACCCTTGATTCGGGGTTTACAATCCGCTCGGTTACGGTTTGGCTTTGGGTTTCGGCGTCAACCATCACTTCCACCACCGCGTTGCCGGGGCCGACCCGCGCTGCCAGCAGCCGCTCGATATTGGCGCGCATGGCGGCGGCCCGGGCATCCAGCCCGTCGACACCGGTGAAGCCGCCACCGGCCTCGTTGTTGCTAAGCAGGGCACCGGAATCACCATCGATCACGGTGACATTTTCGGGCGAAAGCCCGTTTACGGCCGAAGCCACCATAAAGCGGGCCGATTCGGCAAAGGCCGGGGGCAGCGCGGCATTATTGGCGGTTATGGTCACCGAAGCGGTGGGGGTGTTGTTGCGCTCAAAAGGGCGATTGGTGCCCGAAGCGATATGAACCCTTGCCGAGCGCACATTCGGCGAGGCAACCAGCGTGCGGGCCAGCTCGCCCTCTTTGGCGCGCCAATAGGCGGCGTCAAACATTTGGCTGGTGGTGCCAAAACCGGAAAGATTGTCGAGCAGTTCATAGCCCGCCATGCCAGAGCCCGGCAACCCTTCCGAAGCCAGCGAAAGCCGTGCCTGATCCCGGGCGCCGGCATCAACATAAATGGCGCTGCCGCGCACCTCATAGGGAATGTTGCGTTGGTCAAGCGAGGTGATCACATCTCCCGCCACCGAAGGGTCAAGCCCCGCATAAAGCAAAGACAGGTTAGGCGTGGTGGCCACACGCACCAGCCCGAGCACGGCCACCAGCGCCGCCACGGC
>Ga0316208_1003751_pt1 | contig 10653 bp, 9 predicted proteins | sample 3monopyrite_MG_FD_204944 | JGI IMG/M metagenome (GOLD analysis project Ga0316208, IMG submission 204944) | Microbial mat bacterial communities from mineral coupon in-situ incubated in ocean water Damariscotta River, Maine, United States -... | ecosystem: Environmental > Aquatic > Marine > Coastal...
TTGTAATATATGGTTTATTTATTGACACTTATAACTATATTAAAGTTACAGATTTAATATAAATTCCGTCCGGCCGTCATAGTGCGGTCGGACGGAAATAATGTATTATTTGACAATATTAAATTGTTTTGATTTTAATTGTTTATCATCAAAATTAAATAATAATAAATAAGCCCCTGTTTCCAGGCTACTAAGTGGAATTTCAATGTGGTTTGCTCCCACACTTAGAGTTATATTATAGTCTTTTATCAATTTTCCACTCAAATCAACAAGATTAATTTTAAGTTTATGAAATTGATTGTTTTCAATTGATATTTTGGCAAGTTCTTGCCCAATACTAATTCTTAAACCCAATAAATCCGGTTTATAAACTGTTTGTTTACTGCTAATCACATCTCCAGGAGAATAAGTGCCTGACAACAGATTCCAATCACAAACAACTTGGCAAAATACATAAAACAAATCAGGGTCTAAACCTGGCATACTGCAGTCGAAATCATAATTATTTGGTGCATCGCTTGATATTTGTAGTTCGCCTGAGGCAAGTCTGCAAACTGACATGCTCTGCAAACAACAACCAGAGCTTGTTCCATTACAAGGACGCATAGAATATAAGGCTCTAATTAACTCACCTGTAACAGGGTCATACAGTGAATAATCAACCACTTCCCAACAGGATGCATTTGCTACTCGCCAAGTCGAATCGCAATCAGGGTATTCTTTTGGTCCCCAATCAGCAATAAATATCGTTTGATTCATCGCAGCTACTAATGCCTTTTGATATATATCTTTTGGTGTGCAGTATTCAAAACATACGGCATCAATTTCAATATCCAAAAGTTGAATATCTTGATAATCCCCACCGCAAGCGTCTCGCCAAGCCCAAGTTACAGTTATTTTACAAGTATTATTAACATCACAACCAGGGATATTAAAAATTTTAGGTGCAGGTGTAACCCAAGTATCCTCACAGTCAGGTGTGCAAGGCGAAAAAGTTTGAGATTGTGCATTTAAGTTTATACTAGCAAATGCCACTAGTATTATTGCAACCAAGAGGCTGATTTTATATTTTAAAGTTACCATTTCGGTACTCCATTTTATTTTATAAAAATTATTTTTTTTGGTCAATACCCTGTATAAAACAGTAGCCATTATTGAGAATAATCTATATTCTCAATGAAACAATTTTTATAATTTTACGTCTCTACCATCTTAACCTCCTTTTTTTGTGGGATCGGTTAATAAAAAGCATCTGGAGTGCTTGCCGGCACTCCTTATGCGTTATAATAATTGATGAAATATTCTCTAAGTGCTTCCTCACGAATCTTTTTTGGGTCAGAGGAATCGTAAGTTAATCCAAATTTATTATAAAGTCCAGATAATGTTTTTTTTACGGTAGATTCAGAGATATGATATATTTTACCTATTTCTATATTTGTTAAATCGTATAAAACACCCTTCATTACCTTTTGTTCATTTGACAATAAAGATTCATCTTTTTCAATATTATTATATTTTACTTGATCTATTTCCCCATTTAGAACTTTATCAATTATATCAAGTATTTCTCTATTATTCAAATCTTTTCGTATAAATGCTTTGCACCCTGCTTTGTAGCAATATCTTATTAGATCCTCATCACTGGTACCTGATAACATAATTATTTTTATTTTATCACTATATTCATCAAGAATTTTAAGAGAATTTTGACCATCTAAAGAAATATCAAGTAATAAAATTTCTATATCCTTATGATATTTCTTCAAATAATCTGATGTTTCTTTAATAGTATAAAAATCTATTAATTCACCATACTCATTACAAAAAAACATAAGTCGAAATGCTTCCACTAAACTTGAGTTATCATCTACAATAACAAACTTTGCCATATAAATTTCCCTTTATTACAAATCCTATGCAATTTCCTTAGTTTATAAAATTAAATTAATTACAATATAAGACTTATATATTAATTTAACAACAGGGGTATTCAAATTTTATACCCTCCCCTTAAAATTTCGCAAAAAAAAAAGAGATTAGATGAAAATCTAATCTCTTTTTTTGGTAATATGTAAATAATTTTATTCTCCCTGAGCTAAAGAGTATGCACGAACTCCGTCGAATTCGTAAAGATTTTCAGTTTTAATAACATCGAAGCCAGCATCTAAGACCTTTAATTGCAGATTAATCACATCTTTGCTATTTATATGCTCTTTTGATTTATACCTGCATATCCAAAAATCAGATTTGAAAGTTTCAGGCATTCCATCAGGATATACTCTAACTCCACGGTTGGTGATAAGTTTCAGGCTTAATTTATCAGTTTCTATAGCCTCTAATTTTTTTCCTATTATCTTAGCATCACGTCCATCTTCGTCCCAATCAATGAACAAATCACATCCCACCAATGTTTTATCTTGTTTAGGATAACCTTTTGCTACCACTTTGATTTCGCCAGCTATCATCTCTTTTACTTCAATTTTTTCAGGCGACTGTCCAAGCCTTTCTATTATCGCTTGACCAAATTCTTTAGTACCAACTTTTTTCTTAGATACTTCACTTTGGTATAAATCCGCAGTATGGATACCATCTTCTAATGTTTTCAATATTGCTTTTTCAATTATTCTTGCATATCTTGGAAGTCCAAGATAGTCCAACATCAAAATTGCTCCGTGAATTAGACCAGATGGATTAGCAATATCTTTTCCAGCAATAGTTGGAGCAGAGCCATGAATTGCTTCGAACATAGCACGACCATCGCCAACATTGGAAGAGCCAGATAAGCCAACAGAACCAGCCACTTGAGCCATAATATCAGAGATGATATCACCATAAAGATTCAAAGTAACTACCACATCTAATCCACTCGGATTGGTGGCAACTACTGCCGACCCAATGTCTATAATCCAGTGATCAGTCTCAATTTCGGGATATTCTTTGGCTACATCTTTGAAAATCTTATGAAACAAACCATCGGAATGCTTCATAATATTATCCTTTGTCATACAAGTAACTTTTTTTCTGCCGTAAAGTCTTGCATATTCAAAGGCATATCTTATTATTTTTTCAGAGCCAGGTGCAGTTACAAGTTTAATAGCCTGAACTGCTTCGTTTGTTAATTGATGTTCAATACCAGCATACAAATCCTCTTCATTTTCTCGGATTACTACCATATTCATATCGGTAAAAGCAGGTATATATGGTCGAAAAGTTTTACATGGTCTAACATTTGCGAATAAACCAAGGCTTTTTCTGATAGTAACATTCAAGCTTTTATATCCGCCACCTTGAGGAGTAGTGATAGGAGCTTTTAAAAATGCTTTGTTTTTTCTAATCGTACTCCAAGAGTCTTTAGAAATCCCACTGAGTTCTCCAGAAAGATAAACTTTTTCTCCTACTTCAATTTCTTCAAACTCCACTGGTGCACCAGAAGCTTTGATCAAGTCCAAAGTTACGTCCATGATTTCTGGACCGATACCGTCGCCCTTGGCAACAGTAATTTTTAAATTTTCTGACATTATTTTAAGGTATTTTAAATTATAACAAACAATATTCGATTATGATATTTTAGAACTTGCAATATACGAATAAAAATGTCTTTTATGCTTGACAATTAGTTATACTGTAGAAATACTTATAGAATTTGGTATTTTTATAATTATAAGAGCTTAAAAAATATTTTTGGAATTAGATTAAATGAATACACCCAAATTTATCATATTATTTTAATTCATTGAGTCATAAATTAATTAAGTAATGGTTATAGTAAATTTAGGAGGAATAAAATATAATATTAAAATAAAAACTGCTTAAATACTTTGTATGCTAACCAAAGAAAATAATTTCTTAATAAATTTTATAATGTTTAAAATTATAATTAAATTCTTAATCTCATATATATAAAATGGCAAAAGTAGTAATAGGATTCTCGGGCGGAGTTGACTCAAGTGTCGCTGCGTATATTATAAAACAGCAAGGACATGAAGTTCAGGCAATTTATATGCAAAATTGGGATGATACAACTGGACTAAAAGATGGTGAATGCCAATGGGAAGAAGACTATAATTATGCTAAAGTAATTGCCAAACAATTAGATATTCCACTTATTAAACTAAATTTCAGCGAACAATATCGTGATAGAATTGTTAATTATATGTTTGATGAATATAAGGCTGGTAGAACCCCAAACCCCGATGTGTTATGCAATAGAGAAATAAAATGGGATTTATTCTTAAAGGAAGCCATAAAATTTGGAGCAGATTTTGTTGCAACAGGACACTACTGCAGAAAAAAAACTACCCTTGTCGATGGCAAAGAAGAATATTCATTGCTCAAAGGGACAGATTTGAATAAAGACCAATCATATTTTTTATGCCAACTTACTCAAGAGCAATTATCGAAAGCATTATTTCCAATAGGTCATATGACTAAGCCAGAAGTAAGAGAATTGGCAGAAAAAATAGAATTAGCATCAGCGGATAAAAAAGATTCTCAAGGATTGTGCTTTATTGGTAAAGTAGATCTTCCTACATTTTTGCAGCAAAAACTTCAAACTAAGACTGGTGAAATTATAGAAATTCCAGTAGAAACTGCTAAAAATATTGTAAACAAAATTGATCTAAATGATTTTAAGTCTGCGTCCCAAAGCTATATCATAAATAGACAAGATGGCGTAATTATTGGAAAACATAATGGAGCCCAATTCTATACTATAGGGCAAAGGAAAGGACTTGGCGTAGGGGGAAAAGAACAACCACTATATATAGTTAATATCAATATAAAGGGCAATATAATTTATGTAGGTCAAGGAAAAAATCACCCACTGTTAAATAGAAAAGGTTTGTTTATAGCAAAAAAAGATATTCATTGGATAAATAACCAAAATAGAATGTTTATAGGCGAAAATAGAAGATATGACATAAAAATCAGATACCGTCAATCATCACAAAAAGCAAACTTATATATGGAAAAAGAGGGTTTATACATATATTTTAATAAATTCCAGTCAGGTATAGCTCCCGGACAATTTGCAGTCTGGTACGACAATGACGAGCTAATAGGCAGCGGAGTAATCAGCTAAAAATGTCATTCTACCAAGCTTAAACTTTATTTTAAATCTTTAATAACTAAATGCTAATAAAAAAAGTTACTTCTCAAAAAGAAGTAACTTTTTTCTATTCAGAAAAGAATTTATATCAGCAGTCTAATTACTCTTCGCTAATAACCCAAACTTTCAACGAAGTAGTAACTTCTGGATGTAATTTAACTTTAATAGAAAAAATACCTAAAGTTTTAATTGGGTCAGTAATAATAACATCTCTTTTGTCAATATTATGTCCCATAATCAATAACTCAGAAGAAATCATTTGAGAAGTAACAGAGCCAAATAATCTACCCTCATCACCAACTTTCATTGCAATTGTAACTTGTAACTCAGCAAAAGATTCTGATAGTTTTTCAGCTGATTCTTTTAAATGAGCCATTTTAATAAGATATTGTTTCTTTTCAGCTTCAATTCTTTTTCTATAAGCAGAAGATGAAAAATAAGCTTTGCCCTGAGGTATAAGATAATTTCTTGCATATCCATCTTTTACTTTTAAAACATCACCAATGCTACCCAAAGATTCGATGTCTTCCCTTAAAATTATTTCCATTTTAAAACCTTTATAATTTATTTTCAATGATTGTGATTAATTAGCTTTAACAACTTCATTTTCTTCTTTCTCTTCAATAGCTCTATTTCTTTCTTCCAAAGCCTTATTTTTTCTATGTTCAATCATACGTTCAGACAATGAAATATTCAGATGCCTAAGAATAGTATCTTCAAGAACAAGAAACCTTTCAATTACATCCAATTGAGTTGGCAATATTTTATAAACTATATGAATATAAAAACCATTGAATTTTTTATTGATTGGGTAAGCAAGTCTTTTCCTGCCCCATTTATTGATCTCATTTATTTCGCCGCCATGGTTTTCGATATAACCACTAACTTTGGAAACGACGGCATCAATGTCTTGGTCTTCAAGTGCTGCATTCACTATGAAGGTCGTTTCGTATAAGCGATTTTCAGTCATAATTTCTCCTGTGTTGGATAGATATAATAATTATTTTATTTTTGAATTCAAAAAAGAACACAAAATTAATACGTTTCAATATAATAAACAAGATAAATATTTTAAATATATATAAGTTGAAACTGTTTATGGTTCGTCTTCGTATGAAAGTTATTGCCAAAAGACCAAAAAATAATCATAAATTACATGAAATTGATATAATTTTTTTAAATAATGTTGAAAACCTAATAAATTCCCTCAATGCATAAATCCATCTTTATAGTTTTATTAATCTTTTTTTCATATACATCAAATGCCGACATCTATTGGGCAAATAAAGTTGTAGACTTTTCTTCTCAAAAATCAGATTTAAATTGGTGTGTTAATAATATACTCGGCAAACCAAATCTTTTTCCTCAAGGTGGAAAATGTGTCTCCGCTTGGACTTCTAAAGGAGCAAAATCGAAATCTGAATATATTGTTATTGAGTTTCCTAATAAAATAGAAATCAAACAAATTTTAGTCTTCGAATCTTACAACCCAGGCGCAATTTCTACCATTCAGATTTATGACGGTAATGATAAAGCACAAATTGTTTACAATACAATTCCTAGCCCTTATAAAAAAAGTAAAAGGATTTTATCCATAAAATTACCAAATAATAAAATAGTTTCAAATAAAGTAAAAATCGTACTCAAAAATGATGTTGTTTGGGGTCATAACTATATTGATGCCGTTGGAATTGCTGACGATGACAAAGATTATAGTCCTAAAATTAATCTACCTGATAATTTAGAGTTTAAATCCTCACGAAATATGGGTAGTAACATCAACACAGAACGTAGCGACAGATATCCAATTGTATCAGCAGACGGCAAAACACTTTTTTTTACTCGTACTCACTATATAAGTACTAATGGAAAAAATAAAAATACAGATATTTATGTTAGTTACTTAAAGAACAATGTCTGGACAATTGCAAAAAATATTGGCAAACCACTTAATAATGACAAATCTAATTATGTTATTTCCACTTCGCCTGATGGAAATACTGTCTATCTTGCTGGAAACTACATCAAAGGATCAAGTAATAATAAAGGAATTTCTTATTCCTATAAAAAAGGGAAATCTTGGACATATCCACAAAGAATGCTCATAAAAAACTTTGAATATACAGGAAAGTTTATAGAATATTTTGTTTCTGCAAATCGTAATATATTACTAATTGCATCAAAACACAAAGACTCACATGGAAACAAAGATTTATATTATTCAACTTTACTTAATGATAGTGTATGGTCTGAGCCTATCAATTTAGGAACAGATTTGAATACAACTGGCATAGAGTCTTATCCTTACTTGGCAAGCGATAACAAAACATTATACTTTACTTCCGACGGGCATCCTGGATATGGCGAAGCAGATATTTATTTCTCAAAACGGATAGATACTACTTGGAATAATTGGACTACACCAATTAATTTAGGAATTCCTTTTAACTCATTAGGTTGGGACGGTGGCATTTCGATACCATACAAGGCAAATAAAGCTTATATAGTTAGCAATAGAAGTGGTTTGGGTCGTGAGGATATTTTTGAGATAGATTTAGAAAATGCTATTAGTCCTGAAGATTCTATCTTATTATTTGGTGAAGTAAAAAGTGAATTAGACAACAAAGATTTATTTGCAGAAGTTATTTATTCCGACCTAAGCACTGGTAAAAACATAGGCTCTGTTTTCACTAGTAACGGCGGTAAATATGAAATTATATTAAATAGAGGGCATAAATATTCAATCAGAGCCGAATCCTCCGGGCATTATGGCATTAATGAAACCATTGACCTTAGGATGTACGAGCAACAACAAAAATTATTTTTGGGAAATCAATCAAAAAATGAAAAACCAAATAAAATATCTTCTGAGATTAGAAAAGATTTAAATTTGAAACCAATTAAAGAAAATATAACTTTTAGAATAAACAATATATTTTTTGAAACTGGAAAAGCAGAATTACTCAATGAATCATCCTTCGAACTCAATCGGATTCTTTCGCTTCTTCAAGAAAACGAAAATTTCATAATTGAAATAACCGGACATACTGATAATGTGGGACATCCACAAAAAAACTTGATATTATCAATTAATCGTGCTAATGCTGTGAAAGAATACTTTGTTAACGGCGGGATTCAAAATAATAGAATAATTGCAAAAGGTTTGGGTCCCGAAAAACCAATCGTTAGCAACGAATCAAAGAATGGTCGAGCATTAAATAGAAGAGTCGAATTTAGAATAATTGAAATGTAAATTTCTAATAAAAACCTGAATTAAGCTATACAAAAGAAATATTTCAATAACAGTTTAAAACTTTATTCATCCCAATCTGGATTTTTTAATAGAACAAGCTGATAATCTATCTTATAATATGAAGCAAAAACTCCAAAGCCATCACCCTCTACAGATTGGAAAAGTTCATTTATTTCTCTAGTTCCTCTAACCTGCAAAAAATACATCAAATAATTATAATCAATAGTTTTAATACCTATTTCATGAAGCCCAAACCACTTAAATGATGACCATATTATTGGTGTTTGATTATTTCTTATAATTCCAATAGTTTGAATAGATTCGTAAGAATTTTCGTGAAGCCATGGTCTTTCTATCCTCCTATTTAACTGCTTTATAGGGGTTTCCAAATATTTCCCATAATTTAAAGTATCTAAATTAGTAATAGTTATAACAAAAAAGTCATTACCATCTACTGGCTCCCAAATAACTTTTTCTTCAGTAACTGGATTTAAAGTATCCTTTGGAAAAGTAAGATAATAATCAGTAGTATCAATCCACTTAGTAACCCCTGGAGTAATGGTATTTCCAGTAATTAATTTTTCCTTATTTTTTCCAAATAATACTTCAATACTATATTCAGTGTTTGCCTTAACCAAATAGTTTTGATTGGGTAAATAATAAAAATTATCTTCATCATACTCTAATTTAAACTCATTATTTTGACCATCTTTAATAATTATTTCTGCATCAGTTATTCGAGTTTTATCTGTATCAATACTATCATTTAAATTCTGTGAATTTCTTAATTCAATTCCACTTATCGGTTCATTTACCTTTAATACAGCGATTAAAATATTTTGCTCTATAAAGTCATAAGGGACTTCGTCTTCGCAAGAAATAGAAAACGAGATAAAGAGCAAGATTAATATATAATTTGAGATTTTCTTTTTCATATTTTTTATCCTATAAATTAATTTCGAATGAAACAGTTGGAATAATTGGAAGCAATAATACATCGACATATTCATTTGGCTCGTTTATAGCATCATAATATCTAAACCAAACATCACGCCGATTATAAACATTATAAATATCTAAAGTTACTCTAGAATCGAATGGTTTGAATATTTCAAATAAATATGATGCATACAAATCTAACTGGTGTGATGGAGGCAGACGTAGGCTATATCTATCTAAACCAAAGGTCTTCCCTCTTGAGCGATTATCACCTTCTAAAGTGAAAGCTATTTTTGATGAAACACCAGTATATGGCTGACCTGATTGAAATTTGAACGCACCACCAATCTCCCAACTTTTATTTATTGCCCATTGCCCGACCATTTTAAAGTCGTTTCTTCTATCATATTTTGGGTTAAATTTATTCCCATAATTAATACTATCAAACTGAGCATCTACAAAACCATATCCATATCCAATCCAACCAGTAAAATCACCATATTTTTTCTTTAAAAATAGTTCTCCACCATAAGCAGAACCATCTCCTTCAAACAATACATCTTTTGCATTTGTTCCACCAAATGAATTCCTTCTTAATTCATTTATATTATCTAATGATTTATAATAAAAATCTACATTAAAAGCATAATCCTCAAAAGCTGTAGTCTCAAAAGATAAAACGTAGTGTATAGATTTTCCCAAATTTAAAGTGTTATCTGTTCCAAGCCAAGTATCAAAAAATGAAAAATCAGGCTGAGTAGCTAATTTTAAATTTTGGTTATATATACCATAACCAAACTTAACAATAAAATTCTCGAGCATCTGATAACGCATAGAAATTCTTGGCTCTAAAACACCTATATCAGAATAATTAAAATATGCCGCTCTTAACCCAAACTGAAATGATAAAAGTTCTTCTACAACAATATTTGACTGTATGTAAGTCGCAAAATTATTATCAACAATATTCAAATCTAATTGGTCATCTGCTGCAGGAGCTGACTCTCCAGTAAAATTTTGGAAATAATTAAACGTGTAATTATTATATTCAATACCAGCCTTCGTTGTTATATCATCTGTTGCAAACCATTCAATTGACATCTTCGCAGTAATATCCTGAATACTATTTTCAATAGAAACAACAAAACCACTATTATCAAACTCAAGATTATTTATATACTTAGAACCTGTTATATTTAATCTAGAAAATAAATCTTTTGAGAAAAGATGTGTCCAATCTGCACTTAATAATTGGTTACCAATCCCAATCGTAGCATCAAATCCATTGGCAGAATATATCATCTCATCTCCACTTAAAAATGCTCCGACTGTTACCCTGTCATTATCTCCAAAA
>Ga0316208_1003752_pt1 | contig 10652 bp, 12 predicted proteins | sample 3monopyrite_MG_FD_204944 | JGI IMG/M metagenome (GOLD analysis project Ga0316208, IMG submission 204944) | Microbial mat bacterial communities from mineral coupon in-situ incubated in ocean water Damariscotta River, Maine, United States -... | ecosystem: Environmental > Aquatic > Marine >...
AGAACAACGATTTAAAAAAGCAAATAGAAACCTTATTAAAAGACAAGGCAAAAAATATAAAAGGCGATTTAAAAAATGAGTTGACCGAGATTAATGGTGTTCAATTTTTAGCTAAGCAATTGGATTTAGATGCTTCAGGAATGAAAGATTTGTGTTTTGAATTAGGAAACGAGTTCGACAATCTATTCTTACTTTTTGCTGCAGAAAACGATGGGAAAGCATTATTATCTTGTTATATTTCTAAAGAGTTAGTGGCCAGTAAAGGTTTGGATGCAGGTAAAGTTGTAAGAGAATTAGGAAAACTAATTCATGGTGGTGGAGGTGGACAACCGTTTTATGCCACAGCTGGAGGGAAAAATCCTGACGGCATTGATGAAGCTTTAGAAACTGCGAAAAAATATATTTAAAATTCGCACAAAGACTCAAAGACTCAAATTTTATGAATGAAAGTTTAGAGGAGTATTATGAAAATGATTTAGCTTCAATAATCGTAGATTGTTGTTATCATATTCATGTCAATTTAGGACCAGGTTTGTTTGAATCTGTTTACGAAGAAATATTATATACAGAGTTAACGGAAATAGGTTTAAAAGTAGAAAGACAAAAACAATTACCTGTAATCTGGAAAAATAAAAAATTAGATTTGGGGTTTCGAACGGATTTGATTGTTGAAAATAAAGTTATTATTGAAATAAAATCTGTAATAGAAATTCATCCAGTTCATCCTAAACAATTACTAACGTACCTTAAATTGACAAACTTAAAATTAGGATTGCTTATTAATTTTAACAGTCCATTAATTAAAACTGGAATAACAAGAATAGTCAATGGGCTATAGAAAATTTTTGTGCCTTTGCGTCTTTGCGAGAAAAAATGAATCTTCAAACCAAAATATCACTAAAGCCACAACAGCATAATCAAATAGATTACAACTCAAACATCCTGTTGTTAGGTTCCTGTTTTGTGGAAAATATTGGTAATAAACTCAATTATTTTAAGTTTAAAAACCTCCAAAACCCATTTGGTATTTTTTTTCAACCACTTGCTATCGAGGCATTAATTACTAATGCCATAAACGAAAAAGAATATACCGAGAAAGACACATTTTTTCATAATGAACAATGGCAATGTTTCGAGGCACATTCAGTACTAAGTTCATCTTCAAAAAAAGAGTTGTTACATAATTTAAACACACAGGTTCTATTAACAAATCAACAAATCAACAAATCAACACATATCATCATTACTTTAGGAACCGCTTGGGTTTATAGACATATTGAGTCAGATAACATTGTTGCTAATTGCCATAAAGTACCACAGAAAAAGTTTTTAAAAGAACTACTTTCTATTGATGAAATTACCGAATCTTTACAAGCCATAATCGCACTCATTAAAAGTGTCAATAAAGACGTTTCTATTTTATTTACAGTATCTCCAGTTCGTCATTTAAAAGATGGTTTTATTGAAAACACACAAAGTAAGGCTCATTTAATTTCAGCAATTCACACTGTATTGTCGCCTCGAGAACAGTCGAGAGGTCTTTACTATTTTCCTTCATATGAATTAATGATGGATGAGCTTCGTGATTATCGTTTTTATGCAGAGGATATGATTCACCCAAATAATGTAGCTGTAAATTACATTTGGGAGAAGTTTCAGGAAGTCTGGATATCTAAAGAAACTTTAAAAACTATGAAAGAAGTTGATTTTGTTCAAAAAGGAATGCAACACAAGCCTTTTAATACAAATTCTGAAGCACACCAAAAATTTCTAAAAAACTTGGAAGACCAAAAAACAACTCTTCATAAAAAACATCCACACATGTTTTTTTAAATGTATTTTCTCTAATTGTCATAAATTGAGAAGGTTATGTTATTATTGCTATTTCTTGAGCAATATACTTCAAGTCTTTTTAACTTTTTTAACGACTTCTTGTCGAAAAAAAAAGAAACCAACACGAAAATTATCTATATTCGAAATGCTATTAATCAATTTTTAAAAAGCGTCAGTTATAATGTTTTGTTTGCTCAGAATATTGCTGATGCTTTTTTTTATACTTCAATTTTACTAGCTGTAGCTTTAACAAGTTAACTTAATCGAGTAAAAATGCAGAAATTATCTTTTAATCCAGTTTAATAACAAACTAGTCGGAAAATATAGTTAGGTTCTACTAATAAGGTTAGATTTACATTGCTATTAATCAATATAAGAAGCGCTACTGACTCTTGCTTGCAAGAAAATTTAGCGTTTCTTTTTTTAATACCAGACTGTAAATTCTATAATTGGTAAGAATATTTTATTGTTTTTCTTACTGTTTTAGTTCTTTAATCGAAAAAAATTGCAAATAATTTCCGTTCATCTAGTATTCTATTAAAGTAGTCGAAAAACATAACTAGGTTGTACTATTAAAGTTACATTTACGTTGCTATTAATCAAATATTTGAAGCATTAGTTGACGTTCGTTTACGAAAAGATCTAATGCTTCTTTTTGTTTAAGAATACACCGAAATAAGGGCTTTGTTAAATGCTGCGACCTCTTCGATAGTGCCTGTGCTAATCCTGCACCAATCATAAAAAGGTGGAAACGCACGACCAATCCTGATACCTTTGTCTAGCATCTGTTTGCCTAGTACATCAATGTTTCTGCCAGATTTAAAGAAGATAAAGTTGGTACTGGATTTTACATAAGGTAGCTCCAAATGGTTTAATGTAGCATATATAAGTTGTTTGGCTTCTTTCGTTTTTTCTAAAGAGAATTTAAAAAATGATTTATCTCTTAAAGCCTCTTTAGCACCTTCAATAGCATATACATTGCTCATGGCAACGACATTACGTCTAATAATTTGTGCTAATTCTGGTTTTGCTATTAAGTAGCCAATACGCATTCCAGCCATACCATAAACCTTGGAAAATGTTTTTGAAACAACCACATTCTCACCTTTTTTAACCAATTCAACCATTGAAGGGTAATTAGGATCTTCTATATATTCATAATAGGCTTCATCACTAAATACAATAGTCTTTTTGCTTACAGAAGTACAAAAATCTACAAGTGTATCAGCTGGCAATAAGGTGGAAGTTGGGTTATTGGGATTACATAAAAACACCATTTTTGTTTTATTGGTAATTCTCTTTTCAATTTCTTCAAGGTCATACCCCATATTTTTATCAACAGGTACCCAATTAATATTGGCGCCCCACATTTCGGCATATTGCATCATGGCCAAAAAAGTAGGTTTAGCTGCGATAATTTCGCCTCCATCTGCAGTAAAAGTAATTCCTGCAATTTTTAAGCCTTCGGTAGAACCTCCAGTAATAATAATGCTTTCAGGAGAAACGCCATGTTTAGTCGCTAACATTTTTGCTAATTCATCGGCATATCCATAAGGGTATCTGCAACCATCATTAAATGCCTTTTTTACAGCATTCCTAACGCGTTGTGATGGTCCATAAGGGTTCTCGTTGGAGCTTAACCTAATTGGGTTGCTGAGTTTACGAGGGTTGAATTTAAGTTTTTCTTCTTCTGTTAAAGGTTTTATGCTCGAAAAACCATTTAAAAGTGTAAAGCCACCTGCTAGAGCTGTAGTTCTTAGCCATTCTCTTCTATTAATTTCCATATAATTTATGTTGAAGGTTGTTAGCTAAGTTACTGTTTTATGCGCTAGTTAGCAAGTAGTTGACTTAACCTTTGCCAGCCACCTCCATTTATGGCTTCGATACCATTTTGCTTCAAGATACTTGCGGCGGTGCCAGACCTCATACCACTTGCGCAACAAGTAATAATAGGTTTATTTAGTTTTTTAATATCGGAAATATTACTACTTAATATTTGTAATGGAATATTCTTTGAACCTTGAATGGCACCTATTGAATATTCTGCTTTTGTACGTACATCTAATACTATTGCTTCTTTCTCTATAAATTCTCCTACCATTTTTTTCTTGTTTTTAAATATAAAATCAAAAAATCCCATAACTATTGTTTTTTGCAAAGGAAAGGAACTTTACATAAAGAACATGTAACTTGTGTTACAGTTTTTCAGTATCTTCCGTCATAATTTCTATAACAAATTTACAACTTTTGAAATACGATTCACGTAAAGACGAAATCATTCAAACATCAGCTATTCTTTTTAAAAAAAAAGGATTTAGTGCTGTAACCATGAGAGATATTGCAAAGGCAATGGGAATAAAAGCTGCAAGCCTGTATAACCATATTAATTCCAAACAGGAAATCCTGTCTGAAATCATCATCTCTCTAGCAGAACAGTTTACAGAGCAAATGAAAAGTATAAAAATGTCTGATGAAAGCAGTATCGATAAATTAAAACAAATTGTCGCTTTGCATGTAAATATCACGTCCAAAAACCAATTCGGGATGGCATCCTTAAATAACGATTGGATGCATTTAGAGGCGCAATTGCCCTATTACTTAAAGTTAAGGAAAAACTATGAAAACGACTTTCGAAATATTATCGAAAAGGGTATTGACGACTCTGAACTTATAACTCAAAACCCAGATGTCATGGTGTTTTCAATGTTATCAACACTACGTTCCTTGTACATTTGGTTGCCTAAAAAAGAAGATTTGGATATTAAAAAATTTACAACCGAATTAAGTTTGGTGCTCATTAACGGAATTAACAAATAGTTATCATTTTATTTTGTAAATTTGTAACTAAAACTAACAAGTGTTAGTTTGATTCCTTCCTTGAGGAAGGTAGTGCGAAGCGTCAGGAGGTGTTAAATTGTTTTATTGAATAAATCTTCTGGTTAAGCTTAAATAAAATGAGTTAAGAGATAGACTATGGCAGATTTTTACAACATAAAAGTTGCAGATATATATAAGGAAACAAAAGATACTGTAGTTATAACTTTTGATATTCCTGAAGATTTAAAATCTACATTTAAATTCAAACAAGGACAACACTTAACATTGCGTAAGGAAATCAATGGCGAAGATATTCGTCGTAATTATTCGTTATGTACAAGTCCAATTGATAACCAATGGAAAGTAGCTGTAAAAACCATTCGTGGTGGTGTATTTTCAAATTATGCTTTCAATGAATTAAAAAAAGGAGATGAACTTCAGGTAATGCCTCCACATGGCGAATTTTATGTTGAGGTAAATGGCACAGCATCTAATAATTATGTTGCCTTTGCAGCTGGTAGTGGTATTACGCCAATACTCTCAATTATAAGAACACATTTGCTATTAGAGCCCAAAAGTACTTTCAAGTTATTCTACTTGAATCGAATGGTAAAATCCATTATCTTTAAGGAAGAGTTAGAGCAGCTTAAAAATCAGTTTTTTGGACGTTTTCAAGTGTTTTATTTCTTAACTAAAGAAAAGCGCGACATTCCATTTTTAAACGGCCGATTCGACAAAGAAAAACTCGCGGTTTTAACCAAAACGTTCATCGACATTCCAGATACCAATCATGCATTTATTTGTGGACCACAAGACATGATTTTCTTGATAAGGGATGAATTGCAGGCAGCTGGACTAGATAAAGATAAAATTCATTTTGAATTGTTCTTTTCAGGAAGTTCAGAGGAAGAAAACAAGCACATTGCCGAAGTACTTGATGAAAAAGCCGATGGAACAAAAGTAACCATCATCGATGGCGGAAAAGAATTCCATTTTGTCATGGATGACGATTTCGATAATATTCTTGATGGAGCTTTATCAGCAGGTGCCGATTTACCTTTTGCCTGTAAAGGTGGTGTTTGTAGTACGTGCAAGTGTAAAGTGCTAGAAGGTGAAGTAAAAATGAAAGTGAATTATGCACTTGAAGAAAAAGAAGTGGCGCAAAACTTTGTGTTAAGTTGTCAGGCAGTACCAACAACCGAAAAAGTAGTCGTAGATTTCGATGTTTAATGCTCTTCTTTGTAAGAATATACTAAAAATATGACAAATTAATTTAAAAAATAAATCCTTGTAAACTCCCTCTCCTTAGGAGAGGGTTGGGGTGAGGCTTATGAGTGAAACACAATTAAAAAATCTGGAAGAAGAATTTGAAGCACGCATAGCAAGTGACGAAAAAATAGAACCTAAAGATTGGATGCCCGAAAAGTATCGAAAAACACATATTAGGCAAATGTCACAACACGCACATTCCGAAGTTGTTGGAATGCTCCCAGAAGGCAATTGGATAACACGAGCGCCTTCACTACGTCGTAAAGTGGCATTGTTGGCAAAAGTGCAGGACGAAGGAGGTCATGGATTATATCTGTATAGTGCCACCGAAACATTAGGAATTACCAGAGACGAAATGTACGAGCAACTGCACGCTGGCAAAGCAAAATATTCAAGTATTTTCAATTATCCTGCAGTGACTTGGGCAGACATTGGCGCTATTGGCTGGTTGGTAGATGGTGCTGCTATTATAAATCAGGTAGCACTTTGCGGAACCTCCTTTGGGCCTTATGCTAGAGCAATGGTGCGAATATGTAAAGAAGAAAGTTTTCATCAACGTCAAGGTTACGAAATTACTTTAAAATTAGCTAAAGGTAAGCCAGAACAAAAAGCAATGGCACAAGATGCGCTTAATCGTTGGTGGTGGCCATCACTAATGATGTTTGGGCCAAAAGACGACGAATCTCCAAACACTGCACAATCCATGAAATGGAAATTAAAGCGTAAAACCAATGACGAATTACGCCAGCAGTTTATTGACCAAACTTTACCACAAGCTGAATTGATTGGACTTACAATTCCAGACCCAGATTTAAAATGGAATGAAGAAAAACAAGGATACGATTTTGGAGAAATCGATTGGGATGAATTTTGGCAAGTGGTAAAAGGTCATGGACCTTGTAATAAAGAACGAATGAATGCAAGAGTTGGAGCATGGGAAAAAGGAGAATGGGTTCGTGATGCAGCGATTGCTCATGCTGAAAAACAACAGGAAAGAAAAGAAAAACAAGCCGTCTAATAGAATTAAGACCGCTTCGCTTTTAGAAATTATATTATGTTGGTTCTTATAATTGTCCCCTTGAGGATTATCGAAATGAAAATATATTTTCAGTGAAGATACCGAGCGTAGCTCATTAGGGGTGTCAACAATAAATGGAAAATAAAAACATAAATTGAAGATTTTGATTTCAAGTTCAAGTTCAAGTTCAAGTTCAATTTCGACTTCAACTTCAATTTCAACTTCGATTTCAGCTTCAATTTCAAATTCAATTTATTATGAAAAAAAAAGAATGGCCTCTTTGGGAAGTCTTCGTAAGAAGTAAAAACGGATTAGAACATCGTCATTTTGGAAGCCTTCATGCAGCAGATGCTGAAATGGCTTTAGAAAACGCACGCGATGTCTATACAAGAAGAAACGAAGGTGTAAGTATTTGGGTTGTTGAGTCAAAAAATATTACCGCTTCAAACCCTGAAAAAAATGCTGAATTATTTGAACCAGCACAAGATAAGGTATATCGTCACCCAACATTTTACGATTTACCAGACGAAATAAAACACATGTAAAATTCTTGTGAAAGTAGGAATCTCATAAACTGAACCTAAATTTGAACCAAGATTTGTAAAGAGTTTCAAATAAAAACAACATGAAAGAAGAAATTATAAATTCAGCATTTTCTTCCCCTTTGGGGAAGATGCCCAAAGGGCAGAAGGGGCTTCTATACAACTACATATTAGGTATTGCAGATAACAGCTTAATCCTAGGACAACGTCTTGGAGAGCTCTGTGGTCATGGACCAAGTCTTGAAACCGATATAGCATTAACCAACATTTCTTTGGATTTATTTGGTCAAGTGAGAAGCTATTATCAATATGCTGCTAAAATTGCTAATAATGGAAGTAACGAAGACACCATTGCGATGATGCGACCAGAACGTGAATATGTAAATGTGTTATTGGTAGAACAGCCTAATACAGATTTTGGTTATGTTATAGCACGTCAGTTTTTGTTCGATGTATATCACTTTTTGTTTTTGACTGAACTTCAAAAAAGTAAAGATGTAACCTTGGCAGCTATAGCAAAAAAATCTATTAAGGAAGTATCGTACCATTTACGATTTTCGTCAGATTGGGTCAAGCGTCTTGGTGATGGGACAGAAGAAAGTCATAAGCGTATTCAAAATGCTATAAATGACCTTTGGACTTATACTGATGAATTATTCCATCAAACAGATGCAGATAAAAAAATGATTGCTGATGGTGTAGGTGTGGATACATCTAATTTCAAAGAACAGTATTATAAACAAATTTCCAATGTGTTAGATGAAGCAACTTTAGAAGTTCCTGAATTAAAGTATTTTCAAAAAGGAGGAAAACAAGGTATTCATACAGAACACATGGGATATATTTTAGCCGAATTACAATATATGCAAAGAACATATCCAAACATGTCTTGGTAAATAAATGAATAAGCAAATGATTGAGCATGCCGACATCGATACCGAATTAATTCCAATTCTGGATAAAGTATCCGACCCAGAAATTCCTGTGTTAACGATTTTAGATATGGGAGTGGTTCGTTTTGCAAAGCTTGTTGATGATGTTGTACAGATTAAAATAACACCAACATATAGTGGCTGTCCTGCTATGGATGTGATTGCTGATGATATTACAGTAGCCTTTAAAAAAGAAGGCTACAACGTAAATATTGATTTAGTATTAACACCAGCTTGGACAACCGACTGGATTTCTGAAGAAGGCAGAGATGCACTCGAAAAATATGGTATTGCACCACCTTTGGAAGCAGAGGCTGACAAAGAAGCATTACTAGGAAATAAAAAAATAGTAAAGTGCACCAATTGTGGTTCACAAAACACAAAATTAGTAAGTCAGTTTGGTTCAACAGCATGTAAAGCATTGTTTCAATGTGAAGACTGTCATGAACCTTTTGATTATTTTAAATGTTTAAAGTAAACGTCATAACGTCAAATGTCCCCTTGAGGATTGTCGAAATGAAAATATATTTTCATTGAAGATACAGAGCGTAGCTCTAAAAGGGGTGTATTATAGAACAATATGAATCCAATTCTATTAAAAATTGAAAACAAAATAGCGTTTATAACGCTCAACAGACCAGAAGTATTTAACAGTTTCAATCGTGACATGGCTTTAAGTTTACAAAGCATTCTCGATGATTGCGAAACAAATAATGATGTTAGAGCTATTGTTCTTTCTGGTAACGGAAAAGCATTTTGTGCTGGCCAAGATTTAAAAGAAGTCACCTCTCCAGAATTAAATCCTGGATTTAAAAAGATTCTTGAAGAACACTACAACCCAATCATTATAAGAATTAGAAACATTGAAAAGCCAATCATTGCAGCAGTTAATGGAGTAGCAGCAGGAGCAGGAGCTAATATTGCTTTGGCTTGCGATATTGTAGTAGCTAATGAAAAAGCAAGTTTTATTCAAGCATTTAGTTTAATAGGTTTGATTCCTGATAGCGCAGGCACCTACTTTTTACCACGATTAATCGGATTTCAAAAAGCCACAGCTCTAGCGATGTTAGGAGATAAGATAAGTGCTGAAGAAGCCGAACGATTAGGTATGATATATAAATTCGTTCCTTTAGAAGAGTTTGAAGAAACCGTTCAAAGAATCGCTCAAAAGTTAGCCAACATGCCAACAAAAGCGTTAGGATTGATAAAACAAACATTTAATCAATCATTGACTAATAATTTAGAACAACAATTAGCATTAGAATCAAAACATCAAATAGAAGCAGCTGGAACTGAAGATTATGCAGAAGGAGTAGCAGCATTTATCGAAAAACGTAAACCAAATTTTAAAGGAAATTGAAATTTTCAATTGAATTAAATAATTCTAATCCATGGATTGTCCCCTTGAGGGGACTTTAGGGGTGTTAATAAAATAAATGAAAATAAGTATTGCAAGCATTTATGTTTTTGCAATGTATTGATTGAATTAAGTTAAATAAGAAACTATCACTGTATATCGGCAAAGTGATTGTCCTCTTGAGGATTATCGAAATGAAAATATATTTTTAGTGAAGATACCGAGCGTAGCTCATTAGGAGTGTAAATAAACTATGAAAAACAAAATAATTCCATACAATCCAAAATTAAAACAATACGCAAGAGAGTTAAGAAAAAATAGCACATTGGCTGAAGTTTTATTATGGAATAATATAAAGAATAGAGCATTAGGTGTTCAATTTCATAGGCAAGTCCCAATGCTTAATTATATAGTTGATTTTTATTGCCACGAATTAATGTTAGCAATTGAAATTGATGGTAATTCACATGATTACAGATATTTCGAAGATAAAAACAGACAAAATAAACTTGAAGAATATGGGGTCAAGTTCATTAGATTTAATGATTTAGATGTTAAAAACAATATGTTTAGTATTTCATTATCGTTAGAAGAACAAGTCAAATTATTAAAAACACCCCTAAAGTCCCCTCAAGGGGACAACCTAAAGCAAACCCTCATACAAGTACATAATCGTATAAAGCCATACATTCACAAAACACCTGTGTTATCCTCGCAATTAATAAATGAAATAGCAGGATGTAATGTGTTTTTTAAATGTGAGAATTTTCAAAAAATGGGAGCTTTTAAAATGCGTGGTGCAACAAATGCGATTTTAAATTTATCTGAAGAAGAGCGTAACAAAGGCGTCGTAACACATTCTTCAGGTAATTTTGCTCAAGCCT
>Ga0316208_1003753_pt1 | contig 10651 bp, 6 predicted proteins | sample 3monopyrite_MG_FD_204944 | JGI IMG/M metagenome (GOLD analysis project Ga0316208, IMG submission 204944) | Microbial mat bacterial communities from mineral coupon in-situ incubated in ocean water Damariscotta River, Maine, United States -... | ecosystem: Environmental > Aquatic > Marine > Coastal...
CTATACAAGAAGATGCCAATGCCATTGCCATGACCTCGTATCAAGGAGGACATAACGAGTATTTTAAGTATATGTATGATTTACTAAAGGAAAAAGGTGCGGAACACATCAAAATTTTTGGTGGAGGTGGAGGTGTAATCCTTCCTTCTGAAATTAAAGAATTGATGGATTATGGAATTACTCGTATTTATTCACCAGATGATGGTCGTTCAATGGGATTACAAGGGATGATTAACGATTTGGTAGAACAATCTGACAGCCCCACTCCGGCTCTCCCCAAAGAGGAGAGAGTTAAAGAATCTCTTAAAAACAAAAAAGTCAACACAATTGCTCGTTTGATTTCATTAGCAGAAAATAGACATTCTGAGTTTGAGAAAGTTTTTAGTTCAGTAAATTCCTCCCCTTTGGGGAGGTTAGGAGGGGCTGTACTAGGAATTACAGGAACTGGTGGTGCAGGAAAATCATCTTTAGTTGATGAATTGGTACGTCGTTTTTTAATTGATTTCCCTGAAAAAACAGTCGGTTTAATTTCGGTTGACCCATCCAAACGTAAAACAGGAGGCGCCCTTTTAGGAGATAGAATACGAATGAATTCTATTAATTCCCCAAGAGTCTATATGCGTAGTTTGGCAACACGTCAATCTAATTTAGCATTGTCAAAACACGTTAATGAAGCTGTTGAGGTATTAAAAGCAGCCGAATATGATTTAATAATCCTAGAAACTTCAGGAATTGGTCAATCTGATACCGAAATTATTGAGCATAGTGATGTCTCATTATATGTAATGACACCTGAATTTGGAGCAGCCACACAGTTGGAAAAAATTGATATGTTGGATTTTGCCGATTTGGTAGCCATAAACAAGTTTGATAAACGAGGCTCGTTAGATGCTTTGCGTGATGTGAAAAAACAATACATGCGCAACAATAATCTTTGGGATACACCTCAAGATGAGTTGCCAGTTTTTGGAACCATTGCCTCACAGTTCAATGACCCTGGAATGAATACGCTTTACAAAGCGGTTATGGATAAATTGGTTGAAAAAACAGATGCAGATTTAAAATCGACATTTGAGATTTCAGAAGAAATGAGTGAGAAGATTTTTGTGATTCCACCTTCAAGAACACGTTACTTATCAGAAATTGCGGAGAATAATAGAAACTATGATGTTAAAGCTAATGAACAAGTTGAAGTCGCTCAAAAACTTTATGGAATTTATAAAACAATTTGTTCCGTTGCTAATGTCACCTCGAGCGCAGTCGAAAGGTCTTTTATTGATAAGACTGGAATCAATCAAGATGAGATTCTTCGCTTGGGTCAGAATGGCAAATCTAATGTCATTCCGACAGAAGGAGGAGCGACTGACGAGGAATCTCAAACACCTTTCCTGAAATTATTATTTGCAGAATTCGACCGCGTAAAACTAAATTTAGACCCTTACAATTGGGAAGTGATTACGGGTTGGGACGATAAAGTAAATAAATACAAAAACCCTATTTACTCTTTTAAAGTAAGAGGTAAGGAAATTAAAATTGAAACACATACAGAGTCCTTATCGCACACTCAAATTCCAAAAGTAGCATTACCAAAGTATGAGGCTTGGGGAGACATTTTAAAGTGGTGTTTACAGGAAAATGTACCTGGGGAATTTCCTTATGCATCAGGATTATACCCTTTTAAACGTACAGGCGAAGATCCAGCACGTATGTTCGCTGGCGAAGGTGGTCCAGAGCGAACAAACAGGCGTTTTCATTATGTAAGTATGGGCTTGCCTGCAAAACGATTATCCACAGCTTTTGATAGTGTTACCTTGTATGGCAACGATCCAGATTTACGTCCTGATATTTATGGAAAAATTGGAAATGCAGGTGTTTCTATTTGCTGCTTAGACGATGCTAAGAAACTATATTCTGGCTTCAATTTAGCAGATGTTATGACTTCTGTGAGTATGACCATCAATGGTCCAGCTCCAATGTTATTAGGCTTCTTTATGAATGCAGCCATTGACCAACAATGTGAAATTTACATTAAAGAAAATGGACTGGAAAAAGAAGTTGAAGCTAAAATTTCTAAGATTTATAAAGGGAAAGAACGTCCAAAATACAATGGTGAATTACCTGAAGGTAATGACGGTTTGGGACTAATGTTATTAGGAGTTACTGGAAACCTAGTGCTGCCTGCTGAAGTGTATCAAGATATTAAAGTAAAAACGATTGCTCAGGTTCGTGGAACGGTTCAAGCTGATATTTTAAAAGAAGACCAAGCACAGAATACGTGTATTTTCTCAACAGAATTTGCATTGCGATTAATGGGAGATGTACAAGAATATTTTATAGAAAATAATGTGCGTAACTTCTATTCAGTATCTATTTCAGGTTATCATATTGCTGAAGCTGGAGCCAACCCTATAACGCAATTAGCATTGACTTTATCTAATGGTTTCACTTACGTTGAATATTATTTAAGTCGAGGCATGGATATTAATAAGTTTGGACCAAACTTATCATTCTTCTTCTCTAATGGTATAGACCCAGAATATGCTGTTATTGGTCGTGTAGCTCGTAAAATTTGGGCAAAAGCCATGAAGCATAAATATGGAGCAAATGCCAGAGCACAAATGCTCAAGTATCATATTCAAACCTCTGGACGTAGTTTACATGCTCAAGAAATTGACTTTAACGATATTCGTACAACGCTTCAAGCCTTATATGCTATTTACGATAATTGTAATTCGCTGCACACCAATGCATATGATGAAGCGATTACAACACCAACAGAAGAGAGTGTTCGTCGTGCGATGGCAATTCAATTAATTATAAATAAGGAATTAGGATTGGCAAAGAACGAAAATCCAATTCAAGGGTCATTTATTATTGAAGAGTTGACCGATTTGGTTGAAGAAGCAGTCTTAACGGAATTCGACAGAATTACAGAACGTGGTGGAGTTCTTGGTGCTATGGAAACCATGTACCAACGTAGTAAAATACAGGAAGAAAGTTTGTATTACGAAACCTTGAAGCATAATGGAGAATTTCCAATAATAGGTGTTAATACATTCTTGAGTTCTAAAGGTTCTCCAACGGTTTTGCCCGCAGAAGTTATTCGTGCTACTGAAGAAGAAAAACAATATCAAATTAAAACTTTAGAGAACCTTAATAAAGCTAATGATACTAATACTTTACTGAAAGAACTACAGCACAAGGCTATCAATAACGAAAATATTTTTGAATCCTTAATGGAAGTATGTAAAAAATGTTCCTTAGGTCAAATTACCAATGCTTTATTTGAAGTAGGAGGGCAGTATCGCAGGAATATGTAAGCAGAGAACCACTTTTCAAGTATTGAAAAGTGTGTGAATCGCTTATCCCGAACTTGTTTCGGGATCTTGTCGCCAATTTTTTATTGAAAAATTTGAGCAGATCGCTTACCCTTAACTTACTTCGGAATCTTCTAAATCCAACTAAATTTCAAACCTCACAGGTTTTTAAAACCTGTGAGGTTTGTGTTTTAAAACAAAAAAAGTCCCACGGGTTATACGCAGGACTAAAGATTTTCATCTACGGCATATAGCCTTATTGTGATAAGATTAAAGATTAGAATAAAATTTTCACACCTCAAATGTAACGAAAAAATAATCAATTAACTATGAGGGAAACCGTAAAAAACCCATTTATTTTTTTGTAGCTTTAAGACTGTTTTAATTAGAAATGATATGACAAAAATATTAGGATTGGATTTGGGGACGAACTCGATTGGTTGGGCGATTGTAGATGACGAAAATAGCAAGATACTCGGTATTGGAAGCCGCATTTTTCCAGAAGGTGTTGTTAATTTAGGTGAAGGCGAAGGGCGGGAAGCTTCTAAAAATGCAAGCAGAACTGATGCAAGAGGGACAAGGCGACAATTTTTTAGACGTCGTTTACGAAAGCGCTATTTGTTACGGGAATTGGCTAAAAACAATATGTGCCCTTTAGATTATAAATTGGTTAAAGCCTGGAACCAAAAAGACATTTTCTGTAATAAGGGACTAAAGGAATGGTTGCGGTTAAACCCATATGAATTAAGAGCTAAAGCACTCAAAGAAAAAATCACTCTGGAAGAACTGGGTAGAATTTTTTATCACATGATTCAACGTCGAGGCTTTCAAAGCAACAGCAGAAGTGCTGGAGCTGAAAATAATGAAAAAAGTGTCATTTTTAAAGGTGATGCAAAATCAGGAAAAATTGGTATTTCCGAAACAACCGAAAGCATTAAAGATAATCAAACCCTTGGTTCTTACTTAAACAAAATTTACCCCAAGGAAAGCGAACCTTTTTCTGGAAGATTGGAGCGCATTAGAAATCGCTATACAACGCGTCAAATGTATATTGATGAATTTGAAGCTATTTGGGAACAGCAACAACAATATCATAAAGAACTTACCGATGAGCTCAAAACAATTTTTGGAGGTCGAAAAAAAGATGGCTATTCAGAAGACGGAGTGCTGTTTCATCAACGCCCATTGCGTTCTCAAAAACATTTGGTTGGCAATTGCTCGTTTGAACCCAAAAAAGCAAAATGCCATATTAGTGCTATTCCCAATGAACAACGTCGTGTTTACGAATGGCTCAATACGCTTAAATGTGATTTAGTTGGAGAGAAAGTCAAAATTACTTTAGAGGACAGGGAAAATATTTTGAAGCTATTGTTTTCAAAAGAAAAAGTAAAGTTTAAAGAAATTAGAAAAGCCATCAATAAATTAGATGGTCATTACCAATTCAATTATAAAGACGATGATGCTGTTTATGGCAGTCATACAATAAGCAATTTATCAAACAAAAAATTCTTTGGTAAGCAATGGTTTGAATTTTCGGAAAAAGAACAGGAAGATATTTGGCACGTATTATACAGTTTTGACGATAGGGAAAAACTAAAACAGTACGCGATTGAAAAATGGAATTTTAATGAAGAAAAAGCAGAAAAGATTTCAAAATTCAATCTAAAGGATGGTTATGCTAATTTAAGTAGAAAAGCCATTAATAACATACTTCCGTTTTTAAAAATGGGCTTTACTTACGATGTGGCAGTTGGATTGGGAGGCGTGAAAAATGCTTTAGAAGATAAATGGGAAGAATACGAAGATTTTATTCTGGACAATGTACCGGAAATTGTACGTTCCAACCTTAAAGGTGGTTACATAGAGCCTTTAAAAAACATGCTGAAAAAGGAATGTGAACTATCAGAAAAGGAATTGTCCAAACTATACCACCATAGTAGCAATATTGAAATCAATAAACTATTGGATAAACTTCCGGTAAGTCCAGAGGCTGATAAGGAAATACAAAGTATTAAAAATCCAGTAGTAATTACAGCACTTTTTGAAATTAGAAAATTGGTCAATGAAATTATCGAAGATTATGGAAAACCACACGAAATAAAAGTGGAGTTGGCTCGCGACCTAAAAATATCCAAGTCCAAAAGAAACGATATTAGGCGCGAACAAAAGCGCTTGGAGCGTGAAAATGACAGGGTAAAAGCCGAATTGGATTATATTGGTCAACGACCAACACATGTCAATATTCTAAAATATAAACTTTGGGAAGAATGCAACAAAACCTGTCCATATACTGGCAGGAATATAGAAGTGAACCAACTGTTTAGTGGAGAAATACAAATAGAACATATTTATCCGTGGAGTCGTTCACTAAACGATAGTTATATGAACAAAACCTTGTGCTTTGCAGATGAAAATAGAGCAAAGGGAGATTTAACACCCTACGAATTTTATAGTAAACAAGGTGAGCAAAAATGGAACGATATTAAATTGCAGGCATTAAGCTGTTTTAAAAACAAAACCAATTATCCAAACGCCTATAATAAGTTTAAACAGTTTGTAAAAGAAAAACAAGATTCAGATTTTATAAGCAGGCAACTAAACGACACACGCTATATAAGTAAAGAAGCCAAGAACTATTTATCTAAAATCTGTAACAATGTAATGGTAGCACCAGGACAGATGACCTCAAACTTACGTCATCATTGGGGACTCAATACCGTTTTGAATAAAGAAGGTGATGCCAAGACAAGAGAAGACCATCGCCACCACGCTATTGATGCCTTGGTTATGGCTTGTGCAACCAGAAGTCATTTGCAGGAATTGAGCAAATGGAATCGATATGACAGAACTTACGACCTTGAGAATTTCCCAAAACCATGGGAGACTTTTAGGGAGGATGTTGAAAATGCAGTTGAACAGATTTTGGTATCACACAAAAAACAAAAATCAATACTTACTGTAAGAACACATACAACCAAAAAAAACGGAACAACTTATAAAAATGTTGGTGTAGCCGCAAGAGGACAATTACACAAAGAAACCGTTTTCGGTAAGCCTAAAAATGGAGAAGAAGTATTTCATGTTAGAAAACCAATAGACTCACTAACTACAGAAAAACAATTGGAAAAAGTAGTTGATGAAACCATAAAACAGTTAATTTTTAAGCGTATTCATTTTTTGGAGGGTTTTGTAAAGGGAAAAATACCACCAGAAACATTTTTTGTTGTCGATGAAAATGGAGTGAAGCAACCGCAAATATTTTTGCCCAATAAAAATGGAAATCCAGTGCCAGTTTTAAAAGTTAGGATGAAAGAAAATATTGGTGGAGCAGAACCGCTCAAAGATAATCTAAACCAATGGGTAAACCCAAGGAACAACCATCATGTACTAATTTATAAAGACGATAATGGAAACTTAAAAGAAGATGTAGTTACATTTTGGACTGTTGTAGAACGCAAACGTAAAAGTTTTCCAGTATATCAACTACCAACAGATGGTAAAGAAATTGTCACTACTTTACATATTAATGATATGTTTTTATTGGGTTTAAATGAAGATGAGATTGATTGGGAAAATCCAAATTATGGTTTGTTGAAAGAGCATTTGTATAGAGTGCAAAAATTTACTTCAGGAGATTATTATTTTAGAATTTGCAATACAGCTTCTATTCAAAACAAAGAAGAAAAACAACAAATAAATAGTTTTGGGATGGGTAAAAACGGATGGACTACCCATAACCCAATAAAAGTAAAAGTATCTGTTTCAGGAAAAATAGAAAAACTATGAAAATTAAAAATATTGGTGTAAATTTACACCACTAAAACAATGTATTATGGCAAGACAAAGTATCACATTAGCCAAACAAAATGATGAATGGTTAAAAAACCAAGTAGCAGAACAAGAATTTGCAAGCAAAAGTGAAGCCGTTAATTATCTTATCAAACAAGCGCGAAATCAAGAAAAATATTATGATTTTGTGAGAATGAAAATAGAAAAAGGTGAAAAAAGTGGTTTCAGCAATAAAACAAAGGACGAATTATTGGCTGAAATTAAAAGCAATTTAAAATAATGCATTCCTACAGGTTATCCTTTGAGGCCGAAAGTGATATAACAAGACTTTATGGGTATGGTTATTACAAATTTGGACTTGTACAAGCTGATAAGTATTATGGTGACTTGTTTGAATGTTTCAAAAAAATTACTGAAAATCCATTGATGTTTCCCTCGGCTAACCATATTAAATCAGGTTTTCGTTATTGCGTCTGTGGCGTAGATACCATCTACTATACCATAAAAGAAAAGAAAGTAATTGAAATTGTAACCATTATTGGACGACAGGATTTTCCAAAATAAAATGCTCTTTGACATAAAGACACCTTATCTTAAACAACCAAACCACAACGAAAAATTGACCTTTTCAATTTTTTACAACCATTTTTCGTTGTGGTTTGATTAAAGATTAGAAAACACGATATTAAATAGGGTATTAAAGGATTGTTTAATAGGGTTGTGGTTTGATTAAAGATTAGAAAACACGATATTCGACACGCTTAAAGAGGAAGAACCTGCGCTGTTGTGGTTTGATTAAAGATTAGAAAACACGATATTCCAAAAAATATAGATAACACCTTATCACATGTTGTGGTTTGATTAAAGATTAGAAAACACGATATTAGCGGATATACCTTGTCGGACATCTTGCAGGTTGTGGTTTGATTAAAGATTAGAAAACACGATATTTAGTTGGCCTGTTACCTTCTAACAATCATGGAATTAAGTGTAAATATCGTTTAAAAAAATGCTTCTTTTTTGCAGTGATAAGGCAAGATTGAGGCATTTTTTTGTTTGTACACGAAGGGACAACTCGCTTGTTTGTGCCATCCGAGTTTCCCGAAAATTTTTTTTAAAAGAAAAGTGCGTTTTGCATAATTTTTTCAAATTTCCAATATTTTAATTTTATTTGCTTGCGAAGGGACAACTCGCAAGTTGTCCGTACATGAATATCAATAAATGAGAAATAGGAAAAGAAATAGAATGAAGGGTTTTGATTATGCAAGCGATAATTTGTATTTCGTTACCATTTGCGTTCAAGATAGAAAATGCTGTTTTGGAAATATTGATTTGATTGGGACAGGTCCCGACCTGACCGTACATAATTCCAATCCCAATGATGCAAATTATAATAATCAAAATTCTCCAGTCAATAATCAAAAAATGATTTTAAATGAATTTGGGAAAATTGCCCATCAGCAATGGCTATGGTTGCAAAATCAATATGATTATGCTGATGTTCATACATTTATTATTATGCCAAATCATGTTCATGCGATTATTGAAATTAATTCGGAAAAGGCAATAAAAGATCAAAAAATTAAGTCATTATCCCAATTGGTAGGTGCTTACAAAACCACGAGTTCTAAATTAATTCATTTGGCTGGTTTTAAAGAATTTTCGTGGCAGCGTTCCTTTCATGATCATATTATTAGAACAGATGCATCTTATGAAAGTATTTATGAATATATCGAAACTAATCCTGAAAGATGGAATAACGATTCTTTTTTCGCAACTAATTAAAATAGCTCCAACTGCGTGGGCAGTGGTTCTTTGGGAACTTCGGCGCGTCCCCAAAAATTCATGATATTGCCAAATTGTTTGTCGGTTATTCGCAGTACACTTACTTTTCCCAGTGGTGGCAACAATCTTTTTATCCTTTTTTCGTGCACATCGGCACTTTCACTACTGGCACAATGACGCATATAAACAGAGTATTGCATCATGGTAAATCCATCTTTTAATAAATTTTTTCTAAAGCCTGCAGCATTACGTCTGTCTTTTGCAGTGTCTGTTGGTAAATCGAAAAACACAAATAACCACATAATCCTATAACCATTTAGTTCCATAATTTGGGATACTTTATTTTTTTTCGTGTGCCACTATAGCATTGTTGTAAGGAGCTGGTCGTTTTTTGTAGAGCAACCATTAAGGGACTTTTTTCGGTTTTAAAATAAACGGTTCTAGTTAAAATTTGAAGGAGCTCCGATTTTATCTCGGTATTTAATTCCTGTTCATCATAATGTTGCATAATATAATGTACAGCCTCATCAACTATTGGTCTAAAAGGTTCCATAATATCATCAGCCAAAGCAAAAGCATTGTACTTGCTTTTATGGTGTATGCCTACTGTATTAAGCAATCCACTACCAGATAATGCTCTAGCTGTTGCGGCTCTTAAAACAGCATAACCATAGTTTAAAAAGTTGTTGGGGTAATCGCCAAAACGTTCACGTTTAAAATCCATTTCAAAAAAAGATTTCCAATAAAAATTAGCAGCCACAGCTTCCATGTTGGTTGTATCACCACTCAATACTTTACTTGCTAAAAACTCAAAATTGTTTTTGTTTTTCGTGATTGTTTTTAAAAGACGACCTTGATTCTTAATTTTCTCAATAATGGTTTGCTGCCATAATTGCTTTTTTAATGGTTGACTTGCTGCCAGTTGATTTTTAAAAATTTCTTGTTGTACATGATGGCTATTAAGGTTTAAAAACATACCATTGGGTAAGTGAGATGTATTACAAATAATAACTGAAGCATTATTGTCAATTAACAAATTCATTGCAGTGATGCTTATATAAACCTGAGGGTTATCAATAACGATAAATCCAATATCTTCAATTGGAATTGTGGCTTCCCTTAGCTCACTTTTTATAACAAGTTGTAGATTCTTACATGAAATTTTGCTCTTTTTTTCAATTAGTATTGATTTCTTAAGCATCTTATTGGGTTTTAGGTATAAGGTACATTAAGTCAAAAAGAGAAGCTTCCTAATATCTTTGATTTGTTAAAAATATGCGATAAATAAATAGGAAATGTAAATAAATAGGTTGAGCAGCAACATTAAATTAATTCGCATCTTTTTTATGTTCTTAGTCTTTCAAACGTATTACTAAAATAAGGGTTATAAAAAATAACAAATGCACTTATAGCCTTATAAACGTGTAGCTTGTAATTTTTGAGTGTTAATGTTACTATTACAAATTTAAAAATGACGTATTACAGAACACTTGATCTGCTATTTGAAAAGTAAAATAAGGTTTTAATTTGTGGTTACTATAACTACAAAGTCATCATCCAATTGCGTTGCAATTTCCTGAATAGCCTTAACTCTTTTCTAAGAATAGGGATAAAATCTTTCCCATTGCTGTTACAATATTCTAAGCGTTTACAGTTTTTATAAAGTAATTTTGTTAAACGCTCAACCCTATGAGCATGTTTGTATTTGTTTCTAGAAAAGGGTTCTATTTCAGCCTTAATGATTTCTGGACCCAATAATT
>Ga0316208_1003754_pt1 | contig 10649 bp, 7 predicted proteins | sample 3monopyrite_MG_FD_204944 | JGI IMG/M metagenome (GOLD analysis project Ga0316208, IMG submission 204944) | Microbial mat bacterial communities from mineral coupon in-situ incubated in ocean water Damariscotta River, Maine, United States -... | ecosystem: Environmental > Aquatic > Marine > Coastal...
CTGGATTAGTGTATGATGAAAATTTTAGAAGTGTGAAAAATGAATTGGCACTTTTTTAAGAAAAAAAAGATGAAATTGTTTGGAATTTACCACAGTTCATTGTTGTGCTTTCGTTATTTATTCGTTTTCAATTGCTCTTCAAAAGCAACGACAAGGTTTTCTGCATCTGATGTAACTCTCTTCATAAAATAAACATATCCTGTCCAGTGGAAAGAAAGTCTAGAAAAAGTGTTTATAAATTCTTCATCGGATGCCATTTTATCGAAATCATATTTGTAAATAACTTCGGAAGACTCTGGATCAATATATGTTCTGATATACTTATTAAATATTCGGAAATCTAACTCTATTGCATTGCCTAATTTGTCAACAACAGTTTCTACTTGTGTCAAAAGAGTATTAAAGCTAGCAACTTGATTTCGCAATTCTATTTTATAAAGTAAATTCAATTCACCATTGCTTTTCATCTCCTCATATGTTGGTAATTCAGGAAATTTAAATATTGTCCTAGAAAACCTAATTAAAGCGTTTTCAACCGTAATTGAATCTTGCTTTGTTTCGATTTTTCCTAGTTCCAATAATTCTGTTGTTTTGGTTATCAAAGTAAGTGTTTCATCAGCTCTGCTGGTCAACGCTCTACTATTTTCAATTAATCTATTTAAGTCTTGATAAATTCTTTTATGGTACTGAAATGAACGATTATTTTGCTTATCTTTTTCATTCCAATTATTAATCTGTAAAGCAATGAGAATACCAATAACTACCAGAATAATTTCTCCAATCGCATAAATTAGATATTTGCTAAATTTATTTTCGGAGACTAATTTTTGTCTGATTTTTCTAAAGAACTTTATCATAGGTTAGCGGTTTGTTATAGTTTCTACTTCGTAGCCTTGGCGAAGAAGTAATGAAGCACAACGTCTCGGCTATGGTTAGTACGGGAATTAAAATTACTGAATTCCCGATTAAGCACTTAGCCAAAACTTTTTATTTTGTTTTATCTTTTTCATTTTAAAGCCAAATCAAAAGATTTGGCGGACTTGGTTAAAAAGCATTACACTTTGGGTTAAGCACCAAAACCCGTATTAATTATAGCCATTGTTGTGCTTAGTATTTATTTTAAATTTCTTGTTTTCTATCAACTTAATTAATTTTCCTTTCCACCCGAAATCGTCATTTTGATTTTCAAGTAATGAATTGATTGAACTTATCACTTTTTCAGATGCCTCTTTTGAACCTTCTGGTCCTCTAGCACTATGATGCTCAGCCATTCCCATAGGTGAATAATTAACTTTAAATCCGTTATTTAGAATCTCCTTTGCTTTTAATTCGAATTCATTGTCTATAATCGAGAGAACTGATAGGATTTGTGGACTTATCCAAGAGCCTTTTTCTAATCTAGTCCATAATTCAGGAATCAACTTGTTTTGCTCCATTGGTGTCAATTTGAAAGATGCCATAATTGCAACCAAATGAGGTCTCCAATCCTGGTTATTTAGAAGTTTTTGAATTCCATTTATAATTAATTCTTGGTCATTATTATCACAAATTAAATCAAGCCTTTCCAAACTCTTATTGAGATTCCATTCCGTTGGTTGATTATTGTCATTGTTAAGTCCTATTAATGGTAAGTGATTCGGATGTCCATTCCAAAAATCTTTAAATATCCCAAAGTCTAATTCACTCATTTTTTGTCATATTAAGCACAACGGTTTGTGTATGAAGCGTTGGGCATTTCGAAGCAATTACCTGTCAGACCGCCACAATGTTTATTAGATGTAATACCCTTGAAATTAGCACTATCCGCCCAATGATTTATACACTTTGTTACCCACTGGCATTCATTGTTTTCAGTCAATTTGCCTTTCAAGTTTGCTACAATTTTCATTACTTCCTGTGCGTTGGCAAGACATACTCTTTTGCAATTTTGAGTCAAGCGTTGGCTCGTGCGAATTGCAAATGTGTATGGCTTTTGGGTCGGCATTACATTCCACTTATTAATTCTTTTGCTTTATCTAATGTATATGAACCAGCAACTTCTTTCTTGTCGAAAATCATAAAGTAAGCATAATCTTGTCCTGCTTGTTTTTCCCATTCAGTTCCTAATCTACATTTTGCTTCGCTATCAGTATTATCTAAATGGTCTCCTTTTGTTTCGATTAAAATAATTTTTCCAGATTTCGTCTGTAAAATAAAGTCAGGATAATGATTTGCTTTAAATCCATTGATGTAAAAACCTTTTCCTCTTTCTAAATTTCGATGCCAAAAAGCAATATTAGAAGATGTTCCAATTTCCATAATTACTTTTTCTTCAAAATTATTCATTGAGCCTTCTCTTTCATATAAAGAATTTCCAATTGAAGAACCTAAGTTACCTGGAACAATTTCATTACTTAATTTCCAATTATTCTTGGTATTAATTCGTTTTGACTTTATTAAATCTAAAAAGCGACCTTCTGCGTATGAATCAGCTAATAGTCTTATCTTATCTTTAATCTTATTTGTGTAACTGTATTTTCTAACTAAAATATCTCGAAGCTGTTCGATATTCATACTGTTCAAGATACGACCGATATAAACTTTAATCTCTTGGTCTGGAATAGGATACATATTACCTACAATTTGCATTATTTGATGCGTAATGTCGATAATTTGATTTTCTTTTGGCTTGGCTAAAATATATTCTGCAATTGGGTCTTTAACTACGTTTTCTTCAATTTTTGTGAAAGATGGACGATACTCATCTTTCTTTGATTCTTCTAAATCCACTTTGTATAAATCTGATGAAATTTGGTCAAAGTCAATTTTTATATCTTCATCAGATAATTTAAAGTCTTTTAAAAGGGATTCTCTATTTAATAATTCTTCATCTGTTCCAAAAATATCACTTGCGGTAACTTTAATAAAGAATTGAGGAAATTCAATCTTTTCAATAAATCCCTTGTTTACCTCTTTTACATTGTATCGTTTTACTTTATCTCCCATTTCTTGAAATATATTTTCATCTACTGGCTGTTTTTCTTGTTCCTGAATTTGCTGTTCTAATTCCTTGCTTTGTTCCTCTGCCATTGTTTCAATTTCATCAATTACAGAAGTTGTTTCAATTTCATCTTCACTTGCATTTGGGTCAAAAGAAACACGGTTTTTATCAATTGTATCTTCTTCCTCAGTTTGTTGCTCTGGAAACAAGAATGTTTCAACAGGGTCAGCAGTTTTTGTTTGCTTTTCTTCTTCTGTCATATTATCGACCTTGCGATAATCTTTTTCACTAAAACCAGAAGTTTGTAAACCTTTGACAATGTTTTGGAGAGTTTCATTAAACTTTGCCGAAGCGGTTAAAACGTATGAAAGATTTAATTGAAACGCACTGTGTTTTTGCACATAAGGCTGACGCAAAACACGACCTAAAATTTGCTCTACATCAACTGCACTAGATTTATCAGCTAATGATGCCAATATGTATGCAAACGGACAATCCCAACCTTCTTTTAAAGCGTTTATTGTGATAATATATCTTACTTCACAATCTTTCTCCATTAATTCAACGCATTTCAATTCGTCAATATTTGCCGTTTTAATTTTAATTTGATTTTCAGGAATACCCAAACCCAATAATTGTTCTTTTAATTTCTCAAAAGTGGTATTATCATCTTTGGTTTTTGGTTGAGCTTGAAACAGTACTATTGGGCGAATGTATTTTCCGCCATCTGCTTCTTGTTTTTTTGCTAAGATTTCTAATTTACGTTGCAAATGCAAAGCATTATTTATTACTTCTGTTTTATCGTGATTATTATAAACAATTACAGGAAGCTTAACCATATGTTCCTTTTTCAATTCGATTGCAGGAACTAGACTTACAATGTTGCTGTTTTCTTTTGGTGTTGCAGTTAAATCTAAAATAAAAGAAGGGTTTAAATTTTTGAGCATATCAACACTCAAATCACTTTCTGCATTGTGACTTTCGTCAACTACCAAAACAGGATTTAAACTTCTAATTACATTTATTAAAGCTGTATTATCAATTCCCTCTAAAATATGTTCTTCACTTTTGTATTGTGATGCAAATGTTTCTAATTGACCGTTTTCTTGATAAACTTTTCTGTCTTCTTTATTGTTTGCACGTAAACTCGCAAAGCTCATAATAAAAACACTTAGTTGGTCTTTTACAACTGTAGGATTAAAATTAGAACCTTGTAATAAATCTTGTTTTTGATAAATTTCTACTCTGTGATTGAATAAAGCATTTAATTTTTGCCTGTATGGATGCTCAGGGTTTGAAAGAGCATTTACTGTTTGTTGTAAAAGATTACTCCAAGGAACTAACCAAATTACAGCTTTTGGCTTTGAAGAATCGTAAGCAGAAAAAATGGAATGCAAAGCATTTACTGCTATAAATGTTTTACCACCAGCAGTAGGAACTTTTACACAAACGTGAGCAGCGTTTGGTATATTATTTTTATACGGCTGCATACCTGTATTATTCAGAGGATTATAAGGTCCTATCTTATCCGACCAATATTGATTAAATGCTTTGGGTAAATTCTTTTGTTCCTGAACATAGTCCAAATATTCTTCAATATTTTCAATTACCTTTTGTTGATAGCTTTTTAATTCCATAATTTAAAACCTTGTAATATCTCTTGGTATTTTTTTAAAAATAATATTTTTTCTTGCCATAAAATCTTTTGGCAACAAGCAATTATCTGCATAAATAACATATTGCTCGCCCTTTGTTTTAATCATTTCTAACGAATCATAATCTAAGGTTGTTAAACTATCTTTTTCGTATATGAAATAATAAACCGAATGTTCTTTTTGTCCTAAAAAGTAATTAGTTTCTTTGAGATTATTCGGTTCAGCAAATGATGTTCGAGTTTCTGAAAACCAAATATATTCTCGAATTTTATCTATACCAACGGCTTCATTTAGGTTTTGATTTTCAACAAAAAGCGGCAAACCAAGTTCATAAAAATCAAATGTACCGCCAGTTCCTTCAACTACGTTTTTGTCTACTCCGTAACCTTTAGCAACTCGCTTTACTCTTTCGGCAGTAATATCATTGGCATAGTCTTCCATTTCCACCAAAATAAATTTTCTATTACCACCATCCTTTTTATTTAGGTTTAATACTGCATGAGCTGTTGTGCCTGAACCAGCAAAGGAATCAAGGATTATCGAATTTTTATTTGCACCAGTAGTGAGTATAATTTCAATCAAACTTGATGGTTTTGGAAATTCAAATACGCTATCGTTAAAAATTAATTTATTTTCTTTAGCTGAATCTTGTGAAAAACCTCCTTTATCTATGATTGTTGCCAATGTAGTACCTTGCCTTACCTCACTTAGATATCTTTTTAAGAATGGTGTCCCAGACTTTTCTCTAAATCCAATTCGACCGTCCTTTAGGAAGGTCTCTATTTTTTCTTTGTTATATAGCCAACATTTATTTTCTGGAGGATTATGAACAGAATTATCTTTTGTGTTTGTAATTGGGAAGATGCAGCTTTCTGCTAAACGACCTCCCTTACCATTGGCTGATAAGTCTGAAGTTCTCCATCGACCATATTTATCATTGTCAGGATTCTTATAAGCCTTGTTTAATTCCTCAGTCCTTGGTTGTAAATATATTTCACAATTCTCTATTTTCTTTGCGTATGAAATAATGTATTCGTGATTTTTTCCAATTATTCTATCGTTTGGTGCTGTAGCTCGCCTTTTCCAAACCAGGACTTCAATTAGATTTCTACCACCAAAAATCTCATCGCACATTAATTTTAAATTAGATTGCTCATTGTCATCAATAGAAATAAATATGGCTCCATCTTTTGCTAATAATTTATGAAGCAATTTTAATCTTGGATACATCATACACAACCATTTGTCATGTCTAGTTAAATCTTCGCCGTCTTTTCCAACTACTTCCCCTAACCATTTTTTTATTTTTGGGTGATTTACATTATCATTATAAACCCATTTTTCTTGACCTGTATTATATGGGGGGTCAATATAGATACACTTTATTTTCCCTTCATATTCTGGCAGTAAGCTTTTTAAGGCTTCTAGGTTGTCTCCTTGTATTATTTTATTTCCTCTTTCAGTAGAATCAGTTTGTTCTCCATTATCAGCAGTAAAACCATATTTATGTTCCAAGACTCTATAAGGCACATCTTGGTGGTGGTTTATTACTTTATCTTTTCCTATCCAATTTAATGTTGGCATATATTTATCTCTAATTTAATCGTTATTAATTGTCAAAAATAGCCTTAATTTTCTCAAACCAAGATTTTATTTCATCGAAAGAATTTAGCTCTTGTAAGTGTTCTTTTGTAATCTGTTTTGCCAATTTTCCATTTAAAATACCTTTTACGGCTTTTTCTTCAAAGCCAGTTTTACTTTCAATAAAGGTTGGAATATCTTCTATATCCCAATTTTCAATAGAATTACAATCGATTTTAAATTCTGCTTCAATTAAAGATTTTGGGATATAGTTTTCCATTTCCCTTTTATCTGTCATTATGCAAATCGAATTGTCATCTCTCGCATTTATCTCATCACACTGTTTTTTATACTGTTCTGAATTTCTACCAGAATTAGAATCTCTATCGTATAAATGGAATTCTGTTACATTAGAACCTTTTAAATAATTTCGGTCAACCCAATTTTTAAGATTTCCACCTTGCAATGGAATTATATTTATTTGCTTTTCTTCTAAATCAATAATTTCTTTTAGTTCAGGAATGTTTTGATTAATGTTCTTAATGAACTTAATATCAAATTCTCCTTCCACACAAATTACTAATCTGCTTAAATATGGCATTACACCCAAGGTTTTTGCAATCTCATTTAATTTTGTTTCCGACTTATTTATTTGTGCTTGACCTTCAATCTTTTCTATGAAAATTAAATTTTCATCTTTTACAATTTTTGCAATTTCAGGTGTGTGGGTTGTAATTATTAATTGATTCTTCTCTTTTTGTGAAAGTTCCACCAATGCTTTAATTAGCATATTCTGATGATTCGGGTGCTGTGAAGTTTCAGGTTCTTCAATAGCATAAATAATATTTCTGTTCCTTGTGTTTTTTCTTTCTGCTTCTGCTCTGAAATAATTTAATAAAATCAACCGCCTAATTCCGCTACCTCTTTTATTTACAGGAATACCATCGTCTGTATTGAAAGAAAAAGAGAATAAAGAATCCCAAGCTTTATTAGAAATATCAGGATTTAGAACCTTTGCAATTTCAGGGTTCATTTCTTCTAATTTCTTAATTGTATCTTTTCCTATTTGAGTTGCTTTTGTTTCTATAATCTTTTTAATTGCTTCTAATTCATCAATTACTTCATCAATTGCCGATTGTGTAATTGCTTTTAATGGTTGCTGAACCTCTTTATCGGAATCTTTATTTAATCTGTCAGATTGGAATAAAAAGTAATTTGGTAATTCCTTCTTTAAACTCTCCCAAATCTTTTTTCCATCATCTTTTGATAAAGGAATACTGATTTGTTCTAAATCGTCTGTTTCTGTAACAGAATAAATAGCTTGTCTGATTTCTGAGCTTGTATTCTTTTTTACTTCATCAACATTCAATTTATCAGAATAATCATCAGCTAATAACTTTCTTAATGGGTCAATTTTTAATGTGGATAGTGGCTTTTTAAATTCTTTCGGATAATTCGCAGTCAATTCAACTTTTAAACTGCTTGCTGTTAATTTGCCTTTTGAACAATCCCAAATTTGATGTATTTCAAGAAGTCCATCTTTGTTTAGAAGGTATTCATTTTCAAGATTTGTAGGAATAGTGTCAATTATGTATTCTTTATCCTTTTCTATTTCAAACACACAACCAATTGACATAGTATTGTTGTTTGCAAAAACACTGTAATCAGATATATCAATTTTTACAGTTTCGTTATTAAAGAATATTTCAAGTGCTTCAAGTATTGTTGATTTTCCAATATCATTTTGTCCAATAATAACATTTAATTTGTTGTCAAATTCAACTTCGATATTCTTATATCCCCTGAAATTCTCTAAAATTATCTTTTTTAATATCATAGTTCGATTTCTCTTTGGTCAATTATTAGTAGTGGGCGGTGGCAAAAAAATAGCTCTTTTGTTTTTTTGGGGTCGGCTTTTTTGTGTGTCGGCAAAAAAAACAAATGTGCTATTTGTGCGTGGGCTTCTCATTTCAATTTCTTGTAGCAAATTTGTCATTGCATCTCTGTTTCTTTTGCTTGTGGGTAACGGTCTTGTATAAGAATAGTGGCGGTTTTATGTGCACAAACTTTTCAGTTTAGACCAAATCTAATTATTGTTACTATCTTTCGTTTTTGCAGAATTTCCGCCATTATTTTTATACGTTGTTAGGTGCTGGCTTTTCTATATATTTGCTTTGCACTTCTTTTTTACTGAATAAAATATACCTTTTTAATTTTATTCCTTTCAATGTGATATATCGCTACGGCTTCAATTATTTCTTTTCCAAATTGAACACGCTCTTTATCTATAACAATATTACTTTGAACAATTCTCTCTTTTAGCTCACAATGCAGATTAGGTGTTTTTTCAAACATCTCTAAATATTGTTTTCTCATCATTTCTTTACCTTTATAAAGTAATTTGTTAGGATATGAATAAATTTCAACATCATCTGCATATGGTTCTAAAAAAGCATCAATATTTCTAAAGTTATACGCATTTAATTGTCGTTGAGCTAAATCTGCAGGTGAATCTTTAAGTATTTCATTTGGCTTAAATACAGCGCCTTTATTTATAACAGTATTTATTTTGGAAAGATTTTCTATATTTTCAATTGGATTAGCATCTAAAAGAATAAGATTAGCTTTTTTGCCAATACTAACCGTTCCAAGTTCATTTTCTCTATCAAATATTTTTGCTCCATTTATTGTTGACGCTTGCATAATTTGCCAGTTACTCATTCCGCTTTTCCGCATTGTTTTTAATTCTGCTAAATAGGATGAAGCGTGTAAAGTCCCAATGTTTCCAGCGTCAGTACCAGTAGCAATTAAAACTCCTGCATCAGATAATATTTTTAGATTAACTATACTAATAGAATCGGACTTTTTTAAGTCCAAAACAGTTTTTTGAGAATTTGCATAGCTTTTGTAATTCTCGACTAATAAAGTGTCAGACAGATGTTTTAAATCTAATAAAGTACCTAATTGAAATGGGTCTGCTTTTTGTAACTCGTAATTACTCATTAAAAGTTTTTGACCAAATGTATTTATATATCCTCTATGAACTATTAATGTAGGACAAAGAATGGTTTTGTTTTTTTTCATTAATTGTACAAAATCATCCTTTAAAATTTCGTCGTCTACACTATGTACCAAAAAATCAGCACCATTTTCTACTGCCAATTGAGCTGTAATCCGCTGAGTTGCGTGTACCGCAATTTTTAAATTGTTTTTATGAGCTTCATCTATTATAGCTTTTATGATTGGTAGGTTTTTGCGAGCACTTCCTTCTATGCTTAAACCGTCTGCTCCGGCGATATACCAGATTTTGATAAAATCGGGATTATATTGCAATTGTTGTTTTACTCCATTAATACCATCTTCAATAGTTTTTGTTAAAGTGAAAGGTTCATCTTCTCCTAAATTCTCATAGACTTTTGGTTCATAAGTAGTCAATAAAGGACCAGTTATAAAAATTGTTGGTGAAAATATTTTATCATTAAAATCCTTACGTTGTTTTAGGAAATGATAATTAGCACCAACATCAATAACTGTAGTGATTCCATTTTGAATATATCTCCTTAATTTAGCTTCCATATCGGATTTTGCTAATGTGATTTCTTGGTTATAACTCCTATACTTTTGTAAATCAATAGCATCTGGACGCGTATATAAGCCTCCATTTTGGAAGAAATGAATATGTGCATCCACTAAACCTGGAACAAGATATTTAGCTGTTCCATCGATAATAGTAGCATTTTCAGGAATCTTTATTTTAGTACTTTTTTGAATATCGGAAATCAAATCGTTAGTAATTACAACAGTTTGATTAGGTATTAATTCTTGTTTTTCTACATCAGTTACTGTAACATTAGTAATATAAGTTTGTGCTAAAATTGTGAAGGAAGAAATAAGAAATGTGAATACTAATAGATACTTGTTTTTCATTTTTATTCTTTTTAATTAGTCTCGTTGTTTTAATAACTGAATTGTTTATTCAGCTTGCACCTAACGTTGTTGTATATGGTTTGTTGCGTGTTTTACGCACCTAATTCAGTAAATTATTACTGACCAAGAAAGTCCGCGAGGACTTTCGTAAGTAAGCAAAAAGCCAGCAATAAATTATATACGGTGTTACCCAACGTTATTATTGATTTCCTTCGGATGTCTTACTTGGTTTAAAGAAGTCATAATTTACACTAAAACTAATCCAAGCTTTATCATTATATTTAAATCCGCTACCTAAATCTCCAAATCCTTTATCCCAACCAACAATAAAACCGGGCGAAATGGCTCCAAACTTAAAGGAAATTCCTAAACCGTAAGTTAAGCCAGTTCCATTTTCAAGTTTTTCTGCATCCATAATATTTTCATTATTTGCAGAATTGTAATTTAAAGAAGTAACACCTGCAAATCCAAAAGGTGCTACATAAAATTGTTTTTCAGAGGAAACC
>Ga0316208_1003755_pt1 | contig 10649 bp, 5 predicted proteins | sample 3monopyrite_MG_FD_204944 | JGI IMG/M metagenome (GOLD analysis project Ga0316208, IMG submission 204944) | Microbial mat bacterial communities from mineral coupon in-situ incubated in ocean water Damariscotta River, Maine, United States -... | ecosystem: Environmental > Aquatic > Marine > Coastal...
CGAAAGCTGCTACAAAGTTCCATGATCGACGTCCTTGTCGAGTGAGGGGGAGTGATGCTCCCTTCATTCTGACAGGGACGTCGATTTCCCTCAGCGTCAATCCAAAAGTGACAAACTCGAACTTAGGATCAGTCCCGAAATAGATTCCCGATTTCCGTAGCCTTGTTTGACCCGAAGCCGCAGGCGATGGTGTTTTGAATGCGTGCCGGCGTCTGAAACACCATCGCCTGCGGCTTCGGGTCAAACAAGGAACTTATTTCGGGACAGTTCCTTAACTCCGAGTCGGTGTCTTTCGGTTGGTCGCCTGAGTTTCGGAATTCGCTTTGGGTGGCGAATCGCGGAACGTCACGACGGCTTCGTTCGAAACACCTTCTCCGTCGGGGAGCTTGCGGATGATGGTTCCAACTTTCAGTTTCGTGGCGGCTTCCCTGGAGGGAGGGGCAAGGACGATGACGCGGAACCGCTGCCCCTGTTTCGTCTGGCTGTTTCCCAAGACAACCTTCAGCCAGGTAGGCTGGGTCTCGACCCAGCTTGACCCACACTGGATTGCTGGGACACGTCCCAGCCTACGGCACTGCCAGCCAGGTAGGCTGGGTCTCGACCCAGCTTGACCCACACTGGATTGCTGGGACACGTCCCAGCCTACGGCACTACGGCACTGATCAGTTCTGTAGGGTGCGTCTTGACGCACCAGCGACTGGAGGCGATCCGGGCGTGCCCTTCTGATCAATGTTCGACAATCATCTCGCCGTTCATGACGAGCCAGTGGCCGGGGAAGGTGCAGAGGTAAGGATATCGACCGGGTTGCTTTGGGGCTTTGAAGTAGATGATTGATTCGTCTTTGGGCAGGACGACGTTTGTGTAAGCGAGTACGTCGTCGGTCATCGGGATGTAGTGCCGGATGGCTGCTTCTGGATCAGAGATCAGTTTGTTCGCGAGCTTGCCGACTCGTTCAAGCGTGCCAGGTTTGAGCAACGCCCAGTTGTGCGGCACGACGTCGGGATTCAGTAGTTTGAACTCGATGAACTCGCCCGGTTTCACTGTGAACGACCGAGTGGCGAATGAGAGATTGCTGGCGGTTTCGATGGTGATCTGGCGGTCGCCCTTACGCCGTTTCGCGTGAGGATTCGGCACGCTGCGAGTGGCCATGGCCAGGTCGGCGTGAATCGGATGAGGACTGATTGTTTTACCAGCGAGGTTCATGAGCCCAGGGGCGCCAGTGAATGGCTCTTCCCGCAGCTTGTGAACCGTCGCAAACAGTTCCTGTGATTTTCCTTCTTCCGTTTGAATCAACAGATGCAACTGATTGACCGGCTGCAGGTCCGGCATTTCCAGGAACAGCGACTTTCCATTGACGACATGTGCCGACGTGATCTGAACGTGGTCGTGGCCGCGCATGAGCGGATGCTTGCCTGAAAACTCCGGCGATCCATACGCGCCGCTGTACCGATAATTCCACGCCTGAGCAAAGTGGTTGCTTGCCTGTCCGGCGATGCTTGCGTCGAGCGGCTGCGAAAAGTTGATCAGCACGCCGTTGCGGAAGACCTTGTAGCCGACCGGAAGCTGCACGGGATCGCCGGTGTAGCGAACTCGCTGAAAACACCCAGGCTGCGGCGTGTAGCTGCCCCACCCCTGCATCCCCGCGACGTAAAGTTGACCGTCGTGCGGGGAGAATCGACCTCGGTGTGCACCGGAGAGAAACTCGCCAGGCAATGGTACGATCGCTCCTTGAGGCTGCCCGTCGACTTCGTCTTTCAGTGTCAGAAAGTGAGAGCCGGTTCCGAAGGAGAAGTGAAGCAGTTGACCTTTCAGCGGTCCCCAGCGATCGCTGTTGACGACCTGTTGGCCACCGGCCGAGTTGTCGACACCTCGCGGCAGATAAACAAGCGGCAGCTGCGGCGGTTGTCCGTTCTTTGGTCCTCGGAATCCGAAGAAAGGAGCCGCGGTCGCAGTCCTTTTTTCGTCCGGTCGGAACGCGCAGATCATCGTCGACGGCGTCCACGAACCTTCAGAGCAAGGGACTGTGATCATCCCGTCAGACGTCAGACCGATGCCGTCGGGATTGCGGAACCCGGTGGCAACGATCTCCACCTTTTTACCGTCCGGCGAAATGCGAACGATGCCCTGGTTGCCCGACGCCGTGTAGAAGTTTCCGGCTTCGTCGCGTTCGAGTCCGCAGATGAAATCGTGTCCGGCGGCAGACGTTTCGAACGCGTTGCTGAAACACTCGTAGACGTCAGCCTCGCCATCGCCGTTGAAATCGTGCAGGCGCGTGAGCTGGTCCCGCCCCAGCACGAAGATTCCATCACCGTCAACGATCATTCCCTGACAGTGATGCAGGCCGGAAGCGAAGCGGTTCCAGACAGCCTTCTTTGACGGGTAACCAAGTCCGGAAACTCGCCACACATCGCCGTGCATCGTGCAGAGCAGTGCCGAACCGTCGGGAAGAAAGCCGAGCCCACCTCCGAACAGTGGAGCCTTCCACGGATTGTCGATCGGCATTTCGATCGTATCGATGGCGTAGGGTGACGCGCTGCCATGCCGGATTTTCGTTTCGAAAGTCTGCGGCCACTGTCTCTGTAGCTGGTTGATCTGGCCTGTTAGCGGATGCTGGTCGAGGGGCGCAACCTGCCGCACAAACCTGCCGTTTTCGACCGATGGCGCGTCGAGGTACTCGGTCTTTCCGATTCGATATGCAAAGGCGACCTGCTTTCCGAATCGGTAAAAGCCTTGATAAACGAAGGGTTCGGTGACCTTGTTTCCGTGCGGACCTTTTCCTTTCTCAAGATATGAAACTGCCGTTCCGTCCATCAGGACTCCGGACAGAAATCCGTGCCGCACCGCCGAGAACTTCAGAAAGCCGCCTTTCCAGACGGCGTCATACGAAAGAGTGTCGGGGTTGAAGCAGCAGGCAAGTTCGCCGTTCTCGCCGAGCTGCACGCACACTCCGCGAGGAACGGTGACGCCGTCACCTCGGAAGATGCCAGCCTGGACACTTCCCAGCTTGACGTCGTTCCACGCGTCGCTCGCCCAGACTGTTTCGTCCTGATTTCCCCAGTGCCCAAGCTGGCCACCGTCCAGACCCGGATACTCCATCAACAGTGGCGGGACGGGCTCGCCGGATTGGGCGAACGCTCGGAAGTGCTCGGCTTCTTTGGCGTAGAAATCGTAGATGCGGTCCCGGTTAACTTTGTGCTGCCAGTTTGGCCAGTGTTCGGGTTGCAGCGGCTTTCGATCGAACTCAAAAGCGACCGGGCCATGTAAATGAGCGTGTGTGTGGTGAATGATCGACTCGACATCGGCCAGCGGCACTCCATCCGGAGTTCCGAGCCCCAGCAGGAATTTCAGCAGGTCGCGCAACTGAGATTTCGACATCGTGGCCGTCAGGTTGTCCGGCATCAGCGTGCCGATCTCGCGTCGGGCTTCGATGTCGTCCTTGGAAATTCTGACGAGCGGATCCTTCAGCCGCGTTGAATCTTTGAGGTGCAACTGCTGAGCGTCTTCTTTAACGATGTATCCGCGGACGGATTTTCCTTCTGAGGTGACAACGAGATGCGCGTTGAACTCTGGCTTAACGTGGCGCTTCGGCCACAGAACTGACTCGATGATTTCGTGAGGTTTGCGTTGTTTGCCGATTTCGATGAGCGGCGGTCCGACCGTTCCTCCGTGACTTCCAAACTTGTGGCAGCTCAAGCACGCTGACCTGGCGTTGGCGAAGACCATGATTCCGCGCGCTGCGTTGCCATGCTCCTTTGCGTCAGCGAGGAGCTGGGAAACAAGTTCAGCGGAGTACTCGGGAACTTTTCCCATCGGTGCCGAGTTGCCTCCGTGAGGCGCTGCATGATGGTCGGCGTGTGAATTCTCAGGCCGGGTCCAGGCCAGCAACGTGGTATCGTCTTTCGTAGGAGCGTGAGCCATCTTCCAGAGTGACTCTCGAACTCCTTTGCTGATCCGTACCCACTTGGGCAGGCCGCTGCTGCCGATGCCGCCTTCAACCAGCTTGCCGATGGCCAGGCCTCCCGGCACCGTACCGCGTCCGAGCGATTCGACTTTCTGGCTGGCGACAACTTTTCCATCGACGAACAGTCGGATCAGGTGTGCTTCGTACGTCATACTGACGTTGTGAGGTTTGCCGTCGCAAATGATCGCCTTCGAAGTCGTGTGGTCTGGTTTCAGCCCGGGCGTGTAGACGGTGAGATTTCCCGAGCCATTCATCGAGAATAGTTCCCAATGTGCTGCCGAACTTTTCGTGTCACTGGCAACGATGATGTTGTAGTTGCTTCGCGAAGGCAGCGTGACGCGAGCTTCGACGGTGATCGGCGGCGTTCGATACTCGGCCCTGCCTGGCAGCGAGACACCGCGGACGACATGCGTCGCGGCCGGAGCGCCGGTCGCCGTTTGCGGTGGCCAGGTGCGAGGTGTCGGCTTTGGTCCCGGCTGTTCTCCGTCGAGCTGCGGCAGGATCCAGTCGAGCCCGTCGAGGTTATCCTGCAGCCGCTGTTCAACGTCGTCCTGAGTGTGTCCGATAATGCCGATTGGGCCGTCGTAGCCCGAGTTGCGAATCGTTTTGAGCAGCGAAACGTCCAGCTCGCCTTCGCCAAGCGGCAGAATCTTCTTTCCGTGCTTGTCGCCGTCCCGCGTGATCCCGTTGAGGTTCAGACAAAGCAGGTACGGACTCATGGCTTTCAGATTCGCGGCGAAGTCGTCCACTCGGTCGTGCGAATGGTGCTGGTTGTAAACGATGCCGACGTGCTCACCGTCGTGGTGCTTCCTCAGGTACTCACAAACGGCGACCAGATTCTCAGGTTCGCCGCCCCACCCGCCGTGGTTGTAGAGCCCGACTTTGCATTTCAACTCACGAGCTTTCCCAACCAACGGCAGCATCTGCATCGCGGCCGCTTTGACACGGTCTGCCTGCGTCGCTCCTTCCGGCGAGCCGAGCGTTCGCCAGATCTGCGGATGCAGGTCGTACTTCTGGAAGAGCTTGTAAGCTTCTTCGTGCCCGCCCCAGAAAGCGAAGTACTCGATGCCATGCTTTTTGTATTCGAGAATCTCCTGCTCGAACGTCGCCACATGCTCGTTCCGCCAATCGTAAGCAACCCTCTTCAACCCCAGCTTCGCACACATCGCCGCCCGCGCTGCCGGTCCTCTTTTCTTCCCGTCGAACGGAACGATGCACCACGCAACAAGATTGTCTCGCTCGAACAAGCCGCTCGATTGAGGCTTCGCAGTTGTTTTGGACGTTCCCTGAGCCGAACTGTCGTTGGTGACCAGCCCGACGAGGCAGCCTGTGATCAGACACTGAGCGACGACAGACAGAAGTGACTTTGATCGAAACATCGTACCCTCGCATGGATGAGTCCAAGTGAGGGAGCATCTTTGGAGATGCCGCCGAAGTTAGCAAACCCAACGCCCTTCGCAGATCATTGCGAACTGAGTCGTTGGGTACGGTTCACGGATCGGCCTACAAAGGGGCGTCCTACCAGGGGGCGTCCATCATGTCGACGATGCGGCGGGCGGTTTGTTCGATGCTGTCCTGGGTGGCGGTGGCCAGGGAGTGGCCGACTTCCGGGGCGAAGTCGGACTGTGTGAACAGCGAAACCGTGTTGGCGTCCAGCAGGACGTCCTGTTGTGAGATGATCCTGCCGTTGCGGAGGTCTTCCCATTTGACTCGGACCGTCATGCCGAGTTGCAGTTCGCGCGGGTCGTCGAAGCGGTTTTCGCCGAGCACCGTCTTGCCGACATCGACGATCGTGCCTGTCAGTCGGGTCTGAGCTTCTGACCCGCGCACGATTCGCATGGCTGTTCGCTTCTGGATTTCCTTTTGCACGGCCTCGGTCAGCGGGTATTCGAGCTGCCGACGGAAGGTCTCGTTGCGGAAGACCGGGACGGCGATCGTGACGAGCTCTGCATCGTGGGCAGGGCCGATCATGTATCCGCAGCCGACCGCGGCCATGCAGATGAGGCTGCACGCCGAAGCCAGAACCGAGCGTCTGACTCGTGAGATGCGCCGTGCCGGAAGCGGTCCTTTTGGATCAAGGGTTTCCGGCATGGACGTTTTCTCCGTCAGCACTCGATCCGGTCAGGAACATGACCGGATTAAATTCCCGATTCGACAATGCTGAATTTTACCACAGAGGCACAGAGGACACAGAGTTGGCAATGTGAGATGTTTCTCTGTGATCTCTGTGCCTCTGTGGTTAGAAATCTTCACTACGAACAGTGCAGTTGTTTGCGACGGGCTCTTCAGGTTCACGGTTTCTGCAATTACAGTCGGGCTCGTCCGACGCCGCTCGGCTGCGAGACGGGAACGTCGTCAAAGATTGGCTGTCGGTTTGGGAAGACCTGATCGCCCTGCTGATCGGGCATGCGGTCTTTGATTTCGGGAACTCGCTGGAACGGTTGAGCCGCTTGCGATGGTGCTTCCTGGAGTGGGCGAAGTGGGATTGAGGACGGAGCGGATTGGGCCATGCCACCACCCACTTTGACGCCGAGTTCGGCCAGCTTGGCTCGGGCTCGTGGAGCGTATGATGAGTTCGGGAATTTCTGCACGACCTCTTTGCAGTGAATGTAGACAGCCTTTGGCTTGCGTTTCTTCTCGTAGAAGATGGCCTGGTCCCATTCACGTTTGGCTTCGGCTTCGTGGATCATTTTCAGTTCGGTCCGAACTCGATCGCCTTCGGGAAGATCGGGGAATAGTCGCAGAGACTGTTCCTTTAGCTGTTTGGAATCGACAAGAAGCTGCTCGTCGTAAGCGGCACCCTGGTAGGACATCAGCTTGACGTGTGAGCCAAGGACGAATGCGTTCTGCAGGTGCGGACTCTTGGGGAACTGCTCGCGGAGAATCGTGAAGAGCCGATCGGCTTCGCGATAATTTTCGTTTCGCAGATGGTACGTCGCAGCCAGCATGAGCGAGTCATCAGCCAGTGGCCCGGATGGATCGTTCAGCCAGATCGTCTTGAGAGCTTTCAGAGCGTGCCCGCCTTTGTCGAAGACGGGGCGGCTGCGATCGGTGAAGTTTGGCAGTGCGCTGAAGCGGCTGTCCGTCGTCTGAGATGACAGAGGCGCATTGTCCGCTCCGTCTTCCGCATTGACCTGACGGATTTCATCAGTCGTGGCAAAGCTGTCGACTCCCAGCCACTGTTTCGAGATCTCGAACAGACGCCGGGTAGACTCGTCCATGTAACGCGTCGACGGGTAATCCTTCACCAGCAACTGGTAGTTGCTCGTCGCGTCAGCCAGTGAGTTCTGCTGAAACTGACTTTCGGCCAGGTAGAAGATCGCTTCTTCGCGGATCGGGTCGTAGGAAGGTTGGTCTTTGTCGCTGTCTCCAAAGAGACTGAACTTTGATCGATCGCGTTTCTTTGAGATTTTCGAAAAGCCTCGGGCAGCGACAGAGTACTGGCCTTCGTCGAACTGCCTTTGAGCGAACTTCAGAGCGGCGTGGTCTTTCTCGTCCTTCGGTGAGATGTCTCGCGAGGCAGTTCGTTTCATCGCCTCGCGCTGCAACGGGCCGATAACGCCGTCGATGCTTTGCGAATTGTCGTTGTTTCGCTCTTTCAGAGCGGTCGCGTCGATGCCGGAGCCTCGGCCGGTGAGGCTTGATATCCAGTTGCCCGGCGACGGTGGCGTCCACATGGACTGACAGCCGGTCAGAACCAGGGCAGGCATTGCCAGCGCAATCGTCGTGGTGAGTCGACGAATAACGTTGTCGATTCGCGATTGTGGCACGCGCCTGATGTGATGATTGGAAGCTGGGGTCATCCGTGAACCCGATTATTGAATTGAGTGGAGAGATGGGAAGTGCGGATGTCGCTGTGGCTCGGAGAGCTGAGCCGAAGTGAGGGGAAGGGGCGTCTCAAAACTGAAGGTATCTGAGACTGGTTGGGCGACGTCCGAGAATGCTGGAGATGGTAGCGGTTAGAGTGAAACGCATTTCACGAAGTTGTACTGGCGAAGCGTTGATTCGAGAGGTCAAGGATTCAGGGCCACCTGCAAGATTCTTAATCAAGGCGATGGTGCCGGCCTGTATCTGGGAATCGTTGAAGTCAGTGCTGGGGCATCGTGGGCAAAGGAGTCCGCCTTGAGATACCCGAAACGTCTGAGATTCGTTGAAGTTGATTGAGTCGCTGCAGTGAACGCACTCGTCAAACGCAGGAAGCTGGCCGATTTCGTGAAGGGTGACCAGCTCGAATTTAAGAAGTGATAGGAGAACATCTTTGCCTTGGGCAAACTGCTGCAAGGCCCAGACTGCCGAGTCGAACAGACTCTCGTGAGGGTCGTATTCTTCGGTCAATCCGGCGAGCAATTCAGCGACGTAACACCCTGCGTAGAAGCTGTTAAGGCTGTCTGGCGGTGCTCGAAATCGATCGGCCAGACTGGCTTCTGTGAGGATGTCCAATGCTGAACTGGACTTGCGCAGAAACACTATTCGACACGTCGAAAGAAGGTCAAGAGCAGAGTCGAACGGGCCTTTGAGCCGCTTTCCGCCCTTGGCGATGGCGGATGTTTTTCCGAATTCACGCGTGAAGAAAGTGACCACTCGGCTGGTATTGCTGAAGTCAGCCAGCCGGATCACGATTGCGTCTGCTTTTTCGGATTCCACGCGTCGACTCCGTTCGACCGTTGTGAAGATGGCTTGATTGGTGAAGGGAGGAGCGGGCTGCTACTTGATGCCCATCATGTCGATCATGGGGCCTGCCACAACGCCGGGTTCACCAGCCTGCCAGACGTAGCGGACGAGGTCAAAGGTGACGCCGGTGCAAACAAGCATCAAGATCGACGTGACGATGACGCAGGCAAAAACGCCCATTCCCCATTCCTGTTCGACCGGGCCACGCATGACTCCGCCAGCGGCCGCCGGGGCCACAAAGTCTGCGGCACCGTCTTCTGAGGCGAACGAGTCGTCGAAGTCGTCTTCGTCGGCCATGAATTCTTCGTCGTCGGCGAAGTCTTCAATTTCGTCGTCTTCTCCGAGCAGCTCATCGTCGTCCTCGAACTCTTCGTCAAAGACTTCGCCAGCGTCCAGGTCGAACGTTTCTTCGCTGTCGGCACCCTTCTTCTTGGTCATTGTCGCGGCGCGGTCATCCGCGTCGTCGTCTTCGTCGTCAAAGAGCAGAACACTGGTGTCCGAACTGCTGTCGCCTTCGAGGGCTCCGAGTTCGAAGTCGCTTTCGTCGTCATCGTCATCGACGCCGTCGAATGCGGACATCTGAACCATCGTGTCGGCAGTGCTCTCGTTGCTGCCTTTGCCGAGGTTCATTGCCGGAGCTGTCGCGGCAAGTTCGTCAGCATCCAGAGAGATGCCGCTGTCGGTTGGAGCGTCCAGCGAAATTCCGCTGTCGGCCCCAATGTCCAGCGACAGGCCGCTGTCTTCATCGGCGGCCAGAGAAATGTCGCTGTCGGTTCCGACGTCCAGGGCGATACCGCTGTCGTCGGCGATGTCCAAAGCAATTCCGCTGTCATCGGCGATGTCGAGCGAGATGCCCGAGTCCTCTGCGATTTCCAGCGAAATATCGCTGTCGGTTCCGACGTCGAGGGCAATGCCGCTGTCGTCATCGCCAAGCACGATGTCGGCATCAGAATTGTCTCCGGCAAGGTCGATTCCACCGTCAGTGTGGTCGACGAGGCTGACGTCACTGTCGCTGTTTGGTTCGAGGTCCGGAGCTGGTGATAGAAGTCGGACGTCGCTGTCAGAGTTGGAAGTTTGCAGGCGAACGTCGCTATCAGAGTCGGTTTTGATAAGCCGCACGTCGCTGTCGAGACTGAGGTCGTCAGCACTGACGCCTTCACCGTCGGAAGGCAGTTTTACGTCGCTGTCTGATCCGGTGTTCACTATCGCGACGTCGCTGTCCGAATCCGGACCGAGTCCAAGATCCGGTGCCTCAAGAATCATTGGTTGAGTCTGATCAAGCAGACGGACGTCGCTGTCTGAGTCGGCTCCCGGAAGGATGATGGCGCTGCCTTCTTCGCCGTCAAGATCGACGGCCAGACGCACGTCGCTGTCCGACCGGCCGAGATCCATTGCTTCGTCATCGTCGTCTTCAAGAACGAGCCCGTCCTGACTGGAATCGCTCAGCGACACGGGAATCTCGACGCTGATTCCTTCGGAGCTGTCTTCGTCGTCCAGCGCAAGCTCGTCGTCCGAGTCGCCCAAAGACAACGGGATGTCGACGCTTGAATCGGAAAGAACGTCCTCTCCAGAATCGCCCAGAGGTGCGTTGATCAGCTTTGAATCAAGGACCAGCCGCACACCACTGTCGGATGCACCTTCGCCGAGGTCTTCGTCATCGCTGAAGATGTTGCTGTCTTCATCCTGCTTGCGGATGATCGTTGGCTGTTCGGAGATCTGATCGTCGTCGGCCAGAACGTTGCTATCGTCAACGTCCATCAGCGGAACTTCAGGACTTGAGTCCAGCTGAACCGTGCGGCCGTACTCGTCGATGTCTTCCTGGCGGAACTTCCAGTTTCCGCGGTCGGCAAACCCACGAATATCGCCATCGGCTCGTGCCTGCTTGAGGTTCTCTTCCGAGATACCAAGAAGGTCTGCGGCTTCCTGAAGACTGAGATACTTCTTTGCCATGAGTCTCGACCAGTCAGTGATTCAAAAGTAACGGCAGGTAGCCTGCAGGGTTGAGCAGGCCAGCTAC